>ERZ1292629.829-Hain-H43-01um-R1-829-length-33613-cov-6_pt1 | contig 33613 bp, 37 predicted proteins | sample MGYA00564399_ERZ1292629 | MGnify/ENA primary metagenome ERZ1292629 (study PRJEB36523, sample SAMEA6512636) | groundwater metagenome | collected 2019-01-08 | study: AquaDiva: Metagenomics assemblies of 32 groundwater samples
AAAAAATTCTTGAAATAAAGGGTATGACTGAATCAAAAATAATAATTCTGCCCCTTTCTTTTTCTTTTGGATCTTTGTTCACCGCCTTGGGACTTTGGTTTTCTTTGAATAAGGAAACAAAAATTATTGCCCAAAAAGGCCTCTCTAAATCTTTTTTGGCTTCTGCCGCCGCCGCTTTTATTGTGGGTCTGGTCACTTTTTATTCATTGAGAATTTTTAATCATTTTTTTACGCTTGATTCGTTTATAAACGTGTTTGGCCACGCTTTAGTTTCGGGTTTAGTTGGGATTGCTTGCGGAGTCGCATTTTTGATATTAATTAAAAATAAAGAAATAATGCAAATATTTCCTAAGGCCTCCCCTTAGGATTTTGTTTATGCTTATGTTATTATTTAGTCATGACAACTCGAGGAGAATCATTTGTTACTGATGAGTATTATCATATTTACAATCGTGGCAATACCAAACAAAATATTTTTACTGACGATAAAGATAGAGACAGATTTGTAAAACTTCTCTATCTTTGTAACTCTACAAAAAATATTAAGTTTAAGGAATACATAGTAGACAGAAAAATTGACGCCTGGGATTTTGATAAAGGCGAGCCGATTGTTTCAATCGGTGCTTGGGTGTTAATGCCAAATCATTTTCATATCTATATAACTCCAAATAAAGAAAATCTTGCAGAAAACCAAATATCTTTTTTTATGGGAAAGCTATGCACTGCCTATTCAATGTATTTTAATAAAAAACATAAAAGAACTGGCAAACTTTTTGAAGGAGCATTTAAATCATCACATATAAACAATGATCGATATGCAAAATATATTTTTTCTTATATTCATCTTAATCCTATTAAATTGATTGACCCACTTTGGAAAGACAAAGGATTACAAAACATTGAAAATGCTAAAGAGTTTTTAAATAAATTTTATTGGAGCAGTTACCAAGATTATCGAAATAAAAAGAGATCAGAAAATATGATTATTGCGCCAGAAAATTTTCCAAACTACTTCACAAATAAAAAAATTTTTGACAAAGAAATTTTTGAATGGCTTTCATTTAGAAATTCATCTTTAAATCCTAAGGCCTCCCCTTAGGATTTTGTTTATGCTTATGTTATTATTTAATTATTATTAAACTAACTATAAATATATTATGTCTAAAAATATACAATTAAAACTTGCCAAAATAAAATATAGCGGAGATTCCGTTGGTGATGATATTCGTATTGAGATTGAACATCCGGGCGGTCTCTGGTTTTTGGATAAACAAATTAAAAATAAAAATGATGTTAATTTTGAAAAAATAATTTACCAATTTACAACTGCTCAAAATATATCGAACATTCCGTTAAACATAAAAATAATAGAAAAAGATCTTATATTCAATGATGTTGGCAGTATAAAAATTGATTTAGCTGTAGATTTAAATAATCTTAAACTTCAAACAAGCACTCACGAGATCATTGTAAAAGAATTGCGGGGCATTATGCCTGGTTCCAAAAAAGCGGTTTTTAATATAATCCTGGATGTTTTAGTGTCAGAAAATATTCGTTATATTCCAATTACAAGTGATGGCTGGTTGGTCTGTAAAAAAGATGGTACTAGGGTTAAAACCAGTTTACCATCATATTTGAAAGTATATTTTGATAAAATTGAACTCAAGAAAGAATACTTTACTGTTTTGGAAGGTCAATTACAAGGAATGCAATTATGGTTAGGCACAAATAGAGAAAAAGAACTTTCTCTGCTCAAAGAAAATCCTCAAACTAGTTCTGTTAATTTAATTTATTCAGCATCTAAAAAAGCTTTAAAATTAGATGGTAAAACTTATCTAACTACCGATTCGCTAGATGCTCCGTGGAAAAAAGGATTATATGATATTGAAATTCCTGATTATCCTCATGGTGGCGGATTAAATTATACAGATTCAAAATATGCGAGAGTGTGGTTTAGAATTGGTCATAGTGGGGATAGATATTTACACACAGGAGCGCACTCTTTGGGTTGCATGACAGTAATTGAAGTGGGGAAATGGGATGAAATTTTTGGAATTTTAATAAAAGCACGCAAGGAAGATGGTAAAAGTGTCGGCACCTTAGATGTAATTGATTAAAAAATATGAAAACAAAGTTTTTGATATTGTTTTTGATTTTTATTTTGTTTGCCGTGGTAGAATCTATGATCATTTTTAATCTAAACAGTTCTTTATTACACGGAGGCGTAAGAAAATTCGGTACAATGACATTGGGCGGGGAAATGATTGGTGGACCTGGTGGTTATACTTTTGCGCCAGAATTAACAGTGCCATACTCAAAAAAGTTTTATATAGAAGTTGTTCAAAAAAATTTATGGTGTACTTTTGGGGGTTGTAGTCCAAGGGGACAAATAGTGGCTATTTTGGGCGGGTGGCTTCAAGGAGAAAATACAGAACAGCCCGCGATCGAAAATGATTACAATCTATATGAAAACGAAAAAGTGAAATCTATTGTTGTTGTGGGAGACAAAGACGGACGAATTGTTGGTATTTATCCAAACAAGAATATTGATGATTTACTTTCAATTTTAGAAATACACCATAATTTGTGGGCAGAATAATTTCCTAAGGCCTCCCCTTAGGATTAAGTATATGAATAATATCAGGAATTTCTGCATCATAGCCCACATTGATCACGGCAAAAGCACACTGGCTGACAGGATGCTTGAGCTTACTCATACCATAGAGGCGCGCAAGATGAGAGAGCAAGCATTGGACAATATGGAACTGGAACGCGAGAGAGGCATTACGATTAAAATGACACCGGTAAGGATGCTTTGGCATCCAAAAATGCAAAATGAAAATATCAAAAATCAAAATAACAATGCAAAAATTTTAAATTTTGATTTTTACATTTTAAACTTAATAGATACGCCGGGGCATATAGATTTTTCTTATGAGGTCTCACGGGCCCTCAAAGCGGTGGAGGGAGCGGTTCTTTTGGTTGATGCCACACAGGGAATTCAAGCTCAGACATTATCGGTCTTGATAATGGCCAAGAATCAGGGATTAGTTATTATACCGGTTTTAAGCAAATGCGACTCGCCTTTGGCCAGAATTGATGAAGTTAAAACGGAAATAATTTCTCTCACTGGGTGTCGAGAAGAAGAAATAATGGAGACATCGGGCAAAACGGGAGAGGGAGTTGAAAAACTTTTGGAGACCATAGTGGAAAAAATTCCCGCCCCAGTGGCGGAAAATGGCAAAGGGCATCTTCTGGGATCGGGGCATTTTGAAGATACCCTTTGCCATTTTCCGCTCCAAGCTTTGGTTTTTGATTTCAAGTACTCAACCCACCGGGGCATTATTGTTTTTGTAAGAATAATGCAGGGGGAAGTATCTGCCAGAGAAAATTTAATTTTTAGAGTGGCCGATCAAAAATTTATATCTTTGGAAGTCGGTATTTTTCATCCTGAAGAAACATCGGCAGAAAAACTTTATGCGGGAGAGATAGGTTACATTATTACCGGCATTAAAACTCCCGGTATTGTTTCGGTAGGAGACACTATTGGAAAAGAAAAAGAAGCCGCCTCCGCCCTGCTGGGCTTCGGCGTGCCAAAGCCCGTTGTTTGGGCCTCTATTTTTCCCGAAGACCAAAGCGATTTGATCCTGCTTAAGCAATCATTGGCAAAGCTAAAACTGACAGATTCTTCTCTTTTTTATGAAGAAGAATCTTCTGGCGTTTTAGGCAAGGGCTTCAGGTGCGGATTTTTGGGAATGCTTCATCTGGAAATAATTACCGAACGGCTCAAAAGGGAATTTAATTTGTCTTTAATTATTACCCAACCGTCCATTACCTATGAAATAACTTATAAAAATAATAAAGTTGAAAAAATTTATTCGCCAGCCTTTTTTCCCGAAGACGGCTTGATTGAAAAAATAGAAGAACCGTGGATTAAGGTTTTTATTATAACTCCTTCGCAATATATTGGAAATATTTTGTCCCTGCTTTACGAGTATGAAGCCGAGATAACTTCCAACGAAAATATGAATAATAAATCCAATATCAAATGCTTGATGCCTTTGCGGGAGCTGATGCGGGGATTTTTTGACAAGCTTAAAAGTGTTTCTTCCGGTTACGCTTCTCTTTTTTATGAAGAGGTGGGGATGAGAGAAGCGAATGTGACCAAACTCCGCATTCTTATCGGCGGCGAGGAAGAGCCGTCTCTCTCGCGGGTTGTTTCAAAAAGAATTGCGGAAAAAGAGGCGGAATCAATTGTGGAAAAATTAAAAAATCTTTTGCCTCGCCAGATGTTTGAACTCAAAATCCAGGCCAAAGTTTCAGGCCGAATCATAGCTTCGCGTACCATTTCGGCCTACCGTAAAGATGTTACCCAGCACATGTACGGAGGAGATATTACCCGCAAAATGAAATTGCGCGAAAAGCAAAAGAAAGGCAAAAAGAAAATGAAAGCCAGAGGACGAATTTCCATTCCTCACGACGTTTTTATAAAAATAATGAGGCCGGACTAATTTTACACAAATAAGCTGGGCATATACATAAGCACCATGCCGAGTATCAAAAATATAGCCACTATAAACCAAGCCACTTTTATTATTTTGCGGGCTTTTGGACTCCACAACATAATAGTATAATAACATAATGCGGGGCATAAAAAACAGGGGAAGTAATAAATGGAAAAAGATGGCAATTTTTTTGGTTCTGCTTTTGATATTCGGCTTTCTTTTGAATTCGGTCAGAAAAATTTATAATAAAAAAGAAGAGGCCCAAAAAGTTATGGCCCGAATGGAAGAGGAAAAAAGCAAGTTGACGGAAAGAAGTAAATTTTTGAAGGACTCCCTGGCAAAGCTGGCGACTTCCGAAGGGTTCAATTTTGAAATACGCAAAAAATTAAATATGGCCCAAGCGGGGGAGAGTGTGGCCATTATCGTGGATGAAAAACAAACCACTCCCGCTCAGGGTCCCCAAATTTCTCCCTGGCAAAAAATAAAGAATTTTTTGGCTGGATTGTTTAAATGATGCCTGCACCGCGAAGTTTTTACGAAGTGGTGCGGATTATGGAACATTATCGGAACAGAATTATTAAAAGTATAACACAGAGGCCAGCTCCTTTCGGAAACTGGCCTTGATTTGCTCTGCAACCTTTCGGCTTGCTAGAGACTGAAACGTTCGGCGACAACCTGCTCGCCTTTGGCGTTGCGGGCGTGATACCCGTAAGTGCCGTCCGCGAGGCGAACGAGGTGGCGAGTGCGGGACGAGCGTGTCCCGTTGCCGTTGGTAGTGAGAATCACCACCTCGGCGGTCTTGTTCTTTTTGCCGAAACTGATTAAACGAACATTCTGATTGGTCATCTTTCATCTCCTGTTGGATTTACGAATGACGTGAAGATGTTTGCCTGACGTTCTGTGATAAGTCTAGCATACTATATAAAATCTGTCAAGCAAAAATACTATAAAATCTCATTTCATAAAGTCAAATTCTGTATAATGGTCTAAAATAAGGATATTTTTGCTTTGGTTAAAAAATGAGTTGAAATGTGCGGAATGCGAGAATCGGACTCGCGTCTGATGCTTGGGAAGCACCCGTTTTGCCACTAAACTAATTCCGCTTTTTATGATTTTTTATCATTTTAACACAAACCAATATCTTTTGAATTATCCCACATCTGGCCGATCGGCCAAATAGGGGATATAATATAGGCATGAAAGAAATAAAATTTATAAAAAACGAACGAACTTTGGAGATTTTGGGGGCCATTGCAAAACTGGGATTTATTTTATTTCTTGGGGTTGCCGCCCCCAATGCGGCTGGTCACATAATAAAATTGCTCGGTTGGGTTCCAGATAATAAAAATAAATACAGGACCGGAAGAGTGCTTTCTTCGCTTGAAAACAAAAAATTTATTCGCTTTTGGGCTAAAAACGGCAAAGGAAAATTAGAACTTACAAAAGAAGGAAAAATTTATCTGGCCGGTCTTGAAGTAAAGAAAATAAAGTTACCAACAAAAACAAATTGGGATGGATTATGGCGAATAGTAACTTTCGATATACCAGAAAAATTTAAAATAAATAGAAAACGCTTTGCTCGGGCTCTAGTTTTTGCGGGTATGTATAATCTGGAAAAATCAATATTTATTTATCCCCATGAATGCAAAGAGCAAGTTTTTAAGATGGCTAAACTTTTTGAAATTGAAAAATATATAAAATATATAGTAGCCAAATCAATTGAACCAGATTTTAAAGTAAAAGTGAATTTTCCTTATACGAAATCAAAAAAATAATAATATTTTAAACAAATTATCCCACATCTGGCCGATCGGCCAAATAGGGAACAGGAATTAAAAATTTAAAAAATTTAATCAAAGAAAGGATTAAATCAGCGAAGATAATTTTTTCTTAATAACACTCTCATTATCCCCATCCTCTAAAACATAACTCTCTTTTTCAATTTCCTCCCGCAACTCGTCGCTCTTTTGCCAGTTTTTTTCTTGGCGGACTTCATCTCTTTCTCTTTTCAATTCCAAAATTTCTTCGGGAATATTTTCTTTTATTTCTTTTGACAATTTTTCAATATTTAATCCCAAGACCTTATCCATTTTCTCTATTGTTTCCTTGCCTTTTTTTGACCCAAAGCTGTCATGCAAAAGAGCCAGAGATTTGGGAGTATCCAAATCGTCGCTTATAAAATTTTCAAATTTATTTATTATTTCTTCATCAGCTTTTCCATCCGGCAGAGAATCAAATTCAAAGACCATTTTTTCTAGGGCCTTTTGCGATCCCAAAACGGAATCCCAAGTGAAGTTCATGGGTGAACGATAATGCCCCGAAAGAAGCCAGAGCCGAAAGGCAAGAGGGTGGATTTTTCTTTCTTTCAAATCGGAAACGGTAAAAGTGTTATTCAATGACTTTGACATTTTTTCTCCCTCCATCGCCAAAAATTCATTATGTAACCAAAAGTTTGCCAGGGGAACTCCAAAAGCGGATTCTGATTGGGCGATTTCATTGTTATGATGCACGGGAATGTGGTCAATGCCGCCGGTATGAATATCAAACGGCTGATTTAAATATTTTCGGCTCATGGCCGAACATTCTATGTGCCAACCGGGGAAGCCGACGCCCCATGGCGATTCCCATTCTTGAAGACGTTTTTCTCCCTCGCTAATTAGTGAGGAAAATTTCCACAAAGCAAAATCAGAAGGGTTTCTTTTTTGGCTGTTTACTTCCACCCTTGCTCCTTCTTTTTGTTCTTTTATATTTATATTACCCAGTTTTCCATATCCCTTGAATTTGGAAGTATCAAAATAAACGCCATCGGAAATTTTATAAGCAAAACCTTTTTCTTCCAAAATTTTTATTATTTCTATCTGTTCTTTTATGTGTTCCGTGGCTCTGGGAAAAAAGGTGTTTTTTGTATTTATATTTAAGTCCGCCAAGTCCTTATGATAGGCGTTTTCATAAAATCTGGCGATTTCTTCAGCTGTTTTACCTTGCAATTTTGCCGTTTTTTCAATCTTGTCTTCGCCTTCATCGGCGTCGCTTGTCAAATGTCCGACATCCGTTATGTTTATGACCTGCTTTGCTTTATATCCCGAATATTCAAACAATCTTCTTAAAATATCGACAAAAACATAAGCCCGCATATTGCCTATGTGGGCAAAAGAATAAACCGTCGGTCCGCAGTGATACATAGAAACTCGACCCTCTTTGATTGGCCTAAAAATTTCTTTTTTTCCGGTTAAAGTATTGTGTAAAAAAATATCCATATCACATCCACTTCTTTAATTTAACATAGGCAAGCGATCCAAGCACTACCATAATCATCAGAGTCAAAATAATCCAAAAAGCGTAAGGATTTTCTTTTAGGGGAAAAGAAAGAATACTCAGGCCAAAAAGTTGGCCGATTATAGTCAGGGGCAATATGACAGAACCAATAACAGCCAACTGCTTCATTACTTCGTTTTGTTTGGTGGAAAGCATGGAATTGTTGGTTTCTCTCAACTCGTCCAGCATATCGGAAACATTTTTAATTTCAAGGGTCAATCTCTGCCATTCTTCCAGCAAGGCCCGCGATTCTTTTTCAAACTTCTCCCCGAATATATTTTTGCCGATGTTTTGCAAATTAATCCAAACTTCCTGATGCGGATCTATGGTCCGCTTAAAACTCAAAAGATTTCTGGAGACAACCGATATGCCCAAAACCATCTCTTTCTCCCGCCCTTCAAATATATTTTTCTCAATTTCTTTCATCCAGTCCTTCATATAATTAATTTCATTAAAAAGGAATTCGTATACTTCTTTCATAACGCCAAAGAATAAATGAGAATAATCGCCCCTATTTAATATCTCGTCCACCTCCATTTGCTTGGAGAATTGATGCAGGGCGTCAATGCTATCGTAACGAGCGGTTATTAAACCGCTTTCGGTGATTATAAAATCAATTTCCTGTTCCAAGTTTTCTGAACTGGAATGTTTGAAAGAGGGCACATGCAATACGGCGTAAATAACATTGTTAAACTCTTTGATGTGCTGTTTGGGGGTGGGAGTTAAAAGATCTTTGACAATAATAGGATTTATATTTTGAGAAAGAATCAAAGAATCAACCTCTTCTTTGGTGGGGGAGTTTAAGTCGGTCCAAATTTGATTTCCTAATGCGCGGGTAGTGGTCATATGATATATTATAACAAAGAATGATAAAAGAAAGATATACCCAAGTTGTAATATCAATTCTTATGGCGGGCATTTTATTTGCCACCGGTTTTTATGCTGGTAAAAAAGATTCGGGAATCAAATCCCAGTTTTCAAATGCCACCAGTACCAGTGTTAATATGGCCCCATTTTGGGAGGCCTGGCAGATACTTGATGAAAAATTCACGCCGGCTTCCTCTTCCACTCCGGCCATAAGCAATCAAGACAAGCTCTGGGGTTCTATAGAAGGTTTGGCCAGCTCCTATAAAGATCCTTACACGGTCTTTTTCCCGCCCGTGGAATCCAAAGCGTTTGAAGAAGAAATAAGCGGCAGTTTTGGCGGAGTGGGCATGGAAATAGGAATTCAGGACGGAGCGCTTACAGTCGTGGCACCCCTTAAAGGCACTCCGGCAGAAAAAGCTGGAATTTTGGCGGGGGATAAAATAATCTCAATAGGAGAGAAATCGGCCATAAAAATGACCACCGATGAGGCCATCAAATTAATCAGGGGAGAGCCGGGAACTCCTGTTACTGTGACTCTTGGCAGAAAGGGGATAAAGGAACCAATAGTAAAAACTTTAATCAGGGCCAACATAGAAATACCAACAATTGAAACCAAGCTTTTACCTGAAGATGTTTTTGTGATATCGCTTTATAATTTTTCGGCTGCTTCCCCCAATATTTTTCGCGGAGCTTTGAGGGAATTTGTAGAGTCCGGTTCTGATAAATTGATTTTGGATTTGCGCAATAATCCCGGCGGATATCTGGAAGCGGCTCTTGATATAGCCAGCTGGTTTTTGCCAACTGGCAAACTGGTGGTAACGGAAGATTTCGGAGACAAAAAAGATAAAAAAGAATATCGAAGCAAGGGGTATGACATTTTTACGGACAAATTAAAATTCGCCATTTTGGTAAATGAGGGCTCGGCTTCGGCCTCTGAAATTTTGGCCGGCGCATTGAAAGAATATGGCAAAGCCACTTTGATAGGCGCCAAAACCTTTGGCAAAGGTTCGGTCCAAGAGCTTGTCCCCGTCACTTCTGGCGCCTCTCTTAAAATTACCGTAGCTCACTGGCTGACGCCAAAGGGCAACTCCATTTCCAACGGCGGCCTCACTCCGGACATAGAGGTCAAACTTACCCCCGAGAATACAAAAGACGGCAAAGATCTGGCGCTAAAAAAGGCAGTGGAGTACCTGATGAAATAAAGAAAAAGCCATTCCGTATTCACGAAACAGCTCCTCAAAAAATGCAATTCATTTTTACCTCTATACTCTGGCACTGGCGAATCTTTGTGGTTGTTCAGCTGCTATGGCTGCGGTTAGAAGCAATTCTTTTATGTCTTCTTGAACCAAATATGCCATCATCTGAAATGTTAACCCCGCATCGCGTCTGCCAAATTCTAAACGCTGGTTGCCATTAGCGTCCACATTAATTAAATCGCCGGCTTTAGCTTGTCCGGTGGCAATCAGATTTGACAACGGTTGCACCAATAGGCGCTCAATGGCGCGCTTCAGGTGACGAGCGCCGTATCGGGCATCGGCACCTTCGTCTAGAAGAAGTTGCTTTGCCGCCGGAGTGGCGCTAAAAATAAAGCAATTTCTCGGTAAATTCTGAATTATGCGCCGCTGAACAAAATTCAGTTCAATATCTAGCACCTTTAGCAACTCTTCAGCGCCCAACGGCCTGAAGACCACAATCTTGTCCAGCCGGTTCATAAATTCCGGCAAGAACTTGCGTCGTGCCGCCTCGATTCCGCTTTTAGCTATGCGACTGCGGAGCTTATCGTCACCCATCCCGATTTTGGATTGTCCAACTCCGAGTCCAAATTTGGGATTAAGAGATGACTCCATTTCCCGAGCCCCCAAATTGCTCGTCATAAAAACCATGGTCTGGCTGAAATCGGTTTGGCGATTATCGCCCAATGTGAGAGTGGCTTTGTCCAGTATCCCTAACAGCAGATTCCAGAGCGCGTCGCTGGCTTTTTCTATCTCGTCGAACAGAACGAATGAGATTCGCACTCTACTGGTGTGATACATATTCAAAACTCCCTGGGACAGTCGCGGATGGGTTTCGCGGTGGCCCAGATAACCCGGCGGCGATCCGATTATCTTGGCGATCTCGTGGTCATGTTGGAACTCGGCGCAGTCAATCTTGACGACTGCGCGGGAGGTTTTGACCAAGCTTTCTGCGGTAGCTTCTACAATCCTGGTCTTGCCCGACCCGGTCGGTCCCAGGAACAAAAAACTGCCGATAGGACGATCTGGCGCGCACATTCCAGTACGGTGCATCTGGAAGATATTTACAATTTGCTCTATTGCCTCGTTCTGCCCGACAATCAGTTTGCGGAGATCGGTCTCGAGCGTTCTCGCCTCTCGACCGATTTGGCTTGTATCCAACGGAACATCAAGTGCCATCCTTTTCCCTTCCTTTCTGTTTAAAAAACTTCCGTATCTATTATGACAAATGTCAAAAATTTGTCAAGGAAATATTTTTTACAATAATTTTGTCTGTGTTATCATGATTTTATGAAAGTTATCTTAAAACAAGACATAAAAGGAGTGGGGAAAAAATATGAAATTAAAAATGTGGCGGATGGGTATGCCAATAACTTTTTGATACCTCAAAAAATGGCTGAATATGCCAGTCCGGAGGCGGCAAAAAGAGCTGAGATTTTGGCCGCGTCAGACGCGGTTGAAAGAGAGATAAGAGAAAAATTGACAGAGAAACAAATTGAGATGTTAAGGGAGGTAAAAATAGAATTAAAAAAGAAAACCAACGAAAAAGGACATCTGTTTGAAAAAATTCATCCGGAGGAAATTTCTCTGGCGCTCAAAGAACAGGCCAAAATAGAAATCAATCCGGAATTTTTAATCATAGAAAAGCCCATAAAAGAAATAGGGGAGCATACCATCGTTGCTCAGATTGGCAAAAATAGGGGAGAGTTTAAACTACACTTGCTACCTTCTTGATTATAGTAGAACCGTCAAAGTGAACTTTTCTTTTGGAAATCATTTTAACTTTGCCGTTTTTGAGAGCGAAAAGGGTATAGTCCTTGCCCATGCCGACATTCATGCCGGGCAATATATTAGAGCCCCTCTGGCGCACCAAAATGGAACCCATTGTTGCAGGGCCTCCATCAGAAACTTTAACCCCCAGATACTGAGGACCCGAGTCCCTTCCATTTTTAGTTGTGCCGGCTGCTTTTTTATGAGCCATGTAAAGAGTATAATAGATAATAACCAAAAATGCAAGGGAAACTAAACAACTTTCTAAATAGCAAATATTTTATTCCTGTCGTTATTATTTTAATAGCCATAATAGCTTTTTGTTTGGGCAGGATTTCGGGGTTGCAGGAAAAGAGGGAGCCGGTGAGGGTGATAAATAACTCACCCCCAATTTCTGTAAATAACCCCCTTAATCCCCCTTACGTTAAAGGGGAGGCCGAAAAAGAAAATCTCGGAGAAGTAAAAGGGGTTTCAACAAGTTCCTCTGGGTCTGTGGTGGCGTCAAAAAATGGAACCAAATACCACTATCCGTGGTGCGCCGGAGCCAAGCAAATTTCTCAAAAAAATCTAATCTCGTTTAATTCTATTGAAGAGGCCCAAAAAGCCGGATATAGCCCGGCGAGCAATTGCAAGGGGTTGAAGTAAAATTATAAAAATAGAAAACCGCGACTGGGGTGTGTCGCGGTCGGTCGAGAGTACCTTCTATTTTTTTGGACTCCCCATCCCCAAGAAGAACCTCGGGGCTTTTGACGATCGCACCAGCGCTGACTGAGCATGCCGCCGTTTTTAAACCGCCGAAGGGACTCTCTGTCTAGACTGCTGATAGTATATCAAACCCACAGAATTTGTCAAGTATTTTTTCATTTTCTTCTTTAATTTGTCAAAATATGGCTTAAAATAAAGATATTACGGAAGGTGTTTTTAATTTTGCATGTGTTATCATTAAGTAAATGGAGAAGCAAAAGAAAAAAATTGACGATTTTTTGATTTCAGTCAAACTGGGATTTTTCTTGGCTTTGAGGCAAGTGAGGCATTCCAATAAAGCGACTACGGCGCTCATTATTTTTGTCATGACGCTCACTTTTTTGAACTTGGTAGTGGTAAGGGGAGTGTTGGTCGGGCTTATTGAAGGTGTGGTGAATGTCCAAAAGGAGGCCTATATAGGCGATCTATTTTTATCAACACCCCAAAAAAAAGATTACATTGAAAACAGCCCAAATATTATTTCAGTTATAGAAAATTTGCCCTGGATTGCTTCTTACACCAGCCGTTACACCAAGGGCGGAGTTGCAGAGGGCACTTATAAGGAAAGAATAAACTACACGGAAAAGGCCAACGAAGCGAACGCCACTATTGCCGGCATAGATCCGGAAAAAGAAGATGCCACCAACCATATTTCAAGAAAAATAATCAAAGGGCAATATCTGACCAAAGACGACACCGAATCGGTTGTGCTTGGCGCTTATCTTTTAAAAGAATACTTTCCGGTTGAATCGGTCGCTTTCAGCACTCTAAGCGGTGTTGATGTCGGCTCAAAAGTAAGGATAACCGTGGCGGGCAACACGAAAGAATTTACGGTAAAGGGTATCGTCAAAACCAAAGTTGACGAAGTGGACATGAGGGTTCTTATGCTTGATACTACGCTCCGCAACCTTATCGGACGCACCGATTATAATGTGAACGAAATTTCCATCATTGTTAAACCCGGAACCAACCCCTTAATTGTGAAGGACGCTCTGATTAAAAACGGGGCTGGAGCGACAGCCAAGGTCCAAACATTTGAAGAAGGCATGCCGAAATTCGTCACCGATATGAAGAATACTTTTGCTTTGCTTGGCAACATTGTCGGCTCCATTGGTTTGGTGGTCGCTTCCATCACTATTTTTATTGTCATTTTTGTCAATGCCATTACCCGCAGAAAATTTATCGGCATTTTGAAAGGCATTGGCATAAGCTCCCGGGCCATTGAAATCGCTTATGTTTTCCAATCCCTTTTTTATGCCACCCTGGGCATCGGGGTGGGGCTTTTAATTCTTTACGGATTTTTGGTGCCCTTTATCGCCGCTCACCCGATTAAATTCCCGTTCAGCGACGGCATTTTAGTAGCTGAAGCATCGGCCACTTTTCTGCGGGTTTTTCTTCTGATGCTGGCAACCATTATTGCCGGATTTATTCCGGCCCGCATTGTGGTTAAGAGAAATACGTTGGATTCCATACTTGGCAGATGATGCGGCTATACGAAAACCATGCGAAAGCTACAAAATGATAACGAAAATAATACGAAAAAATTAAGAGTGTTAATATTTATATATGAAAGATAATAATTACGATTGGGAACATAAAAAACATTTAGCCCCAAAGCTAGCATTAATAATATCTTTTACTATTATTATTTTGGCAATTATCTGGACGATTTTTAAGCTGATAACAGGAAATTATGTTTCAGCTACTCTGTGGCCAGCTGGTTTATAAGAATGATTTGGTAATAACGAGAAATAAAAATTATATGGAAAATAGAAACAATAAATCAGTTAGCAAAAAAGTTATCTATCCAGAACTTTCGTATTTGATAAACGGGATTTTGTTTGAAGTAAAAAAAGAACTTGGAGATTATGCCAGAGAAAAACAATACGGTGATTTGGTCGAGAAAAAATTAAAAGAAAAAGAAATTGCTTATCAAAGAGAAGTTGCAGTAGGGAATACTGGTAACATTCTTGATTTTCTCGTTGATAATAAAATTATTTTGGAACTTAAAGCGATGAGAATAATGACCTCCGATAATTACAGACAGATACAAAATTATTTACAGCAAACCGGAGCAAAACTTGGTATATTAGCGAACTTCAGGCAAAAATTTTTAAGACCTGATAGAATTATTCGTGTTGATTCGTTAAAATTTTCGTAGCCTTTCGTAATTTTCGAATGGTTTTCGTATCTCCATATATATGTTTATAGAAGTAAAAAATTTAACAAAATCTTTCAAAACTGGAGATAAAGAGCTGGTGGTATTAAACAATATTTCTTTTTCAATAAATGAAAGGGATTTCTTTTCTATCACTGGCCGGTCCGGCTCGGGCAAATCAACCTTGCTTTATCAGATGGGACTTTTGGATCACCCTAATTCCGGAGAGATAATGATAGATGGCGTCAATGTCACGGCTCTTTCTCACGATGGCCGGACAAAATTTCGCTTAAAAGAATTGGGGTATGTTTTTCAGGATTATGCTTTGGTGCCGGAACTTTCGGCCATAGAAAATACCGTCATACCTCTTTTGATGCAGGGCCTTGAGAGGAGAGAGGCCTACCAAAAAGCGGAAAACGCTCTGCAAAAAATAGGCATGGGTGAGCGGCTCCACAATCTGCCAAATCAGCTTTCCGGCGGGGAACAGCAAAGGGTCTCTATTGCCAGAGCCATTGCCCACGATCCCAAAATAATTTTTGCCGATGAGCCGACAGCCAATCTTGATTCGGAAACAGCCGATAATGTTATGAAGGCCTTCTTGGAACTTAATGATCATGGTCAAACCATACTGATGGTTACTCACGAACCGGAATATGTGAAATTGACCCAGAGGACGATTAAGCTTGGCGATGGAAAAATAATGGCTGACGGCAAACCTGAAAATGTGGTATAATATTATACGAAAATTATGCGAAAGCTACGAAAAGCCACGAAAATTTAAAAAAATGAAGAAATATTTTTCAAAAAAAGTTTTGATTATAATAGCCGTGGTAGCGGTTATTTTGGTTGTTATTATTATAAAAATAAATGGTGGAAACGGAAAGCAGATAACAAATGTTATACGAGCCGATATTGTTCAAGAAGTAGCGGCTACCGGCAAGGTTAAACCAAACCAGAGCGTTAATTTGGGTTTTGATAAATCCGGCCGTGTGGGGGCTGTTTATGCTTCGGTGGGGGATGTAGTTAAAAGGGGTCAGATTTTCGCTTCTCTTGAGTTGGATGAGATCTCGGCTGATTTAATCAAAGCCAAGGCCTCGCTTTTGGAAGAAAACATAAAATTAAGAGAAATAAAAAACACGGCTCCTATTTCTTACAATGACGCTTATAAAAATCTGGATACTGCCATCAAAGAAGGATTTATTTATGCCGATAATGCGATCAGAAATAAGACCGATCAATTTTTCAAAAATGTTCCAGATAATCCTCAATTTGAAATTTCCATAACTTCCGGCAATTTTGTCCATTATTTTAATGTTCCGATTGAGGTTGCAATAGATATAAATAATAACAGAAGAAAGGTGGAGGATATTTTAATCGGCTGGAAAAAAACCACCACTATCGACCAGGCCATAACCAACCTCAATGCCATTTCTGTATTTTTGGATAAAATGGCCGGGGCGGTCAATACTTTCACTTCGGCTGATTATGCCTATGATACAACTGTCAATAATTATAAGACGGCTATTTCGGGAGCCAGAAGCGATGTTTCCGGGGCCATTTCAGCCATAGTGGCTGCCAAGGATAAATTAAACACTGCGCCGACTTTGGGACAGAGTGGGGAGTTTGAAAGCGTGCTGACTCAAGGGGCCATAGTTTCTCAAGCGGAGGCCACTGTTTCTTCTTTGGAAGCGACTCTGGCTAAATCAATTATTAGGGCGCCATTTGATGGAGTTATCACTTTACAAGACGCCAAAGTGGCTGGCGCGGTCTCTGCCGGCGCCACTCTGGTGTCAATGATGAACCAGAATGAAATGTACATTGAGGCCAATATTTCCGAAATTCATATAAGCAAAATAGCCGTGGGCAATCCGGTAAGCGTGACTCTCGATGCTTTTCCGGACGAAATATTTTCGGGCGAGATTTCTTATATAGAGCCCGGAGATGTTATTATTGACGGAATAGTAAACTATAAAATCAGAACGGCCTTGAATAATTCCGATGCCAGAATTAAAAGCGGCTTAACCGCCAATCTTAAAATTCAAACCGCTAAGAAGGGAAGTGTCTTAACCGTGCCGTTTTATGCGGTTTTGAAAGAAGGAGACCAAAATTTTGTCAATAAAATAGTCGGAAAAAAGGCGCAAAAAATTCCCGTTTCCCTGGGCCTTTCCGGCAACAATGGCTTGGTTGAAATTTTGGGCGGCTTGGGAGAAGGGGATATGGTGGAGTTTTAATAATAAATTAAAAATATGTTTTGGGAAAAATATGGAATAGAAAAAAGCATTTTAATAGGAGCTGTTTTGATATCATTGAGCATCTGCTGGAGCGCTGGAAAAATATCCTGGCCCGGAAATGAACTAATCGAAACCAAGCCGGCTGAAACCAAAACAGCTGAAAGAAAAGATGCGCCCAAAATAGGCAATGGCAAAGTGGAAATTGTGGAATTTGCCGATTTCCAATGTTTCTTTTGCCAGAAATTTTTTAGCGAGGCCTACAAGGAAATAAAATCAAAATATATAGATACGGGAAAAATTACTCTTACCTTTAGGCATTTTCCCATTCCTTCCCATCAAAATGCCCAAAAAGCGGCCGAGGCGGCTGAATGCGCCGGCAAACAAGGAAAGTTCGGAGCTTATCACGATGTTCTTTTTGCCAACGGCAAACCGGATGGCGCCGGACTTGCGGTTTCGGATTTGAAAAAATATGCTAAAAATTTGGGTTTGGATGAGGGTGGATTCAATAAGTGTCTGGACAATGGAGAGACCGTTGCTCTTGTGCAAAAAGATTTAACCGATGGACAAAAAATGGGAGTAAGCGGCACACCCACATTTTTTATAGGTGGGGAAAAAATAGTCGGAGCGCAACCTTTCAGCGTTTTTGAACAAAAAATAGAAAATATCTTAAAAAAATAGGAAAAAAGACCTCAAAATTTGACCACATTTTGCCATTGACAGCAAGACCAAAAAATGCTATACTTTAAACAAATCCAGTAAATGCTGGATTTTGTCTTATATAAAGGCGTTTTTTGGCTCAAGCAACAATTTAAGGTTCGCGCTTGGGGTTTATCTGATCAGCGCTTTTACTTGTCTCATAAGAATCAAAGGATGGGGGATGGGATAAGATTAAAATTAAACAATAGGCTTATTTTTCAGACAACCGCTTTGGGGTTCATGATGATAGCTTCAAATATTGCGGGATTTGGCGGAGCGTCGTTTGCTCCCAGTGTCTTGCCTGAGGTTATCGAAATCAAAGTTCCGACATTGCGATCGGAGTCCCGATCTGGAAATATTGGGAAAATTGAAGAGAAGAAAATAACAGTAAAAGAGTATGTGAGAAATTATTTTTCTGACATACCGATAATGATTGAAATTGCCAAGTGCGAATCGCGCTTTCGTCAGTACGATAATGATGGAAAAGTGCTTCGCGGAGAAAAAAATGATTTAGACAGGGGAGTAATGCAGATCAATGAATACTTCCATAATGAAAATTCTGACAAACTGGGTTATGACATTATGACCATAGAAGGGAATACTGCCTATGCCAGACATCTATTCGAAAAATATGGAGTCAAACCATGGAAGTCCTCTGCCAGATGTTGGGGGAGAACTACCGCCTACTCTGAATTTATAAATTTGGCGATGAATAATGAATAATATGATATAAACGTCGCACAATATATCTTTGAGGTAGCTATCACGGAGGACGTTTCGACGCTTCCCTACTTGTTTAAAATATTTTTTACAAATTCAAAAATATATCCCCACGTTCTGATTATCGCCCCGCTGTATCTTGCCCAACCTTTGGCTCCTAAGCTGTAAAATTGGTCCAGGAGCTCCCTGAATCGGCCTTGAGTCAAAAAACCGATGACATCTATATTATATATATATTTAAGCAAAACCAAAGTTCCAACCACCACAACAACCATTTTTATAAATCCCCTTTTACTATTTTTATTTCCCATTTCACTAAAAGTATAACATAGGATCAAGATAGGCATTAATACTGGCTACTGGGATGTTCATATTCTTGCAATTTATGCTTGAAGAGTACCTCTGGATCTCAACTCCCTGACTGGCATAGACAGTAATGTGAAGATGTGGTCCAGTAGAATAACCGGTTTGACCGCTATAACCAATCACCTCTCCTGTTTGAATATTTTGATTAGCGGAAACCCTTATTAAATCAAGATGAGCATAGAGAGTTGATAATCCGTTGGGATGTTTTATGAGAATCCATTTACCATAGGAATAACAACCGCGTTGTTCATCAGTATTGCCGGTGCCAATAACAATGCCGCTGAGAGCCGCCTTGACCGGTGTCCCACGACTGGCCCTAAAGTCCACACCGTTGTGGGTGCCGGAAATGTAGAGTCGTTTGGCATCAATAGTTTTACCAAAATATTGGGTGATAAAAACGTTATCCAATGGCCAGAAAAGAATACCCTTACCGGAAGATGGAAAACTGTTAGGATCAACGGCTCTTTTAAGTTGAGACTCAAACTGAAAGAGTTCTCTCTCAAACCTTTCTTTTTCCGCCTGTCTTTCTGTCAATATTTTTTTATATTCTGCCTCTTTGTTTTTCGTAACTGCCAGCAAATTATTTTTTTCTCTTTTATTTAAATCCAAAATTTTATTTTGATCACCAAGTTCTGTTTTTAAGGAAACCAACTTCTTTTTTTCGGCTTCGGTATCTGTTTTTTTGTTGGATAGTTCGTTTTTGTAAATTTCAAGCTCTTTTGATCTGGTTCTAACTTTTTGTTGAAATTGGCCGATTGACTCATATTCGTCAAACACATCGGCCAAACTTTTATTTGTTAAAAAACTTTCTATGAGCGATTGGGCGTCCTTCTGATTTATATCGTTGAGAATTTTTGAAATGGCCTCCATATTGGCGGCTATCTTTTCTTCCATATTCCCTATTTCGCCATTTAAATTTTTTATGGTTAGATTGGTTTTCTGGATATTTGTTTCAGTTTTTTTTATCTCCGCGCCTAATTTTTTTTGATTTATATCAAGCACCTTTATGGCATTTTGCAAAGTTTTGGCCTCACCGCCTATGGTTTCAATTTGTTTTTCATAAGCTCTTATTTCTTCTTCCAGTTGTTTAATTTTTTCGCCGTGGTTATTGATATTTTGTTTTAATTCATCTATGGATTGAGCTCCGGCAGTGGCGAATGCCAGAAAAAATGCCAGTAAAAGTATAATTTTTTTATGATAATAATTGGATGACATTTTGAATCCTCTTTTTACTTTCGGAAACTCCCAATATATCAATTAACGAGAATGGGTCCGGTGATTTTTCTCTGCCCGATAGGGCATAACGCAAAGGCCAAAGCACTTCCCCTCTCCCTTCTTTTTCCGCATATTGCATCATTTTTTCCCTAAGGGGAGGCCTTTGAAAATTCCCTAAGGCCTCCCCTTTGATAAATTCTAAAATTTTTTCCAGTTTTTTTCTGGCATTTTCGGCGGACTGGTTTTTCCAGCAAATCTTTTCTTTATCTAATCCCGGTTTATTAAAAAAGTAATCCAACTCGCCGTTTTCAATAAGTTCGTCAATATCAGAAATAACTTCTATTTTTTCAAATATTATTTCTGTTAGTTTGGTATGAATCGTTTGGTTTCCAAATTTTTGTTTTAATTTTTGATTTATTGTTTTTTCGGTATTGTTTTTTTGCATTTTCATATATTCTTTATTTAACCAATTCAGTTTTTCTGTATTAAATATGCCGCTTTTCCTTTGGACCTTTTTTATGTCAAAAATTTTTATAAGTTCTTCCATGCTCCAAATTTCTTGATCCGTACCAGGATTCCAGCCGACCATAGCCAAAAAATTAATAATCGCTTCCGGCAAATATTCCTTTTCTCTATAGTAAGAAACAGAAACCTGTTCACCGTGCTTTCTTTTTGAAAGTTTTGTTTTATCTGGTGCCAACATCATAGGCAAATGGGCGTAAATTGGCCTGGGTGCGTCTATGGCTTCTTGAATCAAAATTTGTCTTGGTGTATTTGAAATTCCATCATCGCCCCTTATGACATGAGTTACTCCCATTTCATAATCGTCTATAACGACAGCTAAATGATAAATTGGCTCGTCAAGCCCTTTAGCTATAACGAAGTCCTTAAGTTCGGTTGTATCAAATTCTATATCGCCTCTTATTAAATCGTTAAATTTTATTTTTTTGTTTGGATTTTTAAATCTTATAACTTTTTTTCCCTCGCCCGCCGTCTTGTCCCTCGGAGCTTCAGCGAAGTGGGAAGCTTCAGCGAAGGCGGGTTCAGCAAAATAAGCTTTGCCTTCGCCTATCAATTTTTCCAAATATTTTTTATAAATATCCTTTCTTTCTGACTGCCTGACGGTAGTGGAAAAATCCGGCTCAATGCCGAGCCATTTTAAGTTTTCTATAATATCCTGTGCATATTCTTCTTTTGACCTCTCTTTATCTGTGTCCTCCAACCTAAAGACAATTTGACCGCCATTTTGCTTGGCAAAAAGATAATTAAAAAGAAAAGTCCTGGCGTTGCCTATATGAAATAATCCCGTCGGCGACGGCGGATAGCGAACTATGATTTTTTTGCTTTCCATATACCCATTATAGCAAAAAATCAGACCTTACCCCACCCTCTCCTTGTCTGAGGAGAGGGAAGAAAAAAAGAGTTACTCCAACTTCTCATGCGAGAAAATAATGGAAAGCAGTTCGCGGGCGATGGCATCGGCGGCGCCGGGTTTGAAAAATAACTTGGCGCCCTCTTTCATTTTATTGCTTATTTCTTCGTTTTCAATAATTCTTTTTATTTCCGCAAGCAGGATATGCGGCTTCAAATTTTCCTCTTGCAAAACACTGCAAGCTCCGGCTTTGGCGTAGGCAAAAGCGTTTTTGACTTGGTGGTTTTCATTTGAATCTGCTATGGGAATAATAATGGAAGGTTTTTGCCAGGATGCAATTTCAAATATGGTTGAGCCGGCTCGGCTTATAACCAAAGAAGAAACCCCGGCGGCCATTCTCATTTCCAAACTATTTAAATATCCAAACGGCCTATATCTTTTTTTGTTGGGATTTTCAAGAAGTATGGCCGCAACCGACTCCCTCATTATTTCAAGATTGTTTGTTCCGGTTTGATGTATAATTTGAAAATTATTAACCAAGTCGGGCAAAATATCCAAAATGGCATTATTTATAACCTCCGCCCCCTGAGAACCGCCCATAACAAATATGGTAGGTATGATTTCGTCAAATTCAAAAAATTCCGCAGCCCCGTTTGTTATAGGTGTCAGCCGCTCTTCTAAAACCGGCTGGCCGGTATGGGCCACTTTCTCTTCCTTAAAATAAGAGGACGCTTCTTTATATGAGACGGCTATCCGAGCGGCAAACTTACCGGCCCATTTATTGACTCTGCCCGGAGCAGAATCCGATTCGTGCACAAACACGGGAATGCGTAAAATGCGGGCGGCCAAAATAGCCGGGAAACTGCCATAACCCCCCTTGCTAAAAACCACATCAGGATAAATATCAAAAACATCCATAAGCGCTCCAAGCGTCCCCCAAACTGTTTTGAACAAATCAAAAAAATTTAACAGAGAAAAATATGTTCGCATTTTGCCGGCTATAACTTTTTTGTATTGGATATTATGATCATATAAAAGCCCCTGATTATACGGTGTTGGAGCAAAAAAATGCATCTTGGGAGAAATAAATTTTTTCTCCCTGGCTATTTTTTGGATTGATTCTGCAATGGCTATAATCGGATAAAAATGCCCGCCCGTGCCACCGCCTGTAAAAATAATTTTCATTTCTTTAAACTTCTTGAAATATTCATTATAATTCCCGCTTCAACCAAAGTTATAAACAAAGCGGTTCCGCCGTGGCTGACAAAGGGTAAAGGAATGCCGGTTAGCGGCAGGATTCCGAGCATACCGCCTATATTTACGAATGCCTGAGACACTATAAGTATAACAATTCCCAGAGCCAATAGTCCACCGAAATCATCGGCTGATTTTGAGGCGATTTTGAGACCTTCCAAACCAAACATGACAAAAAGGCCGACAATAATAAGGGTGCCGACAAAACCGAATTCTTCAGCTGCCACTGCGAATACGGAATCCCCTATCGGTTCGGGCAAATAATGAAATTTTTGAATACTTTGGCCGAATCCCCTGCCCCAAACTTGCCCAGAACCAACCGCTATAAGCGATTGATTTAATTGATATCCAGAGGTTTGCTTGTTTATGGAGGGATTTATCATCACATCAATTCTCTGTTTTATATAAGGTCTGGTAAAGGCCAGAACGGCTAAAATGACTACCCCAACAATAAACATAACCAAAACATGGTGCCACCTGGCTCCTGCGGCAATGTACATCGAGAGAGAGGCAAAGGCAACAACGGCAAATGTATCGGTATCCGGTTGAGCTAAAAGAATAGCGCCCAATATTCCCATAAATATTAAAAAGGGTAAAAGACCCCAGGAAAAAGTAGCTACCTTATTTTTGAGTCCCGAAAGCCAGGCGGCAAAATATGCTATGAAAGCTATTTTTAAAATTTCAGCCGGCTGAAAAGTTATAAAGTCAAAATTAATCCAACGTTTGGCGCCGCCGTGTTCCATGCCTATGCCGGGAATAAATACCAAAAGAGTGAGAATAATAGAGCCAACAAAAAAAATAAAAGCGAATTTTTTCCAAATATGATAATCAATTTTGGCAAAAAAGACGCAAGCGATGGAACCTAGAAACAGTCCGTAAAAAATTTGCTTAAAAGCTACGCTGGAAAATTTAACTTCGTCTCTAGCCAATACTCCCAACGAAGCTGAACTAAAAATAAAAAATCCGGCTACAATCAACACAATAGTCCAAAACAAAAACGGTCTGCTTATTTTTCCGATTCTAGCTGACATGCTTTTATTTTAGCATAAATCCTCTTTACCCAATCAATGCCAAAGTGATACCCAAAATGGCGCAAATGAGGGAGAAAATCCAGTAGCGCATGGTAACTTTGTAAGCCGGCCAACCTATGGCCTCAAAGTGGTGGTGAAGAGGGGCGACCAAAAATAATTTTTTACCGCGAAATTTTTTGGAGAGAACTTGAATAATATTTGAAAGAACAGTGATTACCAGAGGCAGAGCTATAACAGGCAAAACCAAAAATCCATAACCTTCTCCCAGTCGGTCTGTCATAAAAGCGACGACAGTGAGAGTTATAGTGAGGCCCATGGTGCCCGTTTCAGACATATAAAACCTAGCCGGCGGAATATTGAACCAGAGGAATGCCAAAATACCGCCGGCTACGGTGACGCAAAAAGCGGCCAGATCAATTTGCTGTTGATAAAAAGCGATGCCTCCATAAGCGGCGAACATAGTGGCAAAGACCCCGCCTGCCAAACCATCAAGACCGTCTATCACTCCTCCGGCGTAAATGAATAGCGCCGTGAATAAAAATAATAAAATAAAAACAGGACCCAAATATAATTCACCGAAACCGAACGGCAAACCGATTCCGACCACATCCAGTTTTGCATAAAACCACCAGGCAACCAAAAGAGAAATAACAGAAACAATTATCAAACGTTTTTTTAGAGAAAGTCCTCCTTTACCCGCCGAAGCTTCAGCGGAGGCGGGCGTTACTCTGACTTCCAAATAATCATCTACCAATCCGACCAGGGCGCCAAATATCAAAGTAGCTAAAGGCACCCATGTTTGGCTTCGGGAAAGGAAGTCCAATTTTTCCGCAATTTCGCTTGGAAAAAAATGAGCCGTCAACCAAATACCCATAATAACTACGGTTGAACTGAACCAAATAATAATGCCTCCCATTCGCGGAGTGTTCACTTCTTTTTCTTTATGGAGCTCGTTGAAAATAACAGCCTCGCGCCCATCCAAAGCCATTTTGCCTGCTCTTTTTTTCCACATCTGGTGTGAGTAAAGAAAATTAGTCAAAATAGGCGTTACCAAGATCCCCAGAATAAATGCTCCCACCGCCGGCAAAAAAACTTTTACTATATCTATGATCATAATTTATTCTTCATTAATGTATTGTAAACTGGCCTCGACTAATTTCAAAGCATCTTCAAAACGACCTTCGGCGGTGGAACCGAGGATGGAAATTATAATGGGGCGATTGAGACCGGCGTCAAAAGCGATAACCAAATTGCCCCCGGCTAAATCTGTGTAGCCGGTTTTGGAGGCGATAATGTTGGGTATTTTATCTATGATAATATTAGTATTCTGACCCACATACGTTTCTTTTTCGCTGTTAAAATGAACGTTTTTGTAACGGGTTGCTTCCAAAATTTCCGGATAATTTTTTAGAGTGTATTCAAAAAGAAGGGCCATATCTTTGGCTGAACCATAAGCGCCTCCCCTATCGGCCGAACTATCTAGGCCGTGCTCATTAAAAAATTTGCTGTTAGAAAGACCGATTTTGGAAGCGGTATCATTCATTTCTTTTACAAATGAGGAATTCTTTGGGTCGCCTTCGTCTACATGAGCTACGGCGGCCAAGGCGAAAGCGCCATCATTTGATGAGGTGAGCAAAGTAAAATCTCTCAAGTCCTTGGCTTGCCAAATATCTCCGACTACCAATTTAGAATCACCTTCCGGTTCCAAATCCTCTTTGGTTATTTTTATTTTTTGCCCGCCATTCAACTTTCCATTTGTTGTAACAGCAGTCATAACTTTAGTAAGAGAAGCCAATGGTAAAGGCGCATCAGAATTTTTGGAAAATAACTCTCTGTGGTTGACGATATCCCAAACCATCGCTCCTCTGGCCTCCAAATTTATTTCTTGAAACGGTTTTAGCGTTTTAGTCACCGATACCCCTTTTTTATTTAGAGATTTTTCGCCAATAATCAGCAGGCTGAAAATTAAAATCGAAGTTACCAAAAGAAAAACAAGAACATGAATAAAATATTTTGTTTTGAAATCATTCTGCATTTTCTTCTATTTTTTTCTTAAACACATTAAATTCAGGCAATTCTTCATCTTTTTTTATACCCAGATGAGCCAAAAGATTCAGAGAGCTTCTGTATCTAAAAATTCTTTGATCTTTGAAATCCGACTCTCTTTCAATAAGTCCTCTTATACACAAATTTCTCAATATAAAAGAAGAATTGACGCCCCTTATGTAATCAACCCCTCTTCTAGATATTGGCCCGCTGTAAAGCACTATGGCGAGCGTTTCCAAACCTGCTTTACCAATCTCTTTACTCATTTCGTCTTTGGCTATTTTTTCAATCAAGCTCCCCATCTCCGGCGCCGTCGCTAAACTCGCTTCTGTTTCTGTTATAATCAAACAAACTCCTCTGTTTTCCAAAGAGATCATCAATTTTTCCAAGGACTCTCTAATTTCTTTTTCACTTTTTTCAACCAATTTAGAAAGGGCCTTTATTTCCATTGGCTCGTTTTTGTAAAAAAGTATAGCTTCTATTTGGGATTCAAGATTCATAAATATGATACCAATATACGAATTGTGCTAATAATACTAATAACTACGAATAGGAAGGGACACCAGCACTCTCACTCTCAATCTCAATATCTTCAAAATGCTCTTCTTGGCTCACCCGCACCATTCCCTGCTTTACCAATTCTAACATAGCCAAAAAGCCCACTATAACATTTATTTTCTCCGTTTTACCCATATCGGAAAAATCTTTAAAACTTGTTTTTAAGCATGTTTTTATTCTTTCGGACAATTTTTCAATCATTTCTTCCAAACTTATTATTTTTTCAACCATTATCTTTGGCAATTCCTCCATTTTTTGAGGCATATTTTGAAGCGCCTGATGCAGAGCGTTTTTAAGGGACAAGAGCGAAATATCCGGTGTTGGGGAAAAAATTACAACCATCCCCTTTTTTTCTTTCGCAAAATACAAAAAATTTCCAAACATTCTGCCTATATTCAATGAAAGCTCTTTATATTTTTTATAAGTAACTAACCGGTTTTCTAGATATTCAATGCTTCCTTGCTCTTCTTCGGTCAAGGATAAATTAGGCAAAAGCGATTTTGATTTTATGAGAAGCAAAGTAGAGGCCACCAAAATAAAATCAGCCGAATCAGCCATAGGAAATTCTTCAAATGACTTTATATGTTCTATGAATTCATCGGCCACTTGGGAGAGCGACACATCGCTTATGTGCATTTTCCTTTTTTCAATCAAATCCAAAACAAGCTCCAACGGCCCCTCAAACTCCCCCACCCTAACCTTGAAATCTTCCGGCATAAGGCTATTTTAGCACAAAAATCCCCAAGTAGTTTTTTATGCACATTTTCTAAATTGCTAAAAATTTTGGTTTATGTATAATTTCGTTCAGTTAACTCAAAATATTGTGAAAAAGCAAAACAAAAAAGACGAAATTAATTTTAAGGATTTGGCAAAAAATATAGACAATTTAAATATTGTTTTTGAACTTATGTCCAAAAATATTGCAACACTTCTGAATGATGCAAAATATCATTCCAAAGAAATTTCTACTCTCAGAGATAGTTTTACAGGATTAGAAACAAACTTTAATGATTTAACCGAAGTTGTGTCAAAAAGTTTTGAAAAAACTGATGGTAAAATTGATTCTTTAGAAAAAAATCTAACATCTAAAATAGATGGCATTAATAATAGAATAGATGATTTGGCTTTGAATAGAGTAAAATATGAGGATTTTATGCCCCTTAAGGATAGAGTAATAAAAATAGAACAAAAACTCAGCTTATCTAAATAATTTTTTCTATTTTTAATCCCAATTCTTTTAGTTGCTTTTCGGAGATTTCGGAGGGGGCGTTCATCATTAGGTCTTTGCCCTCGCCTGTTTTGGGATAAGCGATAACTTCGCGTATGTTTGGTTCGTTTTGCAAAATCATAACAATGCGGTCAATACCCGGAGCAAAACCGCCATGCGGCGGGGCGCCGTAAGTAAAGGCCTCAAGCATATGTCCAAATTTTTTCTGAGTTTCTTCTTCTGAAATATTTAAAAGTTTGAAAACTTGTCTTTGTTCCGCTTGGTCGTGAATTCTGATTGAGCCGGAGGAAAGTTCATAGCCGTTCAAAACCAAATCATAAGAATTGGCGCGGATGTTAAGTAAATCTTCACCTCCCATAAATTTTTCTTTGTCTTCCGGTTTTATGGAACAGAATGGGTGATGCGCTGCTGCTATGCTTCCATCATCCCTTTTTTCAAACATTGGAAAGTCCATAATCCAAACAAAAGATAATTCGTCCAAATCTTCTTTATTTTTTCTCAAGTCCGGTTTGTCGGTCTTGTATTTTTTCATCACCTCGTCAAAAGTTAATCTTGGAAAAGGCACCTCTGTAATTTTTTTGCCTGGATACAGAGTTTTGACAAGTTCTATAAACATTTCTTCGGTATAGGCCAAAACATCTTCCTGTTTAACGAAAGACATTTCAAAATCCAATTGGGTAAATTCCGGTTGCCTGTCCCCCCTTTGGTCCTCATCGCGCATGCATCTGGCAATCTGAAAATATTTTTCAAACCCGGCCACCATTGAAAGCTGTTTGAATTGCTGGGGCGATTGGGGTAGAACATAAAACTTGCCCTGATGCAGGCGCGATGGCACCACATATTCCCGCGAACCCTCTGGTGTCCCCTTCATCATTATGGGCGTCTCAATTTCCACGAAATTGTTTTTGTGCATATATTCGCGAAAGAATGTGATTATTTTGTCACGCACTCTTATATTTTTCTGCATCCTCTCGCTTCTCAAATCCAAATATCTGTATTTGAGCCGCGCATCTTCGTTGACTTCTTTGGTATCCGCTGAAATATCAAAAGGCAATGTTTCGGCCTTATTTAAGACCTCAATATTTTTTATTTCAATTTCAATATCGCCATTCTGTATTTTTTCGTTTACATTTTTATCCGGCCTTTTGTTTACAACTCCCATGATTGCAAGTACCCATTCAGTACGAACATCTTTTGCTATTTCCATAGCAGGACTATCAGACAAAACCACGCACTGAACAATTCCAGTCATATCGCGCATATCCATAAAAACCATTTTGCCCTGATCCCTTCTCACATTAACCCAACCCTTAATCAAAACTTCTTTACCAATATGCTCTTTTAAATCTTTTATATAAATTCGCATAATTTAATAATACCAAATTTAACAAAACATTCATATTTGACAAGCCAAGCTGATTGGTCTATTGTTTTGGTGGAGGCACAAAATGCGAACCCTTATTGTTTCTTTAATTATTTTTAGCTCGGTGGCCATAACAAGTCTGTGGGGAGTTTTCTTTTCTCAGAGGAAGGCAATCAAAAACCTCGAAGGAGAAATAGAGAAAAAAGACAAGTACATTGAAAGTTTAGTAGGAAGAAACGAGAAAAATACACAAACCATTCAGACTCAAGAGAAAGAAATAAGGACTCTAAAAAGAGTGATCGCGTCACTTCAAAGTACGTTCACGACACGCCTATAGCTCTTTTTACATCGCTCATCTTGGCCCTGGCAACCGCCTGGGCCTTTTGTTTTCCTTCTTCTAAGACCTTATTAACAAAATCCAAATCTTTAGCTATTCCTTCCCTTCTTTCTCTCATTGGCCTTATGAAATTTTTTAAGTCATCAATCAAAATTTCTTTTAAAATTTTGTATTTACCTTTATTTTCGTCATAAATTTTTTCAAGTTCCCCTTCCGGCTTTATTAATTTATGGATAGCAAAAACATTTTTTGGCACTTCCCCTTCGGAGTCAGTAACAATACTCCAAACCGCCTTTTCTATTTCTTCATCGCTGGCAAAAAGCGAGATGGTATTGTTGTAGCTCTTGCTCATTTTCCTCCCATCAGACCCAGGCACCACCTCAACATCTTTTAAAATATAAGCGTCAGGAAGTTTAAATGTCTCCCCGAATATTCTATTAAATTTTTCAGCCGTATCTCTGGTAAATTCAATATGCTGTTTTTGGTCTTGGCCTACGGGCACCAAATCAGTATCATAAAGCAAAATATCAGCCGCCATAAGCATGGGGTAAGTGAAAGTACCGGCGCTGACATCTTCTTCACCACCTTTAGTCACCGCATCTTTATAAGCGTGTGCTCTTTTCAAATATGGTACGGTAGTAATGGTGTCAAAAATCCAAGCTAGCTCTGTATGCTCTTGTACATCAGATTGTTTGAATATGACAGATTTTTTAGGATCAAGGCCTATGGTCAAAAAGTCAATTACAACATCCAAAGACAGTTTTCTCATCTCGGAAACATTTTGAACAAAGTTCAGCGCATGATAATCGGCTATAAAAAAATAATTCGTTCCCTTTTCATTTTCGTTCTGCAACTCCATAAACTGGCGCATGGCGCCAAAATAATTACCCAAATGCGGCTTACCCGTCGGCTTAACTCCTGAAAGTATGGTTTTGGACATACTCCAATAATACCAAACTTTTTTAAATTTGTATCCTATACAGAGTGCCCGAATTCTTCATCTTCCGTATCGGCAACTGCCTCTTCTTTGGTCTTATGAACTCGGCTGTCAATATGATTGGCTGGCGAATAAATAGTGTAAAGTTTCAAATCTTTGTCTCCTGTATTTATGACATTGTGCTCCACTCCGGCAGGCACAATAAAAGCAAAATTATCAGAAAATCCCATTTCCTCCCCGTCCATAATCACCTTGCCTTCGCCTGATTCAATTCTAAAAAACTGGTCCACATTCGGGTGGATTTCTACTCCAATATCGCATCCCACAGGCAAAGACATAAGCACTAACTGGCTGTGCCCGCCGGTCCAAATAACTTTCCTGAAATTTTCATTCTTTTCTGTTTCTTCTTCAATATTTCCAAAATAATGTTTTTTCATATTTGTTTTTTCATTATACTTTTATTCCAGCGATTTGTCTCTGGGGGATTCCAAAGCTTCAGTGTATTTTTTTATTAATTCCTCAATTTCTCTTTTAAATTCTCTCACTGATGCCATCCTAATACCATATTTAAGGCTGATTTTTTCCATCATCAATCTTATTTTGTCTGATATATTTATTTGCCCCGGTTGCATCTCGTTGGCTATAATACCTTTGGACACAATCAGTTCTGTAATTGCTTTTTTTAATTCTTCTTCTGTTAAGCCCGCTGCGCTATTGTATCTTTCAACTATTTCTCTCATTTCAGATATTTGAGAAATTGCATCCCTTGTGCTTATTGGACCCCGCTCTTCCCTTTCTTCCAATCCCCCCGTTTCCGCCTCTTCTGCGGACACTCTCCCTTTGGGGTAACTGGCTATTAATTGTTCTCTACTCGGTTCATCCCTGTACACGGCAAAATCTCCCTTCCTACCCAATTCCAATTCTCGTTCTGCGGCTGCCTTTGCCTGAGGATTAATTGGTTGCCCCTCTTTTTCTTTAAGATATTTTTTAAACTCTCTTTTTGCATCAGATTTTCCTTCCATAATATTTTGTTAGTTTTTATAATTCTGTCGCCTAAACTCTACCTCTTTTTTGGCAAAAAATCAAAAATGCAATCTCCCAAAATTATTTTGCAGACCAAAGAGCGAAGATAGACATCGGCAATAACCTTTCGGAATTTTCCTGCTTGATGGCGAGCTCGCCCGATTCTATTGTACCACCTAAACCTTTTGTCATATCGAAGAGTAGATTGGCTACGGATATTGATGAAAGCTCGGTAGAGTACATGTTGAAAATGACAAAAAGCGGCTGATTGCTCAAAATTTGGTGGCAGGCGGAAAGCAAACCGGGCAGTTTACTTTCAATTTTCCAAACCTCGCCCTTCGGTCCTTTGCCGTAACTCGGCGGATCCATAACAATGGCGTCATATTTTACTCCCCTCCCAATCTCTTTTTTTAAGAATTTAATCGCATCGTCAATAATCCATCTGATAGGCGCATTTTCCAAACCGGAAAGTTTTTGATTTTCTCTCGCCCAATCTACCGCTTGTTTTGAAGCATCTACATGAGTAACTCCGCCCTCCCACTTCGCTGAAGCTCCGCGGGATAAGGCACTTGCTGCTACCAAGCTAGCTATCCCCGTGTATCCAAACAAATTCAAAACATTTGCCGAGATGGGCATCTTCTCGGCAATCCATCGCCATTGTGATATTTGTTCGGGAAAAATGCCGATGTGTTTAGAAGTGTTTTTGTATTTAATTTTTGCTTTTATCCCCCTATTCCTATATCCACAACTTTTTCAAATGGTTCCAAAGGTGAGATCTTTAAAAAATTTCCTAAGGTCTCACCTTGGGGACGCCACCAAGCTCTTGGCTCGTCTCTTACAATCCTTATCCCACCCACTTCTTCCAGCTTCTTTTTATTCCCGCTATCCAGCAGTTTATAACTCCCCTCCGGCATCTCCCCCGCCCATATTTTTATTGAATTTCGCATGCTTTTACAATATCACAAAATTACAAAAACAAGCGAACGACGCCGAGATCGTCGTAGGAATAATGGGGGCCGAGCAGTTCTCTGACTGGGGCCAGTTTGTATTGTCCGCCTTCGCCCATGCCGATTTTGCGGAAAGCGTTGTAAATTTCTCTGAATTTGTTTTTTGTGGTGCTTCCTTGCAAATTGCGGATATTATAATTTGGATTTTCTTTTTTTATTTCTTCTATATGATCCAAAACAGTGCCTATTTTCAATCCCCTTTCCTTAACAATATCTTTAAGGCTTTTCCCCTCGTCCAGCATTTTTTTGGTTTCCGACACTGTGTCTAATTTTTTTTCTTTTATTTTTATTTCTTTATTTTTTATTTTATCAGCAAATTCTTTATGCATTTTGGAAATTTTCTCCTGGCCCATCGTTTGAATGTGAAAACAATTTGTTTTAGATAACTTTTTGAATTTATCATCAAACTCCAAAACCTCTTCATTTACCCGCAAGGCCATATCATTTATGTCCTTTAAAAAAAGCCCTTCCAGGGAGCGTACCCGCGAAAGGGCCACATAACCCATTCCCCTTTCAAAGGACTGCGACAAATCAATCAGGGCGTTATCCAGAGACATCCCCTGGCTTTTATGGATGGTAATAGCCCAAGCCAAACGCAAAGGGAACTGAATTATTTTAGCCAAAATTCTTTTATCTTCTTCTATGGCCCAAGATTCCCTTTCCACCTCAATAGTTTGACCAGACAAAATCCTCACTTTTATTTCTTCATATCCGCATTTTATAACAACACCCATAGTGCCGTTGACGAAACCCTTGTCAAAATTATTTCTGACAAACATAACCTTGGCACCCACTTTCAGCCGCAATGTTTCCGGCGCCAGACAGCTTTTTTTTAATGTTTCTACTAAATTATGGCGGCCTCTTTGTTGCATTTCGTATTCGGAAGATTTGCCGGGAAGTTTTACCAGCTCCGCCTCATTTTCAGCGTCCACATTTTTATTATGGGAATATAATTTTGTCGGCTCTATCGGCCCCTTCCCAATGTCGGACGTTTGGCAAAAACGAGTTTGCAGAATTTGCAGAATTTCGTCGGAAACTGAATTTTCCCTGATGCTGTTCAACACTTTTAAGTATTTCAAATCGCTTTGCCGATGCTGTTCCGAAAGATAGCAAACTTTCAAATTCAGGTCTTTCCATGCGTTGGAATGGTAGGCAAAAAAAGCTTCCGGCTCGCCTACTCTTCTCACCGGCGGCAATTGGAAAAAATCTCCGCAAAAAACCACTTGCATGCCGCCAAACGGCTCTGGCGAATTTTTAACTCTTTTTATTATTTTTTCTATCAAATCAAGCCGGAAATGATGAAGCATTGAAACCTCGTCTATTATCAGGACCGAGGCTTTTTCAACTTTGTTTCTGATATGTTTTTTTTGGCTGATTTCGGTTAATTCGTTTTTGTCCAAACTATCTTTAATGCCGATGCCGCTCCAGGAATGAATGGTGGTGCCACCCATGTGAGTGGCGGCAATGCCGGTGGAGGCGGTAATGCCTATATTGGCGCCAAGGCCTTTCAAATAATTTATATATTCCCTCAAAACAAAGGTCTTGCCGCTGCCGGCAGCGCCGGTCAGAAATACATTCCTGCCCGTCTTCAAAATATCCAATGTCTCTTTTTGAGTCATAGGGCTTATTGTATCTCTT
>ERZ1292629.830-Hain-H43-01um-R1-830-length-33572-cov-5_pt1 | contig 33572 bp, 32 predicted proteins | sample MGYA00564399_ERZ1292629 | MGnify/ENA primary metagenome ERZ1292629 (study PRJEB36523, sample SAMEA6512636) | groundwater metagenome | collected 2019-01-08 | study: AquaDiva: Metagenomics assemblies of 32 groundwater samples
CACTTCATCCTCACGTACTCCAATCATCTCTCGAATCAATTTCACTCTCGGGTCACTGCGTGGAATGGGTTTAAAAAGTTCAGTATCAAGCCCAATATAGAGCGTTTGAAAATTTTTAGTATCCACCCCATCCCGAGCAAAAGTTCGAGCCACCCAATCACTCGTGGTAAATACAAGTGGCAACTCGCCGATTTCTTTGTGGTAATTCGCCACCCAGCCATCCGCGAGTAGCCACGGCACTGGCTGAATACCGAATTTCTGCGGATGCAAAATAATATCCTGGGTGTGTCCCCAAAATCCAACACCGATGGCCACGTCGGGCTTTAAAAATTTATAAATCCACTCCTTCTGAAATTCGCTCGAGAGGTGGCAGGGGAGTATCTCCTCGCCAATTTCTTTGAGTCCCCGATAGAGCATATCACCCTGTTGCGAAAGTCCATCCGGCTCCGGCGGATATGCGTATAGAATTACGGATTTCATTTTTAAATTTCTTTAACTTCGTGTTTATCAAAACTCTCCCCGCCGCCTTTAAAATAAAAACTGGCCTCAATTTTCTTGCCAAGTAAAACTTTCGGCAACCAATACTCATCATCCACCCACATCGAAGAATAGGGAATGTCGCCAAATCCAAACCATTGCGGTTTCATTTCCGCAGTTTCAACGGGTTCGCCATCCCAATCTCGCGCCAAAAAAATATGCATATGTTGGTCAAAACCCGGATTCTCGGGAAAATAAAACTTAATATTTCCCGCATTCTCCAAACCTTCAGGGTTGACTCTCACCCCGATCTCCTCGTTTAATTCTCGAGCGGCTGCCTGTGAGATCGTCTCGCCAACCTCAACTTTCCCGCCCACTCCATTCCATTTACCAGTTCCAAATCCAGTTTTTTTCATCGCCAGTAGTATTTCATTATCTTTAAGTAAAAAACAAAGCGTCGTAAGTCGCATAGCCACTATTTTATTAACTTAAACGACTCCACATTTGATAAAGTCCGATACTCAAAAGTCGATTTTCTAAATCCATAGAATTCATTGATAATTTTCTGCTTTTTTTTAAAAACAGTCGGGGATAACTCTAAAAAAAATTCCGCCTTTTTAGGCCGACAAACATTCTTTCGCTCAAGAAACTCATAACTGAAATTAAAAAAATGTTTCGTCCGGATCTCCCCCGCCCGAATCATCTCCGCAACCGCGCGATGCACACCTTTGTGTCGCGGATGTCCGTACTCTCCATTATACCCGTGCGTAAAAACATAATCAAACTCCATCCCTCCTCCTCTCTCATTGAATTTGTGAAGGGATGTAATCGGGGGGGGAGAAATTTTTTGTTTGTCTCGAAGAAACTCTCGGAGACGCGATGAGCTTGGTGTCCCGCCGAGCCGGGACTCATCGCGTCGAGAGGTAGTGGACAAGCCGCCGCTGGAACGGATTGAACCGCGGTTCTGAGAGGCAAATAAGAAATTTCTCAAACGTAAGCGTATTTCAGGCAAACTCTCTTTCAAGCTCAAAACCTCCTCGTCCTCCAAATCCGAAATCACTCCCTTCGCGCTTAAAAATCGGCAAACTCGCTTAAATTTTGGCGCCCGATCTCTATCATCACCACGACAAAGCGAAAAAATCGTCCACTTCGCCCTCGGAAATTTTAAAATCGTCCCACCCATCCAAATTGTCTCATCATCCGGATGCGCCACCACCACCAACGCCCGCTCGCCATTCTTTAAATTCAAATCGCTAGCTCCAATCCTTGACATAATAATTATTATAATGCTAAAATTAAATCTGTTCAAATGTAACTTAATAATTGGAGGTTTTATGCGTTCATTATTTGTTTTTCTGGGAGCTGTGATAATCGGTGCATTTATTGTTACTGCAATTGCGGCTTTTCACTTCAAAAAGGAACTTCGATTCCAACGCCAACAAACAGCTGCTCTTTGCTACGCCATCGACTACTACCTAGACAATACACCTATGGGAATCAGTCCTTATGACACGGTAAATGTACCGATAGGGACGCTCGATTTCGAAGTCAACGTGGACCGCACAATCGAGCTTCAATTTCGCGAAAAATACGGATGGAGAAATTGTCGAATCCGTCCGAATGGCCAAGTTTTCACCTACCCATTCTACGGATCTTTTCGGGAACAAGAAGAAAAAGAATTGCCCTGGGGAATAGACGGAAATTACGCCAGAATCTTCGGCACAGACAAGTAAAATCTCATCAACCTCGAAAATGGCCCTGCAATAATGCTAGGCCATTTTTTCTGTCAATTTAGGACTCCCCAGTGCCACAAGCCCCGACCTTTTTAGACCGCGATATATGCGGTCGGCCTCCGCGCCACTATGACATGTCATAGTGGCGCGGAGGCACATTGCTCTTTAAAGCAGGGCTATTGACTATATTGCCCGATTTTATATATTGTAATTAGTTAAAATCTTGAAATCAAAATATCACCGAAGGAGGAATAAATGATACACGGAGGCTTAATCAGAACAAAAATGAAAAAAGTTTTGGCTGCGATGATGAAGATATTCAAAGTAAAACCTCGACTCAAAAGTATCACGCATATCGATCCATATTACTTGTCTTACTCTGATAAGAAAGAGGATGAATGTTACGCACAATACATCGGCGCAGTTGAAACAAAGTACGCGGCCGTCAAAGGTATAATAATGCGCGTAAAAAAGCGTGAGTCCTTTCTGGATTTTGGGAGAACATGCACTGGTTTAAACTTAAAACACAGCGGCTGGATCATCCGAAAGAACTAACGCCCACGGACGACAAACCACATTCATTATATTGCGGGATGTAAAGAAATTTACATCCCGTTTTTTTATTTCATTCCACTCAAATAAAAATGGCACTATTCGAAAAATAAAACGATCAAGTTTTATAAATAATTTTCTAACTTAGACCTTTCTCTCTAGAAAAAAATTACTCACAAAACTCTTATTCAGAGGAGTTTACAATTTAAGCGCCTTCCTTTATAATCGTATCGTTAATAAATTCCAACTTTCGTAGCAACCTATCACCCATAACCTGCCACCTTAAACCTAATCTCAATGAAACATCACCCCGGTCTCTTTTTATTTTTAATCATCATTATCACCATCCTCGCCGCGGTTTTTATTTACCCGGCTGGTTTTGGCCTTAAAAAACAACCCTGGCGCCTTGGGCTAGATTTAGTTGGTGGCAGCTACTTAATTTATCAAATTGATCTCTCCCAAGTCCCTACTTCAGACCAAGATTCGGTTCTAAACGGCTTAAGAGACGTTATTGAGCGCCGAGTTAACCTCTTTGGCGTGAGTGAACCCCAGGTTTTTATATCTAAAACAGCTGACAGTAATAATTTAATTGTCGAGCTGGCTGGTGTTAAAAATATCAACGAGGCCATTGCTCAAATCGGCACCACCCCCTTTCTTGATTTCCGCGAAGTGGAACAAAACGCCAGCACCACTAGTTTTATTATGACTAATCTAAACGGCCGCTACGTTAAAAGCGCCCAACTAAATTTTGATCCCACCACCGGCCAACCCGAAGTCGCGATTGAATTTAACGAAGAAGGCGGAGGAATTTTTGAAAGATTAACCGAAGCTAATATCGGCAAACCCATCGCTATTTTTCTAGACAATGTTTTAATTGAGGCGCCCGTGGTTCAAGAAAAAATTACTGGCGGTAAAGCCGTGATTAGCGGAAAATTTACTCTTGCCGAAGCTAAACAGTTAGTCGAACGATTTAATGCCGGCGCTCTGCCCGCGCCTATCACCTTAATCAATCAACAAACTATCAGTCCCACACTTGGCGCGGACTCACTTCATCGAGCCCTAGTTGCCGGATTAATTGGAGCGCTTTTGGTGATGATTTTTATGGTTCTCTATTATCGCTATCTTGGTATTTTCGCCGTCCTAGCCCTACTTATATATATCGCCTTAACTTTAGGCGTTTTCAAACTTTTCTCTATTACCATGACCCTCGCGGGATTGGCTGGTTTTATCCTCACCATCGGCATGGCCGTCGACGCCAATATTCTTATTTTTGAACGCATTAAAGAAGAAACTAAAAGGGGTCTCTCTTGGATAAACGCCATGGAAGAAGGTTTCAGGCGCGCATGGCCTTCAATCCGCGACTCAAATATCTCCACCATCATCACCGCTTTAATTCTTTATTTCTTAACCTCAAGCTTTATTCGCGGCTTTGCTATCACCCTTCTAATTGGAGTTTTAATCAGTATGTTCTCTGCCATCACCACCACCCGCCTGCTTTTAAAAGTGCTAGCCAAAAAACAGGCAGCCCCAAAACCCCAAACACCTGCCACCTAAAACCTAAAACCTATCACCTAATCTCCATGAACATCATCAATCACCGAAAAATATATTTAGTAATTTCATCCCTCTTAATCCTAGCGGCGATTTTAAGTATTATTTTTTTCGGCCTCAAAGAATCTGTAGATTTCAAAGGCGGCACACTCTGGCAATTTGAAATTAAAGAACAAGCTCCCACCTCAGAAGAACTGCAAACCTTTTTCCAAGCAAAATTTGAAGAAGTAGGGGAGTTCCACTTAAATTACAGTTTAACCTCCAAAAATTTTATTCTACGCACCCAACCCCTAACCGAAAATGACCACCAACAAATTCAATCATCCCTTATTCAAAAATATCCTTCTTTTGAAGAATTAAGTTTTCAATCCATTGGTCCATCCATCGGACAAAAACTAAGGAAGAATTCAATTACCGCGATTATTCTATCGCTGATTATTGTCTCGCTCTATATTTCATTTGCCTTCAGAAAAGTTTCTAAACCCATTAGCTCCTGGAAATACGGCGCTGTAACCATGGTCACTTTATTTCATGACATCGCCCTCCCCGCCGGGTTAATTGCCATCCTCGGCAAAACCGCCGGAGTTGAAATCGACGGCAATTTTATTGTAGCCCTTTTGGTGATTATGGGCTTCTCGGTCCATGACACCATTGTTGTTTTCGACCGCATTCGAGAAAATCTTAGCATCTCACACGGCAAAGTAGAATTTAAAGAAATTATCGGTAAGAGTATCAATCAAACCATCGCCCGATCAATCAATACTTCTTTAACTCTAATCTTAGTTTTACTCGCGCTTTATATAGCCGGCCCCATTACCCTCAAATATTTTATTCTGACTCTTCTAGTCGGCGTCTCAACCGGAGTTTATTCTTCAATCTTTGTCGCCAGCCCGCTTCTATATATTTGGCACAACTTCACCCAAAAGTCGAAAGCTAATCCCTGATCTTCATCCCTCATTCTTTGACTAAAAAGCGAGGGACTTGTCCACAGTTGACTAATAAATTCTATATGATATAATGAATTCTAAACTATGACAAAAATCAGAAAAGCCATTGATCCGTTACTGGAACATCTAAACCCTCGCCAAAAGGAAATCATCGTGGGCCGCTTTGGCATTGAAAACCAAAAACCTCAAACCCTAGCCGCCATTGGCAAAAAATACGATCTTACGCGCGAGAGGATTCGGCAAATCGAAAACGTTGGGCTGGGTATTCTTAAGGAAAAAATCAAATCCAATCCAGAATGCCAAGCTATTTTAGCTAAAGCCCAAAAACATCTTCAGGCCGCAGGCGGAGTAGTTAAAGAAATGGGCATGATTGGCGAACTCAATCAAAATTTTCCGGACATTAACCGCAATCATCTGGCCTTGCTTTTAGATACTACCCGAGCTTTTAATTTCTACCCCGAAGATAAAAATTTCTGGTCTTTTTATTATTCTAATAAAGAAAAATTAGTCGAGCTTCAAAAAATGACAGCGCAATTAGTAAAATTTATGCGCTCCAATAAAGATCCGGTTTTAGCTGGCAACTACACTCAATTTCAGAAAGAATTCATTAAAGAGCAGAAATTGAACGAAAACTACGCAAAAAATTATATTGCGGTTTCTAAAAAAATTCACACTAACCCCTTAGGTGATGTTGGGTTGCTTGAGTGGCCTGAAATCAAACCGGTTAACATTAAGGATAAAATTTATCTAGTTCTAAAAAAAATAGGGAAACCCTTGCACTTCAATGAAATTGCCGCCGAAATCAACAAGATTAAATTTGATAGCCGAACCGCGCTTTCGCCAACGGTTCATAACGAGCTCATTAAAGACCAACGTTTTGTTTTGGTCGGCCGAGGCATCTATGGACTAAGCGAACAAGGCTATCGTCCAGGAACAGTTCAAGAGGTGATTCAAAGAATTTTACAGCAAAGCGGCCCAATGAAAACTAAAGAAATTTCCTTGGCTATTGCCAAAGAAAAAATCGTCAAGCCCAACACAATTCTTGTTAATCTTCAAAATCGTAAGTTTTTTGAACGACTCGAAAACGGCGCCTACCGAATTCGACAGGACTAATATCGAAATACTAGCGTCAAAACAGTAGTCAGTTTATAATTAAATATATGGGAGCGGACTTAACGGCTGAACTTACAAATTTTTCTTCGCCGTTGTTTCAAGAAATTGCCACGCTGGTCGGTTTATTTGTGTTAGCGGTTATTTTATTTAACATCGCCGAAAAGACGCTACTTTTTTGGCGACATGAAAGTTACAAAAAATACCTCAAATGGATACTTCTAGAAATCGTGATTCCTCGAGAAACCAAAAAAAATCCGCAAGCTATGGAACAAATTTTAGCCGCCCTTCACGGACTAAGAAACGCTCCTTATGACCTGCAGGAGTATTATCGAGACGGCGAAGTCACTCGCTGGTTTTCGCTGGAAATGGCCAGTTTTGGCGGTGAAATTCATCTTTATATCCGGCTCTATTATAAATATCGAAGTTTAGTTGAAGCCGCTTTTTACGCCTACTACCCAGACCTTGAACTAGCCGAAGTTGATGATTATTTAAACCGATTTCCTGAAAATATTGAAGATATGCTAGACAAAAACTATGAGCTTTGGGGTAGTGAAATGATTCTAAACAGGGAAGAGGCCTACCCAATTAAAACCTACCCGCATTTTGAATCCATGGAAGAAGAAAAAGAATACGACCCAATTTCCGCCTTTTTAGAGGTCTTTGGAAAAGTTAAAAAACAAGAAATGGTCGGTATTCAATTTCTAATTGAAGCCGCCACGCCAGACTGGAAAGACCATTGGAATCATTTAATCTCTGAATTAAAAGAGTCCCAAAACAAACGCGATGCCATTGCCAATTTAAAATCAGCCAATAAAGCGGAATTTCCCGGCGGCGGACCCTTGCCGACTTTCACCACTGAAACGCCTAAATCCAACGAACTAGAATTATTCGCCAAATCACTTACCCGATCGCCCGGCGAAACCGACATTCTAAAAGCTGTTGAGCAATATACTTCAAAGTCCGCTTTCAAAACTACCATTCGATTCATCTACTTCTCACCCAAGCTAATGTTTTATGACAGTTTTGCGCGCCGCGGCATTGTTGGTTCTTTTAATCAATACAGCAGCTTAGACCTCAATTCTTTCCGTCAAAATGCCAAGGTTTCCACTCGGCTCACTTTCTGGAACTGGCCGTTTCTTTTTCATAAAGTCAGAAATCGCTATCGTAAACAACGCCTGCTCTATAATTACAGACACTGGAAACAACCTCAAAAAACTTTTTGGGCAAAACTATTATCCGCCCATCCCTTAAACTTTAATTTTGCCTCCAAGAAAATCACTTTAAATATCGAGGCGCTAGCCACCCTCTTTCATCCGCCTCAATCTTTTGTCATCACAGCGCCACATATTAAACGAGTAGAGAGCCGAAAAGCCGGTCCGCCAGCAGGACTCGCTATTTTCGGCGAAGAAGAAAATATCGAAAAATTCTTATAATTCAAATTATTTATGAATTTCGAAAAGCTTTTAAAATTTCTGCACGGTCTAGTTTTTATTATCGGCCTTTCTCTCTTAGCTTGGCCCATTTATCTAAACCTCTCTACTTGGCCAAGAAAACCAGCTTTTGATTTCAAAATTCTTTGGATTGCTGTTGACATTGGCCTCTTTGTCACCTTTTTATTTCTCTTAAATAAAGCCAGAATGTTCAGGCCCCATATCAATATCAAAAAACGACCCCCTGCTCCACTTACTCCTGAAAAAAAAGCCGCGCTAAATTTCTGGTGCTCAATTCGAGAAAAAGCTTTTTCAGGCAATCTAGATCAGATGAAATTGGCCATCATCGAAGCTGATAAATTTGTGGGCCAAGCCCTAACTAACGTTGGCTTTAGCGGCGAGAACACCGGCGATAAAATCAATCAAATTATGTCCGAGGAACTGGGTTGGATCAGGCGCGCCGGCATGAAAGCCCACGAATATCACAATAGAATAGTCGACGATCCCAATTTTGAAATCGACTCAAGTGATGTTAAAAAAACCATTCATAATTTTGAAGTTATTTTAAAAGAGCTAGAATTAATAAACCCTGCCGACTTATAAATATGAGTAAAGCCGGAAAAATTCAAATTATCAAATACGCTCCGCCTCCACCGGAGCTTCCAATCTACGGTCGTATTGACCCGAAGGAAATTTCCTTCATCGGTCGCACTAACTATGTGGCCGCGCTTGAAAAAAAGGAATTTATTTTTGGCATCAAAAGAAAAGACCGTCGCCGACATATGTATATTATCGGCAAAAGCGGTGTCGGCAAATCCAAACTTTTGGAATTATTAATTCGACAAGATGTTGCGTATGGCCACGGCCTCTGTCTTATGGACCCGCACGGAGATGTAATCGAAGAAATCCTGAAATTCATCCCAAAGGAAAGAATTGAAGATGTGGTTATTATCGACCCAACCGATTTGGATAATCCAGTTTCATTTAATCCCTTAGCCAATGTTGATCCGGCCTTCAAACATCAACTCACTCAAGGTTTAATTGAAGTCATGGAAAAGCAATTTGGCGCCAACTGGACTCCGCGATTAGAACACGTTTTCAGATTCACTTGTCTGGCTCTTCTCGACTATCCTCACGCCACCATGCGCGGCATGATTTCAATGCTTACCGACCGCAACTATCGTCAGAAAGTGGTGGAATATATTGAAGACGATATGGTTAAACGTTTTTGGGCCATTGAATTCGCCGATTGGTCGGAAAAATTCGACACCGACGCTATTATTCCACTAGTAAATAAACTTGGCCAATTTCTCTCCGACCCATTACTACGAAACATCTTTGGTCAAAAAGAAAATAAAATTGATATAGAAGAAGTAATGAGAAAAAAGAAAATTCTCTTTATTAATCTCTGTAAAGGACGACTAGGCGAAGAAAACTCAAGTTTTTTGGGTGCGATGTTTATTACTAAAATCAAGCAAGCTGGAATGGCCCGAGCTGGCATGCCCGAAGAATCCCGAACGGATTTCTATCTTTACGTTGACGAGTTTCATAACTTAGTCACTGAAACCTTTGAAAACATTCTCTCTGAAGCCCGCAAATATGGTTTATGCCTTACTGTCGCCCATCAATACGCCGCTCAGTTAATTCCCCGAGTTCAGGCAGCTGTTTTAGGCAATACCGGCACTATCATTATTTTCCGCGTCGGCGGCGAAGACGCAGTCAAACTCGAACCCGAAATGGATCCGGTTTTTAAAGTCAAAGATATGATTAATCTTGGTATGCAGGAATTCTATATCAAAATGACCATTGACGGTGAAACCTATGATCCTTTCTCGGCCGAAACGTTAAAGGTTTTGCCTCCCACTCATGAAACATTTAAAGAAAAAATTACGGAATTATCGAGGACTAAATACACTATCCCAGCTGGCGCCGCTAAAAAACTAATTACTGAAGAAGAAGCCACGATTTTTAGAAGCGCTCAGGAAAAAGCCATTATTGAAGGTAAGCCCCGAACCGCTGACTCCGAAGAACCAAATCCTCCAGCCACCAAAGAACCTGAACCACTTATTTAAAATCATGATTGTCCGCGAAAAAACCATTTTACCAAAAGACATCTCATTTATAAAAGTGGTGGTTGATATTGAAAAAAGAATTTTAAGTATGAACTGCGAACTCCATATTGACTGCGCCGAGGAACTTCAAGCTGATGGCTCAAATTTCAAAAATCTATGGGGCTCAAACATCTATCCACTCGAAAAGCGCATTGATTACGTTTCAATGATTAATATTCGCCCGACTATTGGTAATCGCTCAATGGAAATTCAGGACTCCGCTATCAAAGAAAAGGTTAAAAAAGTAGTTGAAAATTTGCTTTTTTAAATGACCCAAAAGAGATGGAATATTTTTTCCAAGAGCCAGCAACTCCTTATGATTGGTTCTGAAATTATGCGAGCCAAAACTTGGCAAACAGAAAACGATAAATTATTTAAGGAGGCCCTTGAACGGGGGATTGAACTTTTGGATTTCGCGCTCGAAGATCCAAAGTGGAACGAACAAAGATATTCCTTACTGGTTCTAAGACAGGAATTTGGAAAGTTTTACATCGATGCACGAACCGATAACATAGAAACCCTCTATCAAATCCTTTAATCTCGCTTCACGATTCATGATCCAAGATTCAAGAATTTGTCAGAATTGCAAAAATGGGTTCACCATCGAACCCGACGACTTCACTTTCTATAAAAAAATGGGCGTTCCGGCGCCTATTTTATGTCCTGAATGCCGCTTTAAAAGAAAGGCCCAATTTCGAAACGAATTTGTTTTATATAATCGTTCCTGTGATCTCTGCCATGAGCCGATTATTTCAATGTATAGCCCTTCCTCAACTTTCACGGTATATTGTCCCGATTGCTGGCATAGCGATAAATGGGATTCTTTTTCTTACGGCCGAGTTTATAATTCAAATCGGCCTTTTTTCGATCAATTCAAAGAATTAACCCATTCAGTTCCTAAATGTGCACTTTACCGCAGCGACGTAATGAAAAGCGTAAACAGTCCGTATGAAAACTTTGCTGGCGGCAACAAGGACTGCTATCTCGTCGCCAACTCCGGACCCAATAATGAAAACTGCGCCTATTCTCGCGGAATGCTCCAGTGCCGCAATGTCTTTGACGGCTACAATATTGATAAATCAGAAAACATTTACGAAGGAGTAAATATTCACAACAGCAAAGGCGTCTCTTGGTCTCAAAATGTTTCCGAATGCCTCGATTCCTCATTTCTCTTAAATTGCGTCGGTCTTCAAAATTGCTTCGGTTGTGTTAATCTTCGCCATAAAAAATACCATTTTCTAAATGAACCGCTCTCTAAAGAAGAGTGGAAAAAGAAAGTCGAACCAATTATCGGCAGCTATAGCGCCATAAAAGAATTCGCGAAAAACTTTGATGAATTTTCTCTTAAATTCCCACGCCGCGAAAACAACAATCTAAAAAGTGTGGCTGTAACCGGCGACTACATTTTTGAATCAAAAAATTGTCGCTCCTCATTTGAATTAGCCTTTTGTGAAAACGTCAACTACTCTTTCTCGGTTAAATTAGCAAAAGACACCTACGACATTATCGGCCATGGCCGCAACTCCGAATTGTTGTTGGAAGCAGTTGCCACTGGTTATAGCGCCAGAGTCATCAGCTCTTGGTGGGTGGAAAACGCTCAAGATGTCGCTTATTGCTTCGCCACGCGTAATAGCCAAGAATGTTTCGGTTGCGATGGCATAAAAAACTCCAAATTTTCAATTCTAAATAAACGCTACGACGAAAAAGAATATCGGCAAATTACGAACACAATCAAGCAGGAACTTATTCAGGCGGGGGATTATGGACTCTTCTTCCCACCAGCTCTTAATCTCTTCGCCTATAACGAAACTATTGCGCAAGACAACTTGCCGCTCACTAAAGACGAAGCCCTTGCCCAAGGTTATCGCTGGGAAGATAATCTTCAAATAACAACCGGAAAAGAAACTCTGAAATCAGAAAAGATTCCAGATGATATTAGCGAAATTTCAGAAAAAATTATAGACGAAATTCTCGCCTGCGTTTCTTGTAAACGAAACTACAAAATCATTCAAGCTGAATTCCAGTTTTATAAACTCATGTCCATACCTCTCCCGCGGCATTGCTTTTACTGTCGCCACCAAGCTAGGATAAATAGAAGAGGACCAATTAAAATATTTGATCGCAATTGCGCGAACTGTCAAAAACCAATTAAAACAAATTTCGCTCCTGACCAACCCGAAATTATTTTTTGCGAAAGTTGCTACCAACAAAAAGTTATCTAAATATGACTGAAAACAAAACGTGCCGAAACTGCCAAAAAGAATTTCAAATAGAAGATATCGACAAAGAATTCTATAGTAGATTCGATTTGCCGACGCCAGACCAATGCCCACTCTGTCGATGGAAATATCTTTTGTCCTTTTGGATTTTTGGCCGCTTTCGAATCACCAATTCCGCCCTAAGCGGTAAACGGCTCATTACCGTCTTACCCGAGAGCGTGCCTTTTCCAATCTACGAACGGGAAGAATTTGTCTCAGACGCCTGGGATTCTTTAGCCTACGGCCGCGATTATGACGCCTCCCGGCCTTTTATTGAACAATTAATGGAACTTCAAGCCAAAGTTCCTCATCCTCATCAAACCGGTCTTAGAAACACCAATTGTGACTGGACCGACGATGTTTGGGAATCAAAAAATTGCTACCTCACCAGGTCAGCTTGGAAAATCGAGGATATCAGTTATGGCTACAGGGCTTTCGCCTCGAAAAATTCTCTGGATATAACTTATTGTTTTGAACTAGAAAAATGTTATGACTGCCTCTATTGTTTTAAGGGATTCAAACTGCGACACTGCTTCAACTCACGTGACTGTATAGAAGGCGCTTTTCTCTATGACTGCCGCAACTGTCAAAACTGTTTTATGTCCTGGAATTTGAGAAATAAACAATATTATATTTTAAACCAACCTTATTCAAAAGAAGAATATTTTAAAAAAATAAAAAGTTTTGAACTCAATTCTTATTCCGCTGTCGAAAAACTAAAAAAAGAATTTTGGAGCCATCTTCAAAAAGACACGATTCACCGCGCGCATTTTAATGTCCAAATTTCAAATTCCAGCGGCAACTTTTTATTGGAAAACAAAAACTGCCATAGCTGTTATTTTTTGGAAAGATCGGAAAATTGCCGCTATTCTTTAAGGGGAATAGACGGTAAAGACCTCATTGATGCGGTGGGCTGCCCATCGGAAAAATGCGCCCGGAGTTCCCTGGACCAATGGGGATATGAAAATTTCTGTAATCTCTATACCGGCTATTGTCGCTACAGCGCTTATCTGGATAACTGCGAAGAGTGCGAATATTGTTTTGGCTGCGTGGGATTAAGAAAGAAAAAATATTGCATTTTAAACAAACAATATAGCCAACAAGAATACGAAACGCTAAAGAAAAAGATAGAAACAGATATGAAGCAAAGAGGGGAGTGGGGAAAATTTTTTCCACTTAGCGCCGCCTATGCTGGATACAACTATTCTCTCGCTCAAATTATGTTTCCCGAAACAAAAGAGGGCGCTTTAAAATTCGGAGCTAAATGGGAAGAACCTAAAAATCCGGAATACGTTGGAGTTAGGTCGGAAGACCTACCGGATAAAATAGATAATGTTAAAGACGACATTACTAAACAACGCATCATCTGTCCAGAAACCAAATTAAGCTATAATATTGCCCCGTCAGAACTTCAGTTTTACCGCGAGCATGAAATCCCTCTACCAAGACAACATTTTGACTGGCGAACCCTAAACCGCTTTCACCCCTTAACTCTAATGATGGAGCCGCAAAAAGGAAAATGTGTCTATTGCCAAAAAGAGATTGAACATTACTATTCACCCAAACTTACTTTTCAAAAAATTTCCTGCGTTGAATGTTATCAAGCCGAAATATCATAATTAAGGCGCTTCTATCCAACTATTCTCTAATTCGCGCGAATTAGAGAATAGTATCAAAAAAACAAAAATCATCTATGACTCAAGATTCGCGAATTTGCCAAAACTGCAAATCAACTTTCACCATCGAACCCGATGACTTCGCTTTCTACGAAAAAATTAAAGTCCCACCGCCGACTTTTTGTCCTAAGTGCCGAATGATGCATAAACTCATTTGGTCGAATGAAGGTGCGCTCTTCCGCGTCAAATGCCAGGCACCCGGCCACAGCGAAGAACTCATTTCTAGATATCCTTCGGAAAGAGGACTCAAAATATACGATTCCGACTATTGGTGGTCCGATGCCTGGGATCCGACCGAATATGGCCTCGACTACGATTTTTCAAAGCCCTTTTTCGAGCAATTTCTAAAACTCTTAAACTCTGTTCCTTTAGCGAATGTACGTTCAATTAACTCAATAAACTGCGATTACTGCACCTGGGCCTCAAACTCAAAAAATTGTTACCTCGTCTCCGGAGCCTATCTCTCTGAAGACTGCATGTATTCAGACACGCCTGCCGTAAGCCGCAAATGCATTGACGTCTCAATATTAATTTTTTGCGAAAACATGTATGAATCCTGTTCTTGTACTCGCTGTTTCAATCTTTTATTTTCTGAACAATGCAATGAATGTTTAGATTCAAAATTTCTCTACGACTGCCGAAATTGCTCCAACTGTTTCGGCTGCGTCGGTTTACGAAACAAACAATATCATATTTTCAATCAACCCTACTCCAAAAAAGAATATGAAAAAAAAATGTCGGAGCTAAATCTCGGTAGTCATAAAACTTTAAAAGATGCCAAAAAAGAATTCGAAAAACTTAAATCGAAAATCCCAAGAAAGTATATGGCGGAAAAAAACACCGTTGGTTGCACCGGCAACGACATCGAAAACGCCAAAAACTGTCAGCATAGCTTCGAAGTTAGAGACGGCGCGGAAAACAGCAAATATCTCCTAATCTGCGGCCGAAGAATCAAAGACAGCTACGACGTCTTCGCTGGAGGCGAAAAATGCGAGCTTATCTACGCCAGCAGCGCGTTTAATTCCCAAAACATCAGATTCACCAACGGCGCCAGAGAAAGCTTAGATTTACAATACTGCGATACTTGCCAATCATGCGAACATCTTTTCGGCTGCGTTGGGTTAAGAAAAAAAAAGTACTGCATTCTAAATAAACAATACACGAAGGAAGAATATGAAAAAATAGTGCCGAAGATTATAGAACAAATGAAGCAAACACCCTACATCAACGAACTTGGCCACATTTACAAGTACGGCGAATTCTTCCCGCCGGAATTTTCAACCTGCGCCTACAATAACTCCTTAGCTCAGCGCTATTTCCCGATCACCAAAGAAAAAGCTCAAAAACAAAAACTTTGGTGGCGAGACGCGGAACTAAAAACCTACGCGAACACCATAAATCCCGAAGATCTGCCGGATAACATAAAAAACACGGACGACAAAATATTAGAAAAAATTATCAACTGCTCTCATAGAGGAGATTGTGCCCACCAATGCAAAAGAGCTTTCAAAATCGTTCCCAAGGAACTGGAGTTCTACCGAATGATTAACGTCGCCCTTCCGCGACTTTGCCCCGAATGCCGACGCCATATCAGAAATAACGGCCGAGAACGCTATAATCTATCTGAAAAATTTTGTATGTGTGGCGGAAGAACTTCAGAAAACTCAACTGGAGAGATAATATACGAAAATCGAACCGCCCATCTTCATGGCGAAACAAAGTGTCAAAATAAATTTATGACCAGCTACTCAAACAATGATCCTGAAATAATTTACTGTTCCGAATGCTATCAAGGTGAAATTCAATAATCCATGAATCCAAGTATCAAAATACGCATTAGAACTATTAAGCTTATCGTAGGGGCTTTTTGGACCCTACTTAAAAATCACCTCTCAAATTTATTTCGGAAAAAATAAAATGAATTCAGAAACAAAGATTTGTCAAGATTGCAAATCTGAATTCACCATCGAACCCGAGGACTTTAATTTCTACCAAAAAATTGAAGTCCCGCCACCGACTTTTTGTCCCAAGTGCCGCTTTCAAAGGCGCCTGGCTTTTTTTAATCTTTTAAAAATTTACAAGCGGAAATGCGATCTTTGCGGCAAAAACTCTCTTTCCATGTTTTCTCCAGAGTCCCTTTATAAAATCTACTGCCCTAAATGTTGGTGGTCTGATGACTGGGACCCTTATGAATATAGCCGCGACTATGACTTTAATCAACCCTTCTTTGAGCAATTAAAGAAATTTTGGCTGGAAGTACCGACCATCGGACTCTCGAATGCCTTGCCCACGATGATCAACTCCGAATACAACAATCATGTTGGCAATCTCAAAAATTGCTACCTCCTGTTTCATGCCGACTTCAGTGAAGATTGCAGCTATGGCTTCTACGTCACTAACTCCAAAAATACGCTCGATTCATCACTTATTAGTCACTCCGAACTCTGCTACGACTGCGAACATTCTTTCAAAAATAACCGGTGCGTTGGCCTGCGTAAGCAGGTTACTGAATCGCTTAACTGCCATTTTCTTCGGGACTCCGCAAATTGCCAAAATTGTTTTGGCTCGACCAATCTTAGAAATCAAAAGTATGTATTTTTCAATCAGAAATATACCCCAGAGGAATATGCTAAAAAATTAAAAGAATTCGACTTGGGCTCGTATCAAAACTATAAACTGGCTCAAAAATTGAGTGAAGAAAATTGGCAAAAACATCCGCCTCTGCCATATTGTTCGGAATTTGTGACGAACTGTACCGGCAATTATGTTTTTGAGTCCAAAAATTGTAAGGAGTGCTACGAGGTCGCCGGAGCGATTGATTCTAAATATTTATTTATGCTCGCCGTTGCACCCATTAAGAATTGCTATGATATCACCAGTTGGGGCAACAATATGGAACTCTGCTACGAAGTAAGCGTAACCGGAGAAGGAGCTCATCGAGTAAAGTTTTCCACTCAAAGTGGAATTAATTTAATCGACGCCGAATACTGCAATACCGTGCTTGGCGGCGCTAACTACTTTGCCTGTTCATCGCTCAAGAAAGGAAAATTTGTGATTTTCAACAAAAAATATCCGGAAAAGGAATATTGGCAACTCCGTGAAAAAATTATCAATCATATGAATGAGATGCCTTATAAAAACAGCCGCGGACAAATTTATAAATACGGCGAGTTTTTCCCAATCGAGATGAGTCCTTGGGCCTATAATGAAACTATGGCCAATAATTTTTTTCCGCTTACAAAAGAACAAACACTAAATGCCGGCTACGCATGGAAAGAAAGCGAACCCAAAAATCATCAAATCTCAATTAAATCGGAACATCTTCCGGATCATATCAAAGACGCTCCACGCGATATTTTAAATGAAATTATTGGTTGCGCTAAATGCGACCGCGGCTTCAAAATCATTCAGTCCGAACTCGACTTCCTAAAACAAATGAATCTACCTCTGCCGCGCGAATGTCCCTTTTGCCGAATTGAAAAAAAATTCCAGGACTGGGTGAAAGATTTAACTTTAGTGGAACGAACCTGTTTTAAATGCCAAAGTAAATTCCAAAGCAGCTATACCCTAGAGGACTACAAAGAAATTCTATGCAAGGAATGCTACTTAAAAGAAATTATATAGAAAACATTCTGCAGTCCGATTTTCTGCTTTCTATTTACTATTTTCTACCATCTTCGGCCTCTCTCCCTCAACTTGAATTTTCTTAAGCCGTAAATTCACTCCCACAATTTCCGCCTCCAAAAGTTTAACTCGCTTCCCATCTCGAATCGTCCAGGCACCCGGCTCCGCCACAAAAGCCCGAATTTTTCGGTCAATCATTAAAGCTAAATTGAAATCACCATTCTCCGCCTCGAGTAAATCACTGTAATTCACAAACGCGTCTTGAGTGGTAAATTTCTTGGTGAAAGTTGCTTCATCCTCATTTTGAATCTCGGGCTTGATTTCTCCCTCAACAAATTTTGGCAACACTTCAACCAATAAGTCTCCTCCTAACTCCGCCAGCTGCCTCTCGAGTTCTAAATAATTTATTCTACTTTCTATTTTCAACTTTCGACTTTCTAAAATCGGCCCATGATCCACCAAAGCGTCCATCAAATACAGAGCAGCGCCTGTCTCCTTATCGCCGTTTAAAATCACTGACTGAATCGGCGATGGCCCTCGATGCTTAGGCAGGAGTGATGGATGAACCCCGATTACCCCAAGACGCGGAATTTTTAAGATCTCCGCTGGAATAATCTTAGCGTAAGCCGCCACGACAAATAAATCGAATAAAGAATCATGAATCGAGAATGATGAAGGATTTAATTTCTCTGGTTGCAAAATCTTAATTTGATTCTTAATTCCTAATTCATAATTCATAATTCGCGTCTTCACCGGCGGGGGAGTGATAATCTTTTTTCTGCCAACTGGCCTGTCTGGATTACAAATTACCGCCGACGGAATATAACCGCCTTGAATTAATTTATCTAAAACAATTTCAGCAAATTCCGGCGTTCCAAAAAAAACAAATTTCATTTTCGATATTTAGCAGCTAAACGTTCGTCAACTTTTGGTATATCATAAATTTCTTTGGCTCTATCAATAAAAAGCTTACCATCTAAATGGTCCACCTCATGCTGAAATACGTGCGCCAAAAATCCCCAGGCCTTGATTCTAAGGGCTCGGCCACGCTTATCTAATCCAGTTAATTTCGCGCTGGTAGCTCGCTCCACAAAACCGTATTTCCCAGGCACGCTCAAACACCCCTCTTCCATCTTTGCCTTCTCCTTACCAGAAAATTCAAGCCGAGGATTAAAAATCGCATAAAACTTCAAATTACCGTCAGCATCCAGAACCTCCGCCACAAACATCCGATAGGGAAGACCGACCTGATTAGCGCTTAGCCCCACGCCGCTGGCCTCCTTCATTATTCTCCGCATCTTTCGAATTAAATCATCAAGTTCTCTAAACGAAAATTCATCTCGGCCAATCACCAAGCCTTTCTTCAAAAACTTAAAATCTTGAGTTCTTTGCCTCAAGATTTTTTCTTCTTTTTTATTTTGAATCACTAGAATCTTTTCGTCCATTTCGATTTTTTTGCACTTTTTTCTCCTCGCTCAAAATCTTCATAAAATACGCGCCTTTATTTTTAACCTTCACGTTTTCCGAAATTCGTTTAGCCAAAGTAAGTAAAATCTCGGGATTATTCTCTTTAGCGAGTTTAATATAAAGCGCTTTATGCTTCTCATCTCCTAAAATCTTAGCTATCTCAAGCCCTAAAAGCTGATGTCGGCTGTAAACCCGCGATTCCTTGGATCGCCTCCGCAATTCCTCAAAATAATCCTGATCCACCCCTCTATTCTAGTTTTTTTAACCAGCATTTTCAAATTTCGCCATATTTGACCTTATCCAATCCATTCGGTATCCTAGATATCACTCAAGCTCATTGTCAATCGAAAACAAGGAGGTTTTGGTGAATATTCTGTCGTTATCATGGTGGAAACAAAGACAAATTCAAATCGCTGTAAATGGAATTATTCTATTTGCTATCGTCGGACTTATTCCCGTAGATGTGGTGATTTTGTATCTAGCTCCAAGACTAGTCGAACACCAAAAACTAACTTTTCTCGCAATCGTCATCTATCTAATACTTTATTTTTTGGGTTCTCTTTTTCTCCTTCGAATAATCTTATTAAAATCAGCCGCGCAATCCCAACTTAAAGAAAAACGCCGCCGTTATGAGGAAAAACTCAAGAAATTAAGATGGAGGTGGCTAGGACGAATCATAATCAAATTCACCAATTTCATGATTAAAACTCTAAGCCACAAACCCGCCGAAGATTGTCGCGGTTTAAAACCTTTGGCTCATGAATCGAAACGCCACCTCAAACTCCTAATCTTCGGACTTATACCCCTGGGCGCGAAATTCGGAACCTGCCACTGTGTTTTCTATCCACAACCAACTGCGATTATAGCTGTACTCCTTGGAGAAATTCTCAAATCATACATAATTGTCTACTATCCCACCTTGTTTTAATCAAAAACAACAAAGCCGTTCTGATTCTTCAGAGCGGCCTTTTATTTAACCCAAAACTATCTTGTGGAAAAAAGATAAATCCGATAAAATATATTCAAGTGAAAACTAACTTCCGAAGAATCATTTTTATTGCCGTGATTTTGGGGCTTTTAGCCAGTGTTTTTTCTTTGGGCATCGATTTCGGCCGCAACATTCCCAAAAATATCGTTATCAAAAACCTCTCCGGTACTGAATCAAAAAATCAAAAAGATGTTGACTTCAGCGCATTTTGGCAGGCCTGGAGCGTTATCGACGAGCAATTTCTAAATGCGGAAAAAATTGACAATCAAAAACGGGTCTATGGCGCTATCGCAGGATTGGTTCATTCTTTAGGCGACCCTCACACGGAATTTTTTAATCCCGAAGATGGAAAAAAATTTGAAGAGGATATTCAAGGAAATTTCGGCGGTATTGGAGCGGAAATCGGCACCCGAGACGATCACCTCACGGTTATCTCCCCACTCAAAGGCAGCCCAGCTGAAAAAGCCGGCCTTAAACCCAAAGATATAATTTTAGCCATCAACACTTCCTCAACCGAAAATTTAAATGTTGAAGAAGCCATCGGATTTATCCGAGGAGAAATCGGATCGAAAGTCACTTTAACTATTTTCCGCGACGGTTGGGAAAAACCTCGCGATTTTGCGATTGTCAGAGAAAACATAGTTATCCCAACTCTCGAATTTGAAATGAAAGAGGGAAATATCGCCTACATCCGCCTCGATAGTTTTAACGCCAATGCCAATCTTCTTTTCTATAAAGCCATAGTTCAGGTCTTATCCAACGGTAGCAAAGGCATAGTACTTGATTTAAGAAACGATCCCGGCGGCTATCTCCAGGTCGCAGTTGATATTGCCGGCTGGTTTTTGCCTCGCGGCACCCTTGTTGTTAAAGAAGTTTCTAAAAAATCAGAAGAGCAAAAATTGTTCTCAAGCGGCAACGCTTCTTTAAAAGATTTCCCGGTAGTCATTTTGGTTAATAGCGGTTCGGCTTCGGCTTCGGAAATTTTAGCCGGAGCTCTAAGAGATCACCGAGGAATCAAGCTTATAGGAGAAACAACTTTTGGCAAAGGCACAGTCCAACAAATCGAAACCCTAAAAGACGGCTCTTCCATTAAAATCACGGTTGCCAACTGGGTTTTACCTAAAGGTGGAATCATCGAAGGCAAAGGCCTAACTCCGGACTACGAAATCAAATTAAGCGATGACGACATCGATAAAGATAAAGACCCTCAATTTGATAAGGCCATTGAGATTTTGAAATCTGAAATCAAGAAAAACAACGACACTCTCTTTAAATTAGACGATTAAAAATTATGAAAGTCATCCTCCTTGAAGACGTAAAAAATATCGGAAAAAAATACGAAATCAAAGACGTCTCGCCAGGTTATGCTAAAAATTTTCTTTTTCCCAAAAAATTAGCTGAACTCGCCAATCACATGGCCTTAAAAAAGCTGTCCCAAATCAAATCTTCCAAAGAAAAAGAAAGTAAGGAATTGGAAAGCCACTTAACTCAAATATCCGAACTCATCCAACAGAGATCCCTAATTTTTGAAATGAAAACCGACAAAAACGGCAAAACTTTTGGTTCAGTCACCAAAGATATGATTTTAAAAGCGCTTCGTTCCAATAAATTTATAACCAAAGAAAGAGTGGAAATTAAACTTGATCACCCCTTAAAAGAAATAGGGGAACATCTAATTGAAGTTAACTTAAAAAACAGAACAAAAGTTAATTTAAAAGTTATACTACATTCACAACCGTAATTCGCCGTCTTTTACCGGCAAAATTAGATTTAAAACGAGTGGAGAATTTAACAATCCCATCTCGTATGGCAAAGAGAGTATCGTCTCCGCCTATCTTCACGTTTCGTCCGGGAAAATACTTGGTGCCTCTCTGCCTAGCCACAATCTGGCCAACCTTAATCGGTTGCCCGTCAAAAATCTTAATACCCAGCCGTTTTGAATGCGACTCTCGCCCTAATTTTGTTGATCCACCCGATTGTGTATGTGCCATTTTTTCTTAATTTTTTTATTGAAAATTTTAACTATTCTATTATATAATCTATAGCGATGTCAACGGTAGGGGACTGGTATCAAAACCACAGAAAGGAAGTTGTCTTTAGCGCCATTATTTTTTTGGTGGCCTCCTTAAGTTTTGCTTTAGGTTATCTGGCTAATCACGAACTCTCACATGCGCCGATTATTATTGAAAAGTGTAGCCAAACCGAAAAGTAATTAATCACTTCTTGTTTCTTCCTCTCTCCTATAAGTCCAGTCAATAATACTAATGGTCCCACAATGGTGACGCTCATTGACATTCACTCGATCCGCATGGAAAATCTCTTCACAGCTAGGACAATAATATTTCTGTTTCATTGGTTAAAATTTAAGATAATCCTTCAATTTCCTCAGGATTATTTTTCATCCGGCCGGATGAAAAATAAAAAGAACTCCGCTATGCGAGTCCTTCAAGCTAACCTTGAATTTCGCTAACTGCGACTTTCTTTTTTATAATTCGAATCATCAACCGACATTTCCTCTACTATAGCACAGAAATTTTAAATCAAAAACACTTTTCTTATCCCCAAGCCGCTCAAATAAAATAGCGATAGAAAATATTTTTATTTTAAGGAACTATCGGACTGAAGTTAGAGCTCGGTCTCCGTTTTAGCGAAGTCCAACGAAGGAGATGCAGGCGTGTGATTGCCGCTGGAGCAATCACGACGCCGGTCCTTAAAATAAAAATATTTTCATAAGTAACCTATTTTATTCAACCAATTTTCATTCTCCCACTCCCAAAGTTTTTTAGCCGCCAGAAAAGCTTCGAAATCCGTCTGCCAGTAGGGGAATTCCTTAAATTCAATCTCGCCAGCAACTTCCGACCATTCATGCTCCGGACAATTTCTCATCGCCGTAAATTGACCGTTCACTGGTCGAATTTTCTCTCGGCCGCCCTTGGTTCGCTTGCGAGAGCCGCAACTCTGACAGGTCTGGATCTGATCCACTCTTAAAATCCACCGCGTCTGAAGATTCTGAAATTGGTTCTTTAAGGCGGCCATATAAGCCGCGGTCTGAATATTATAGTCACGATAAATCGCCTGTGAGGTTTTAATGTCCAGTACCCCTAACTTGCCGTCAATTAAAGCTATGGCGTCAACTGTGCCGGCATAACGATGGTCAAAACTCACCACCCGACGCTCAACCAAATCTGGCGTCACTTGAATATTTTTACTCTCCCAAAAAATCTTAAAGGCCACAATTGCCGGCGCAATTAAAGGATCTACTTCTTCTTGTTTGTTTAAAAGCAAATTTTCAATCGCATTGTGAACCAAAGTTCCCTCCACCGCGGATTTTTGAGTAAAAGACAGGCCCGCTTTATAATTTGCCGCCTCACCATAAAAATAAAGTAAGGCCGGCTTAGCCTTAATACTTACGATCTTGGTCACCCGGGGATACCAAACACCATCAATTGTATAACCGGAGACCTCTTTAAACGCATTCTCATCCTTATAAAAATCCATAGAAAACTATGATAACAAGAGAGGAGTATATTTAACAATATCTCCCGCGCCCATCATCACCAAAATAGGGGAGTGGGTAAAGCCAAAATGCTCCACGATATGCCTCAAAAATCCCTTCAAAAGCTTTGGATTTTTTAGATAATACACGTGCTTTCGAGAATATTTCTTGGCAATCGCTTTGGCCAATCGTTCTGAGGTAAAACCGCGATTCACCCGATCGCGGCCCGCCACTTCATAAACCGGCAAAAAAATTAAAACATGCGCATCTAAAAATGAGTCCACAAACTCCGAAAATAAATTCTTAAGTCGTTCGGCCTGATGCGGCTGATAAACACAAACAATCGGAGAAGTCGAAAATTTTTCATGAAAAGCCCGAAGTGTTGCTCGAATCTCCGTGGGATGATGAGCGTAATCGTCAAACACTAAAATTGATTTGCTATTTGCTATTTGCCATTTGCCCTTATACTCCATTCTTCTCCACGCTCCTTGAAAATTAGCGAGTGCCCCAGTTGCAATCGACTCTTTAATTCTCAAAACTTTAGCCACAGTGAAAGCCGCCATCGCATTTGAAATATTATGCTCGCCCGAAATTTTTAAAATCTTCCCTAAACTTTTCGCTTTTCGTTTTTCACTTTGAGTTTTACTCACTGAATACCAATGAACTTTCAATTTTTTCTGTCTTGTCAATTTTAAAATAGAGGACTGGAGCGAAAATAAAATTTTGTCGTCGCGATTCAAAATCAAAAATCCGCCATCTTCGGTATTACCTAAAAATTTAAGAAATGTCTTTTTGACGTTGCCAAAGGTTTTGTAATAATCCAGATGTTCTTTATCGATATTAGTAACCACGGTTATAAAAGGAAAATAATTTAAGAAAGAGGCCTTCCACTCATCCGCCTCCAAAACCAGCCACCTTGATCGTCCTTGCCTAAAATTAGTTCCGTGAAATTCTTTAAGATTAGTGCCTAAAATCACATTCGGGTCGAACTTCGCCGCCGAGAGAACAATTCCAACTAAAGCCGTAGTCGTACTTTTGCCATGACTACCGGCAATGGCAATCGTTTTATAAATCTTTGTAAGACACCCGACTGCCTCCCCATATGAAAGAGGAATAATGCCCAATTTTCGCGCCTCAAGCAATTCTGGGTTGTCATGGTGAATGGCTTGGCTATAAACAACCATCTTAAGGCCATTTTGAGGTAAATTAACTCTTTTATGGCCAATTTTGACCCTTACGCCAACTTTTCTTAAACTATCAGTAATCTGGCTTTCTACTAGATCAGAGCCCGATACAAGCCATTTTTTAGCTAAAAACCAACGTACCAGAGCACTCATTCCTATGCCGCCAATACCAACAAAATGAACTCTATTTAAGTTAGGGGAGTGCTCTTTTTTAGTCATTATCTTATATTACATCTGTCGCACATTATCCGTTTTACGACATAACATTTCCTCTTCCCACTTACTACCTTCTATTTTCTAAATTCTAGATTCTATTTATGCTACTTCTGCATTATAACATTGTTCGTCCACCGTCGCTTAAGCTATGGCCGGACTTCAGAATGTTTGTCTATATTATTTCTTGTTGATAGCATTCCTCGCAATAAATAATTTCTCTTCTCTCCGGCGCGTAAGTTGTTTCAAATTCATTGGGGCAATGATCGCCGCCATGAAAATGTTGAGCCACGTTTTGATAACTATTTTGCGCCTTGCTCTTTACGCTTTGCAACCCCTCACACCCACACCTGCGATGATAAAATCTCATAGGATTATTATTCCTTAATCGCTCGTAATGCCGGCAATTCGAACATAATCGAGGCACTGGGATATTCTCGGCCCTATAAAATTCCAATTCTCGAGGAGTAATTTTAAACGCCACTGAGCACTGATCTTTGCACTTACCAAAATGTTCGCAGCCAATTATCTGGCCTAAAATTCCATCCTCAACTTCCTTAATATTATCCGCCAACTGGTCGCTTGAAATCGTAATTTGATAATTCTTATCTTGAGCATCTTTCCAACGAAAACCCTGGTCTATAGCTTCTTCCTTAGTCAATGGAAAATATTCCTGTGCGATTGTTTCATTATAAGCAAAAGAGTGGATTTCAGGCGGGAAAAACTCTCCATATTTATATACTCGGCCCTTCTTATCGATATAAGGCACTTCATCCATTTGTTTTTTAATTTTCGGAATTAAATCATTATATTCTTTCTCAGAATACTGCCTATTTAGAATACAGAATTTTTTATTTTTCAATCGGCTGCACCCAAAAAGGTCTGAGTTCATAACCAAAAGATCGAAACAGTACTCAATATTCATAAGATTTGCCCAACAATCAAAAGAAAATTTAATCTGGTCCGCTCCTCCGCCAATACCCATTGAATCATAAGAGTTGGTAAGTCCCCCACCCCACATCGTCACATCTTGACAATTCTTCGCGGTTTCAATAAAAAGAAATTGGCAAAATTTACAATCTTCGGATTCGGCCATTTCATAACTCAAATAAGTATTTTTGGAATTAAACACATAATCTCCCGAGACGTTTAAATTCTTAAATCCTTCCGCAAATTTTCTTGGAAATTTAAGATTAAAGTCGGCCATCTGCTGACGTAATTCTAAAACCGTCTTTCTTGACCCCAAATCGAATTGTTTCAATTTTCTAAAATACTCTTCTTTGGAATAGGGCTCATTAAAAATGTAATACTGTTTATTGGATAAATTAACGCAACCAAAACACTTCGAGCAACCTCGCAAATTTCTTGAAAAATAAACATCGATGCAATTATTGCAGTTACTCGAATAAAAAACGTGATAACATTTCTCTAAATTATTGCTCTCGTAACAAATCTCCGCGTAGTCAGCCATATAAAGATCAAATGAACGCTTACTCCGTTCCACATAAGTTCCATAATAACAATCCTCGCTGTAATCAGAGTTAAACATTAAATAACAGTCCTTTAGATAGGAAGCGATATTGCAATACTCGCTATTTACCATCGTGGTATAAACTGTCTGGAGCGCTGACCACGGAACTCTATCTAATAATTCTCTAAATTGAGCGAAAAACGGTTTGGAAAAATCATATTCCAGCCCATATTGAAACGGGTCCCAATTATCCGACCACCAACATTTTTGGCAATAAACAGTATCTCGCGCCTCTGGCGAGAAAAAAGTTACCATTTCATTTCCGCACAAATCACATTTTCGTTTATATAAAGCCCGTTGATTCTGAACCGACATTCGCCGAACTATCCGACACTCCGGACACCACGTCGGCGGCGGAACCTTTATCCTTTCATAAAATTTAAAATCCGAAGCGTCTATTTCAAAATTAGTTTTGCAATTTTGGCAATTTCGAATTTCCCGATTCATAAATTCATCTGAACTTCCCTACATTCTATATCCTCAATTCTAACTCTAAAACGGCCACAACTTCGTAAAAAATGCAATCAACCAATTAAAAATAATCACAAAAATATTTCCGATTGCGGCTAAAACTTCACCAATATCCATTCCGAAAATTTTATAAAACCAATCATTAATTGTACCGAAAACCGAGAGCAAATTATGTTTTATCCACTCAACATCCAGCAATCGAGTAAGGACTAATTGGAAAAAATTAAATAGCTTACCGAAAAAATTAATAACCGGATTAACAATTTCGTTGAATGTCTTCTCCGGCGCCTGCCCACCAGTAATCAATTCCACACTTTGCGCCTTAACCGGCACAACCGTAAAAATTAAGAAGAATAAAATACTAGCCGCCAATAATTTCATTTTTCAATTATATCTCAATTGTATCGCCATTGTATTACTATTGTATCTCTATCACCTATAACCTAAAACCTAAAACCTAATCTAGAGATAATCCTCCGGATTCACCACCACTCCGACTGGCACCAAACCCAAAGCCGGTGGCACCGCCTTCATAAGCACGCTCGCTGCCCAATAAACTCCAAAGTGTAAATGCGCTCCAGTTGAATAACCGGTATTACCGGAATAACCTATCACCTCTCCCCTCTTCACGGTCTGACCCTTAGCCACTGATTGCCTGGAAAGATGCGCGTAAAGAGTGGTCAGATTATTTTCATGCCGGATCAGAACATATTTTCCGTACTGATATTTTCTCCACTGACTCCGGTCATTATCATCCACCGCAATTACCGTCCCGTCTTCAGCCGCCAAAACTGGCGTGCCCACTGGTGTACCGATATCCAGTCCATTATGCGGCTTACCCTTATAGAGCCGGGAGACCTCACCCATATGCTGAGTGATAATACCCGTGCCGCCATCTTTTTTAAGTTTAACCGGCCAATCAAAAACACCCGAGCGTTTAGTTGGCAAAAGCCCCACGTCAAATTTAATCCGCAACTCTTCTTCGAATTTCGAGATCTGCTCGGCAATTTCATCCTGCTTTTTTCTTAAATCATCCAATTCCTTCTGATAAACACTCTCTTTATTTTTGGTCTCTTCCAAAATTGACCGTTTCTCACCCTCTTGGTCTTCAATAATAAATTTTTTACTCTCAAGATCTTCCTTCCGCCGTGAAATTTCGACTTTCTTATTGCTAATTTCAGTGGCTTTCTTAACTTTCTCCCCTCGCAATTTCTCTAAATTTTGAATATCAGTCCCAAGTTGCGATCCGGTGCTAGAGAGCGCTTGAAGATCAGAAACGCTATCTGCTAAACTATCGCCGCTTAAAAATACTGTTAAAAAATTAACCTGATCATTCCGATTAATGGCTTTTAGAAGTTCTGCCACCGAATTTTTCTTGTAATCCGACAAGACCTCAATATCCTGAATATCAAAGTTTAAAGAATCAATTTCAAGTATCAGCTTATTGACCGTAGCTTGATCCGTTTTAATGCTTAAATTTAATTGAGTAATGGAATTTTTAATATTGCTCAACTCTTTCTGTAGAGTTAACCGCTCGTTTTTTGTGCCTTCAAGTTTAGTTTGTGTCTCCTCTAACTGACGATTCAATTTTTCCAACTCTTCGTTTTGGACTTTAATTCGCGCCTCAAGTTCACTCCTCTCCAAGGAAACCCCGCTTGGCTCCGCCGCCACCGTAAAATTAACCAGAAAAAAAACCGGAACCAAAATTCCCAAAACTAAAACTATTTTTTTAAAAGTTATCATAATTTTTTTGCCTAAATTTTACCAATTGCCAGTTCAATTCGTCTGACTGTCTCGATTTTCGCTAAAACTTCAGTAATCATTAAAGGATCGGGTGAAGCGTTTTTTCCCGAAAGAGCGACGCGAAGCGGCCAAAACACCTCTCCTCGAGGAGTTCCATTAATTAATGAATTTAAAATCTCACCCAACTTCTTAGAATGAAATTCCGAATCCGAAACACCGGAAAAGGCCTCAAAAATTTTCTCGAGTATTATTTTAACATCTGGCAAGGATTGATCTTTCCACTTAAGCAAGCTCACGTCATATTCCGGTAAATTAAAGAAAAAGTCGGCCAACTCAAAAAATTCAATCAAGGTTTTCATTCGTTCTTTCAAGACCTCGATAACTTTCTTTATAAAACTAGGGGGTGATTCAATTTTATTTTCTTTTAGAAACGGCTTCAAGCATTCATAAATTTCCTCCGCCGAGAGTTTTCGCAAATACTGATTATTAAACCAATCTAATTTTTCCTGATTAAAAACCGCTCCGCCTTTCTGAATTTTAGCGATGTCAAAAAGCTGAACCATTTTCTTTAAATCCAAAATCTCGTCATCTCCTTCCGGGTGCCAACCCAAAAAACCTAAAAAATTTACCATTGCCTCCGGCAAATATCCTCTTTCTTTGTATTCTAAAAGCGATACTTCATTTGAACGTTTGGATAACTTACTCCGATCCGGCGCCAAAATTAGAGGAATGTGAGCATAAATTGGCATTTGAAATCTGAGCGCCTGCCCAATTAAAATCTGCCGGGGCGTATTTGAAATATGATCCTCACCCCTGATTACATGGCTAATTTTCATCTCCTCGTCATCCACCACCACCGCAAAATTATAAAGGGGATTTTCCAAGTTCTTAGCAATTACCAAATCTCCAAAAAGACCGACGTCAAACTCCACCTTGCCTCGAATCAAATCCTTAAATTCAATTTTTATTTCCGGAATCTTAAGTCGAATAACACTCGGTTTTTTAGCATCAACTTTATCAAGGGAACGGCAACGACCGTTATATTTAGGCACTAACCCTTCGGCTATCATCTCCTGCCTCTGGGCCTCAAGTTCTTCTTTGGCGCAATAGCAATAATAGGCCTTATTCTCCTCAATTAATTTCTTAAGATATTTTTTATAAACTTCCCTCCGGTCACTCTGGCGATAAACCTCACCATCCCAATTCAAACCTAACCAACTCAAACCCTGAATAATCTCATCTTCGTACTTTTTTTCCGAACGCTCGATATCAGTATCTTCAATTCTAAGCAAAAACTCGCCCTCCGCCTGCCTCGCAAAAAGCCAGTTAAAAAGCGCGGTTCGTGCCAAACCCACGTGCATATGGCCAGTTGGCGACGGAGCAATCCGCACTCGAACCTCTTTTTTCGAAATTAAGGCCATAAAAACGAATTATAGCACAATTTTCCTTGATTTTAAAGGCATGACCATTGAAATATCATTGAAAAAATTCGAATCGATTTACCAGATTAAATCAAATTTATTAATTCTTGAGCCAACAATTCTGCCGCCTCGGGCTTAAAAAATTTAGCCGAAGACAATTCCATTTTTTTTCTCAAGGCCTCATTTTTTAAAATTTCCCGAAATTGACCCAAAAATATTCCCTTAAATAAATTGTCTTCTTCAATCACTACTCCCCCGCCGGCCTTAGCAAATTCATATGCATTAACTCGCTGATGACCTCCGGCTGATTCCGGCAAAGGAATTAAAAGTGCTGGCTTTCCAAAAGCAGCCAATTCAAAAATTGCTCCGCCGCCAGCTCTTGTCACCACTAAATCCGCAGCGATTAAAACCGTTCTTAAATTTTCTAAAAAATACGGTACTACTTTGTAGCGATGTTCTAATTCGGTTTTCAAATCCAGGTCCAGTAGCGCAGCTCTTGAAAGTTTCTCAATTTCCGAAAAATTATCCCACCCCGCCTGATGCAAAATCTGCGCTTCAGAAAGCAAATCCCTAAGGTTTAAAAGCACAAAATCATTTAACCTTTTTGAACCCTGCGATCCCCCCAAAAAAACCACTAATGGCTCTAATCCCTTAAAACCCAACTCCTCTTTGGCAATATCTTTCGCGTATCGGTCTCCTAAAAGTTCTTCTCTTACCGGATTACCTGTTAAAATCGCTTTATTGGGATCAAAATATTGAAGCCCTGAATCAAACCCCACGGCAATTCTTCGAGCAAATCTGCCGGAAACCAAATTAGTTAAACCCGGCACGGCATCTGACTCATGGATTACAATCGGCACTCGATAAAACCAACCGGCTAAAACCACTGGTAAAGCTCCGGTTCCGCCTTTTGAAAAAATAACATTCGGCATAATCCAAAAAACTTTCCATAGAGCCTGTGCGAGCGCCAAAAAAAATTTTGGAATATCAATCAAATTTAAAAGAGAAAAATAGCGCCGAAACTTAACACTTAAAAGATTGTGCATTCTAACTCCGTAATTAACCGAAAGAACAGCATTAAACTGATTCATTGGCCCTAAATATTTAATTTGCAATTCACCACTCCCAAAACCCACCTTAATCAGCTTTTGAGCAACTGCCACCAATGGATAAATATGTCCACCGGTTCCGCCTCCAGTTAAAAGAATAATTTTTCTAGCCATTAATTTTGAGAATATTTAGAAACATTTAAAGCCACGCCGCTCATCACCATAAAAATCGCGAGCGCCGTTCCGCCATAACTAATAAAAGGCAAGGGCACTCCGGTTAAAGGCAAGAGTCCTGACATTGCCCCAATATTAATTATAGATTGAATTCCAATTAAAGCTCCGAAACCAACCAGCAGCAATCGGCCAAACTGATCTCTTAATTTATAAGCAATCCAAAAAAGACGGAAAGTCAGGAGTCCTAAAACCGCGATCAAACCTCCAGCACCAATAAATCCAAGCTCCTCTCCAATCACCGCGAAAATTGAGTCGTCAACCGCTGCCGGCAAATAATTGGTTTTGGTTCTTGACTCGCCAAACCCAACCCCGCCCACTCCACCCGACCCGAGCGCAATTAAGGCCTCATTCAAATGATAACTTTCCTCCTGAATATTTTGAGGACGAAAAAAACTTACCACTCTCTTTAATCGATAGGGAGTAAAATACACTACTAAGCCAAAACCAATTAATCCTAAAGCCATCAAAATCGCCAAAAATTTGATTTTGGCGCCGCTCAAAAAATAAACGATTAGTCCTGATCCGATTAAAACTACCACCATGCTGGTTGCTGGCTGCAAAATTAAAAGCACCGCCATCACCGCCGAAATAGCTAAAAAAGGAACAAAACCCTGAAGAAAATTCTTTCCTCGCTGAACATTGGGGTTATTAAGCCAAGCCGCCAAATACATAATAAAAGTCAGCTTTAAAATCTCGGCCGGCTGAAAAATCACCGGCCCTAATTTAATCCATCGAGTGGCTCCACCAGAAGAAACTCCCAACGGGGTAAAAACCAAAGCCAAAAGGCCCAAACTGGCGATAAAAAGAATCAACGCGAACTTTCGATAATATTGATAATTCAATTTATAACCCAGTAAAAAACCCGTCAAACCAATTACAAAACCATTTAAAAGTTGATGCTTTAAATAATAATAACTATCATCAAACTTAATTTTTCCCAATTCCGAAGAAGCGCTTGATAACATTACTAAACCAAACATAACTAAAAGAAAAATAACCGCCAGAAGAAAATAGTCGGGGCGATGTCCAGTTTTAACGCGAACTCCAAACATATTTAAAAAAATTAAGCCCTGTGCTTCAAAACTTTCCCGGCCGAATTATCAATCCGTTCGCCGTTTAAAACGGCAATCCGACCATTTACGACCACAAACTCAATCTTATCTTCCCGAAATCCGACTAAATCGGCGAAGTAACCGCTACGAATCACTCCCCTCTCCCGCATTCCAAATTTCCGAGCCGGCTCGTAAGTAATTTTTTTAATGCCGTCTTCAATTGACATTATTTTATCCTTGAAAATTAACGCCAGAAAATTAGTAAAGGTCGACACAGCCCGCTCGGGCTTCAAAGCTTTATGCCACAAATCATCTTTAAAACTGGCGGCGTTTGACGCAATCAACGACTTAGAATTTTGAATAGCTTTTTTAATCAAATCATAATCAATATTTTTATAAAATATCGTGGCTTTTAAATTGGTGGTCAACATTAATTTTATGAGCGCCTCCTCATAAGTTTTAAAAGAATAAATTTTTCTAAGTTCCTCAAGTGAATAACCAACCACAAATTCATTATCCGGCGCCTGAGCCACCACAAATTTTTTCGGATCGATTTTTGGTAAATCTTGAATAATTTTTTTACTTAACCACTCATCCTTAAGCCCCAAAGCCATAACCTTTAAATCGTCTTTTTGAGCCCAAGGCGGCAAAAAAGTATAAAGTTTTAAAATCCGGCTGTCCGATGGATAAATACTAAAATTTAAATCAAGCTTATTCGGCAAACCCTCAAGTTGTCTAAGTGCCTGCTCATATTTAGATTCATAACCTTTAACCGGCACAAAATGACTGATTAAGGTTTTACTGCCGGTCTCCTCGGTAATTTTAATTGTCTCAGCTAGTGATTCGGTTAGCCCCTCCGCGTCATCTCGAAGATGAGTAGCGTAAACTCCGCCTAAATCCTGAACTATCTTCACTAAAAATTTTAACTCCGAATAAGGCGTCTCGCGACTCTGAACATAACCCAAACCAGTTGACAATCCCAAACCGCCTTCTGATACCGCTCTTTTTAAAACCTCACCTAAAACCGTCAGTTCATTTTTGGTTAAATTCCTTGGGGTTTTGCCAATAATGGCTTGACGCAAAGTTGTGTGGCCCACCAAAGTTCCAAAGTTAACTCCCAGTTTTTTTTGGCTAATTAAATTCAAAAACTCGCCCATGGTGTGCCAATCCACATTCACGCTCCGCACATCCACCCATTCCTCAATCGACTCCAAACTACCATAGAGAAGTGGCGCCAGTGACGCGCCGCAA
>ERZ1292629.831-Hain-H43-01um-R1-831-length-33567-cov-5_pt1 | contig 33567 bp, 39 predicted proteins | sample MGYA00564399_ERZ1292629 | MGnify/ENA primary metagenome ERZ1292629 (study PRJEB36523, sample SAMEA6512636) | groundwater metagenome | collected 2019-01-08 | study: AquaDiva: Metagenomics assemblies of 32 groundwater samples
AGCGCCAACATATTGTAGTGGAACATCGTCTCGAGCTCGGTATGTTTGTAGAGCGCATTCTTCACCTTCTCGGGATAAGCACCGCCCTTGAGCTCAATCACCACGCGCGTGTCGGAAAGCGTTGTTGATTCATCACGAATATCTTTAATGCCTTCAATCTTTTTCTCCCGCACCAAGTCGGCAATTTTCTCTTGCAATTCGGCTTTATTAATCTGATAGGGCAAAGACTTGATGATGAGTTGGGCCGAACCAGCCTTGGTTTCAGCTATTTCTACCTCGCCACGACAGAGCACGCCGCCGCGACCAGTCGAGAGGGCATGAGCAATATCTTCTTGTTTAAAAATAAGACCACCAGTCGGGAAGTCCGGCCCCTTCACATGTTCCATGAGGTCCGCCGTGGTGAGATCGGCATTATCGGCTAGGGCAATGAGCGCATTCATAATCTCGGTGAGATTGTGCGGCGCAATCTTGGTCGCCATACCCACCGCAATCCCCATCGAGCCATTGAGCAGTAAATTGGGAATCGCTACCGGGAGCAAGGTTGGTTCTTGCCGCGTGCCATCATAATTAGGTCTAAAATCAACCGTTTCGCGATCAATGTCGCGCAAAATTTCATCCGCGAGGGACGCCATTTTAACCTCGGTATAACGCATCGCCGCCGCTGAGTCGCCGTCGACTGAACCGAAGTTACCTTGACCCGTCACCAAAGGATAGCGCATCGAAAAATCTTGGGCCAAACGCACCAGGGCGCCATAACAAGCCGAGTCACCATGTGGGTGATATTTACCCAACACATCACCCACCACGAGAGCTGATTTGCGAAAACGCGAACCAGCATAAAGCCCGAGTTCATGCATAGCAAAAAGTAAGCGCCGATGCACCGGCTTGAGGCCATCGCGAACATCCGGCAAGGCTCGGTCCACAATTACGCTCATCGCATAATCGAGATACGAGTCCCTCATCTCCCTCACAATATCAATCGGAATAACTTTATTGCCGGTTTCTGACATGTTTTTGAGTTATTGACGAATCACATTGGCGGTCAGATCGCGCGCGGTTTGCGCCATAATTTGCCAACCAGACTTCACCCTTTGCCACATCCCAACTTCTGGCACCACTTCCGCCACCGCTACCAAGGAAGCTGATTCTTCCTCTTTAGCCGCCAATACCGGTTGACGCAAAGAGTAACGCAAATTGGTAAGCCAAGCGCCAGTAATCGCCAAGGTCAAGACCAAAGAAAAAGCAAAGGCTAGACGCCGCCGCGAGCCTTCTGATTTCGCTCTTAATTTATCTAAATAAATCTTCATGATACTTTCAACACCACCGTTTTTACCTCATCGGTGAGCAAATCTTTCTTTTTAAGGGTCAACTTTTCTAGTTCCTCGGAATTATTACCAATTTCTTTCAAAAAATCTTTTAACCACTTGGTTTCGCCACTATAATCGATCGGAATAATAATCTTGGGGGAGAAAGAGAGCGCTAGCTTAGCCGCCTCCGCTGGTGCCAAGCGCCCCGCCCCCACCGGCACAAACAGAATCTCAACCACCCCAATCGCTTCACGAATTTTATCATCAAGCTTTGGCTCCACCAAAGCGCCTAAATGCACCAAGCGAATGTCTTCGAAAAGTACGGAGTAAATCGTATTAATCTTCCCCTCTGGGCCAGAAGAAGGTAGTCCCCGCACAAACACTTCATCGGCCTCATACTCCCCCGGACCATCAATAACTAGGGGTGTTTTCGAGCCATGAGCCATAAATTCCGCCCCGTTATAAAGTGGGTGATTGAGCGAAATCAACACCAAATTAGCCCCAAAACGCACCGGCTTCTCTTCGGCGTCTTTGCCAATCGGATTAAAGGCCACCACCTTATCTGCCAGCTGGGCCTTAATCAGACCCCCGCCGTGGTAAGTAATAATCATTTTATGCCCCCAGTTTAGCAGAAAAATTATCCCAACGCCAGCCTATTTCGGATGATTTTTGATCTCGAGTAAAACATAAGTCTCGTCATCAATCAGGAAGTAAAAGCGGACGCTTTTATCTACTCGCGCTTGCCAAACCCCTTCGGTTTCATCGTATTTCTTAGCGTGGAGTGAAGGATGACGAAGGTTTTGAATTAGAAATTGAATCTGTTTATTAAATTTTCGCCGCACTAACTCAGGAAAAGATTTAAGTTGGGTTTTAAAACTCGGCGAGTAATACGCCTTCATTTTACTTAGAACGAAGGGAGCGAATCAGGTCTCGAGCATTAGAAAATGGCCCAATAGCCTTACCTTCTCGATACTCTTTAATCGCCTGACGCAACCCAACATCCAATAATTTGGACGGCTTAACTTCTGAACTCTTTTTCTCCCGCAAAAGTCCCTCGTACTCTTCGCGAGAAATCAAAATCAAATCCCCAGCCTTAGCTAGTTTTTTAGGGATGGTTAATGTGGCTATCATACGCCCCAGTTTAGCAGAAAATGAACTCAATTTCAACCCCCGCGCTTGCCAAAGTTTGCTTCATGGATATAATTACCCCACCAATGATTGTGATGGAAAATAAGGGTTCAGCCATGGACGAAGTGCTCAAGGGCACCTTTTTGTTGCCGGCGCCGGGATCGCTCGTCGAGGGCACCGTGATCGCCAAAGACAAAATGGCCCTCTACATCGATGTGCCACCTTTTGGCACCGGTTTAATCTTCGGTCGCGAATACCTTAATGCTCGAGAGTTGATTAAAGAGATTAATCCGGGTGATTTGGTCACCGCCAAAGTAATTGAGTCAGAAGGAGAAAATGGCTATATCGAACTCTCGCTCAAAGAAGCCAAACAGGCGATGGTCTGGAGTGAGGCCAAACGCGCCGCCGAAAGTCACGAACTCTTCGACCTCGTGGTCAAAAGCGCTAATAAGGGTGGTTTGATTGTTTCTTGGCAAAATCTTGATGGCTTCATCCCCACTTCCCAATTAAAACCAGAACATTATCCCAAAGTCACCGATGGCAATAAAGATAAAATTGGTGAGGAACTAAAAAAGCTCGTGGGTGAGAAGCTCCAAGCTTTTGTGATTGGGGCTGATCCTAAAGAAGGCAAGCTCATCTTTTCTGAAAAAGTTTTGGGTAATAAGAGTCGGAAGGAGATTGTGGCCAAGTATAATATCGGCGATGTGGTGGAGGGAGAGATTAGTGGCGCGGTAGACTTTGGTGTTTTCGTAAAACTAGAAGAGGGTTTTGAGGGTTTGGTTCATATTTCCGAAATTGCTTGGTCCCTAGTCGAGAATCCTCGCGACCACTTCAAAATTGGCGACAAAATTAGAGCCAAAGTGATCGAAATCAAAGACGATAAAGTCTCGCTCTCAATCAAGGCGCTCAAACCTAATCCTTGGGAAGAAGCCAGCACTAAATACAAAAAGAGTGATCGCGTAAAAGGTATTATTATCAAATACAATAAATATGGCGCCCTCGCCTCGATTGAAGAGGGGGTAGCCGGCCTCGTGCATATCTCCGAGTTTGGCGGTAATGAAGAAACTTTGAAAAAGGCCCTAGAACTGGGCAAGGGTTACCTCTTTACCATCACCGTTTTTGATCCCAAAAGCCAAAAGCTGATTCTCGCCTTCCACGAGAAAAAGGCGCCAGCAGAAGTAAAGCCAGAAATTACGAGTTAAACTCGGTCATCGCTGGTGCTAGGCCGCGCGCGAGCCAGAGCTCGAGCGCGGCAATTACTTTTTTCTCTTCTTTTTTCAACACCGCGAGCTCGGCGGGGGTAAATTTGCCCAAAATAAAATCCACCACGCGCTCAGCGGGAACTTTTTTCTTTTTGCCAATGCCAATTCTCATGCGAGCAAATTCTCTGGTCTTAAGCATTTTGATAATTGATTCTAAACCACGATGGCCACCCGAACCGCGATTAAAACTAATTTTTGCTAGACCGAGAGGCAAATCAAGTTCGTCATAAATGACCATTAGATTTTTGGTCGCTGGCACGGCTTTACCAGAATTATTCATCATCGTTTCAGGCAAAAGAAGGGTAACCTTCGCCTTCTCAATTTTCCCCTCACTCACCAGCGCATTTAACTTCTGATCCTTTTCCCAGTCGGGAAAATCGTGGTTTTTACGAAAAGCGTCCACAAAAATCCGCCCGGTATTATGCCGTGTTTTCTCATACTCCGCCCCGGGATTCCCTAACCCCACAATGATAAATTGACTATTTTTTTTCATAACCTAAAAGCAAGCGAGATACCAGATCAAAGATCTTCTGCAGATCATTTTTATTTACTAGACCAATTTTGTGACTAAAACGAGTTTTATCTATTGCTCGAATTTGAAAAGCCAAAACCACAGAAGTCGTGTCTAAGCCAACTTCTTTACTGGGATCAAGTTGGATAGTGTGCGGAAATTTCAAGGCCTTTAGATTAGATGTTAGGGGCAAAACCACACAAACATTTGCTGGAGTATCCGCCATAATCACAACCGGTCGCAAACCGCTTTGCTCTCGACCAACAGTTTCTAAAAGCGAAGCCAGCCAAATTTCCCCCTGTTTCATAGAGACTGCTCAAACTTAACTAGAGCCTCATCGCTTAGTTTGTCCCAAGCTTGAAGTTCCGTCTTAAGCTCCAGATAAGGAGCAATGCTGGAAAGATAGAAAGTGAGGGCGTTTTTTAGCAAATCATCTTCCTTTACCCCAAGTTTTTGAGAGGCAAACTTTACTTGACTATTAAGTGTTTTGGGCCACAGCGTTTTCATTGTTTAATTCTAGCATTTTCCAGCCAAAAGAAAACCCCCGTCAGAAAAACCAACGGGGTTTTTCTGACGGGGGGATAGAGCTAACACAACACGGCGCGCAAGTGTCCAGCGATCGCCTCCAACGGAACCGGCTGATCGGCGGAAGCAAGTTGCTCAATCAGCTCGCCAACCAAAATTAGGCCAGCGCCACACCCAGAGACCGGACGCTCCGGATCGATCGACACCAGCCACGTGTCGCCGTCACAAACACATTCCGACAGGCGAGGACGAATGATAAACCCCCTTTCCCACCCGTCCGGACGATAGTGTCCCTGCATCAATTTCCGAGGGGAAGTTTCCCCTCGATTTTTCCGCGGAGGAACTGTTTCCAGATAAAACACGACTGGAATTTGCTTGGTCGCCATCGATTTTCTCCTTGTTTTGAGCCCTATTTTGCCAACACAACCACAGTGTCGGCTGTCAAAGAAGTCTGCTGATAGACTAGCATACTTGCCCACTATTTGTCAAGCGGATTGCGCCCCTCGCCACTTTCCAGTAAACTTACACCGAAAATGACCAAATTTAAGCAGGGGGCATGGGAATTAGCCAAATTTATTATCATCACCCTCCTCATTGTCGTCCCCGTTCGCGCCTATATCGCACAACCCTTTATTGTCTCCGGCGTCTCTATGGTCCCCACCTTCGAAGACGGTCAGTATCTCATTGTTGACGAACTCTCCTATCACCTGCGCGAACCACGGCGCGGCGAGGTGGTAGTCTTTCGTTACCCCCTCGATGAAAAAAAGTTTTTTATCAAGCGACTAATCGGCTTACCGGGCGAAACACTGCTGATCAAAAGTGACGGGGTTTATCTCAATACCAATCAAGGCGAAAGCAAATTATCCGAACCTTATGCGCCAAATTTTTCTACCGCCCCAACCACCATTACTTTGGGCGATAAGGAGTATTTTGTAATGGGCGATAACCGGCCCCAGAGTTTAGATAGTCGCGCTTGGGGCCCGGTGTCAAAGAAGCTTTTAACCGGCCGGGTACTCCTCCGCCTCTTCCCCCTTGATGAAATTGATCTCCTGCCGGGAGCCACCGAACTCTCTATTAATCAATAAAAATGATTGCCAAGAAAAAACCGATGATCAAAGAAACCAAACCCCAAACCGTTGGGACCAAAACCGAATTACCTCACGCCCCCAAAGGGATGCGCGATCTCTGGGCAAATAATTATTTTGCTTACCAAGGCTTTACCGAGCGAGCGGCCGAGATTGCGCTTTACTACGGCTTTACCCCAATCGAAACCCCAATTCTAGAATTCGAAGATTTATTTTTATCGGCCGTGGGTGAAGCCACCGATATTGTGCAAAAAGAAATTTACACCCTCAAAACCAAGGGGGGCGATCGCTTAGCCCTCCGGCCAGAAGGTACGGCAAGCGTGATGCGCGCCTATTTCGAAAACGGCTTTTCGGCCGAACCTCAACCCGTAATGCTCTATTACCATGGCCCCTTTTTCCGCCACGACAACCCCCAAAAGGGGCGTTATCGCCAATTTTACCAGTTTGGTTTAGAAATTATCGGCACCAACAAAAGCATTGCCGAGGCGACGGTAATCAAAATGTTTAGCCTCATGGCCGCAGAGGTTGGCCTCACCAGTCTGGTGGTCAAAATTAATAGTTTGGGTGATAAAGAGTGTCGACAAATTTATCGCCGAGAATTAATAAATTATTACAAAAAACACCTCAAAGAGGTGTGCGAGGATTGCCGCGAACGGTTCAAAACTAATCCCCTGCGCCTGCTCGACTGCAAAGATCCGAAATGCGCCCCCATTAAAACGGCAGCTCCCCAAGCCGTGAGCTATCTTTGCCCCGCCTGCAAAAGCCACTTCAAAGAAGTTTTAGAATACTTGGAGGCGCTAGGAATTACTTACGAACTCGACAACACTTTGGTCCGTGGTTTGGATTACTATTCGCGCACCGTTTTTGAACTGGCGACCACAGATGAAGCTGGAGCCGAAGTAATTATTGGCGGTGGCGGGCGTTATGATTACTTGGCCAAAGCAATTGGTTCACGGCGCGAGGTCCCCGCCGCCGGCGGCGCTCTGGGTCTTGACCGCCTGCTCGCACTGCCTCAAATAGAAAAGCTTAATCCACGAATCGTGAAGAAACCCAAGGTTTTTTTTATCCAACTAAGCTTTGAAGCTAAACTAAAGAGCCTCGCGGTTATCGAAATTTTGCGTAAGGCCAAAATTCCCCTAGCTCAATCTTTGCCCAAAGATTCTCTTGGCGCCCAACTCGCGATTGCCGAAAAAATGCAAGTGCCTTATGCCATTATTTTGGGTCAAAAGGAGGCTATTGAAGAATCGGTGATTGTGCGTAATATGCTGACTCGTTCCCAAGACACCGTCAAAATTAATAAACTTGGCGAATACCTAAAAAACCTAAAATAGTTCCCATCTTGCTTAAGCTTAAGCCTTGTGTTAGCCTAAACCCACTCAATGATTAGATTAGAAGTTAAACGCCAGCCCAATGAGTCTACCAGCAGTTTATTGCGCCGTTTTTCTAAGCGAGTGCAAGGCTCGGGCATGATTAAGCGGGCTAAGGCTCTCCGTTTTACCGAGAGAAAACAGTCTTATTTTAAACGCAAGCGCGCCGCGCTCGTCCGTCTCGAACGCCGCCAAGGCTACGAACGGCTAAAGAAACTTGGGAAAATCTAGTTTAAAGATTAAGAATTGCACTCGTTCGCACGCGCCACACTTCCCTTGGCTACTGGCCAAAAATCGCGCTTTAGGTGAGACCTATGAACTAAGTTTAGTCTTTGTTGGTAAACATCGCGCCCGCACGCTCAATCGAGTGCATCGAGGAAAAGATAAACCCGCCAATGTGTTGAGCTTTTCGCTCACCCCTCACTTGGGAGAAATTTTTTTGAACCTCAATTCTTCAGAAAATTTGTTTTATCTCTTTATCCACGGATTATGCCATTTGGCAGGCTTCGATCACAGTAGTAAAATGGAGGACACAGAAAACAGCTTGGGCCGTTTTTTTGGTTTTAACTTTAATGAGGAACGAAATTGTCGTGGGCCTAGATATCGGGACCGCCTACACCCGCGTGACCGTGGGCGAGCGGGGAGCAAATAAGCTCCCGCGACTTTTGGCGACCGTAAAAAAAGATAGTCGCGGTTTGCGCCGAGGTTATGTGGTCAATTTTGATGAAGCGGTAGAAGCCGTGCGCGCCACGCTCCAAGAGGCCGAGAAGGTAGCCAAGCTCAAATTAAGAAGTGTCGTTTTGGGCATTGGCGGCGTACCGCTGATGGGCAAAATTGGCGAGGGGCAAATTATTGTGGGTCGACCAGATTTAGAAATTAATGAAGGTGATGTAACCCGAGCCATTGAAGCCAGCGAACTCTCCCTCACTGATCTGGCCAACAGGCGCTTGATCCACACTATTCCCCTTGCCTTTAAACTAGATGGCGAGCGGGTAATGGGCCGGCCCGAAGGAATGAAGGGGACCAAACTCGAGGTCAAAACTTTTTTTGTAACTTGCCTCACCCAACCGTTAAACAATTTAGTAAAAGTGGTGGAGCGGGCTGGTTACCTCGTGGACGATATTGTGGCCTCACCGCTAGCCGCGGGCCTCGTGGCGCTCACCCCAAGCCAAAAAGCGGTGGGCGCGGCGCTTGTAAATATTGGTTCGCACACCACCTCCATTGCCATCTTTGAAGACGGTTTACCCATTGGCCTCCAAGTTTTCCCCGTTGGTTCGGCCGATATTACCAATGATATCGCTCTCGGTTTACGCCTACCACCAGAAGAAGCCGAGCGGGTAAAGCTGGGGATTGAACCCATGCTTACGGCCAAGAAAAAGCTCGACGAAATTATTGAAGCTCGCCTCTCCGACATGTTTGAACTAATCGAAAGTCAATTAAAAAAATTGGGGCGCAATGGCTTACTACCCGCCGGTGTCATTATTACCGGCGGCGGCTCCAATTTAGACAATATCGATAAATTAGCCAAAGACGCTTTGCGTTTACCCGCGCGCGTCCTTACTCTCGGCAATGAAAGTCCACTCAAAGACCCGGGCTACTTGGTAGCTTACGGGCTCACTATTTTTGGCACCGACCAAGAGACCGCAGGTGGCTTAAGTCGGGGGATTGTTGGCATCATCACACGCAAATTTACCGCTTGGCTCAAAGAACTGTGGCCGTGATATAGTAGTAAAGTTATGCCTATCACCAAAAACAAAGTCACGACCAAAATAAAAATGTTTCCCTTAGTTGAACCCACAAAAACCGAGTTGGCTGGTATTGCTCGTGGCCGAAAGGAAATTCAGGCTGGGAAATATGTCGAATGGTCTAAATTGAAAAATGAGCTGGCACATTCACGTCGCCGAAACCGCCGCCAAACAAATTAAGCGTTTACCTCAAGCCGAGGCAGAGAAAATCGAAGCGGCCATTGATACCATGATGGCCAATCCCTTTGCTGGTGATATCAAGAAAATTAAAGGCGAGGAAAACACTTGGCGCCGTCGGGTAGGCTCATACCGAATTAGTTACGAAGTATTCGTCAACAAAAGGTTCGTTCATATTTTTGAGGTCAAAAGACGAACTTCTAATACCTATTAAGTGGCCTTAGGTCTCAACATCCTAACCAAGAAGTAAATAAACCAAAAGACTCCGGCGTAAAGAATCCCGTTCACGGCAAAGAAAACCAACCAAACCAAAAAAGGAGTAGCTTGTGAGGTCGTAGGATGTTCGGCTAAAAACTTTTTAGACACATCATCAAGTTCTGTTCCGTCAATCGACATGGGAAATTGGGTGGGCATTTGTTTGGCAAAAGATCGAGAAAAAGATCGGCCTGGTTCAGCAAATGACTGATTCCCTGTGACCATTAAGGCATAAAACGGAACAATCATCCCAAACAGAAAACCAATAATCAAAACTCTAAGCGCTTTAGATTTTATCAATAAGACCAATATCACACCTAGCACAACCAAAATCGCCAGAATTTTAAACATAGAATCATTATAAACCGCCCAAGGACAAGGGGCAATATTTGAGGTTTGCGCTCAATAATCTTTGCTGGTAAGGTAAGGGTAACTTATGCCCAAAATTAATCCGGAAATCGAGACTTTTGCCCGCATTAAGGTAATCGGAGTTGGTGGTTCTGGTACTAATGCGGTTAACCACATGGTCAAAAGCAATGTTAAGGGGGTTGACTTTATTGCCATCAATACCGACGCCCAACACCTCCACCACTCGCTCGCCAAGAAAAAAATCCACATTGGCAAAACCCTCACGCGCGGCCTCGGTACCGGCATGAACCCCGAGCTCGGTCGCAAATCGGCTGAAGAAAGTTCGGAAGAAATTCAAAACATCATTAAAGGAGCCGATATGATCTTTATCGCTGGTGGCGCTGGCGGTGGCACTTGCACCGGCGCCGCGCCATTTGTGGCCAAGCTCGCCAAGGATCAAGGAATTTTAACCATCGGTATTGTCACCAAACCATTTTTCTTTGAGGGTAATCAACGAATGCAAATTGCCGAATACGGCATTGAAGAATTGCGTAAGGAGGTAGACGCCGTGGTGGTGATCCCCAATGATCGTTTGCTGGGGATTATTGATAAAACCACCAGCTGTCTCTCGGCCTTTGCAATTTGTGACGAAGTTTTGCGCCAAGCAGTAGAAGGTCTCTCTGACCTCATTACCACGCCCGGTATTATTAATGTGGACTTTGCCGATATCCGCGCCATTATGGCCAATGCCGGCTCGGCGCTAATGGGCATTGGCACGGCCGCCGGTGATAACCGCGCGGTGGAGGCCGCGCGGGCCGCTATCAATTCTCCTCTCCTTGATCTCTCGATTGATGGCGCCAAGGGTGTGCTCTTTGCGATCGCTGGCGGCAATGACATGACGATGTTTGAAATTCAAGAATCAGCCAAGGTGATTACCGAATCAGTTGATCCCAATGCCAAAATTATTTTCGGCGCGATTCATAGCGATCGTTTAAGCAAAAACGAGATTCGCGTTACCGTAATTGCCACCGGCTTCCCCGAGAATGCCCGTAAAAAATCACCTCTCCCCTTCGGGGCTGAAGACCGGGCCGATCTCACCACCCAGCCGCCCAACCCCAAAGAACCCCCAGAGCCAGACCCAATGATCAAAACTTCTTCCAGAAAAATTGACTCCTTAGCTTCTCGCCCCTCACCCTTTGGCCGCACCCCAAGCAATAATCCGCCCACCGAAGAAGCCGAAGATGACGACTGGTCGGCTATCCCCGCTTTCTTGCGCCGACCAAAAAATAAGTAGTACAATAGGCCGATGATTTATGATTTAGCCATTTTGGGTGGTGGTCCAGCTGGTGTGGCGGCTGGTGTTTACGCCGCTAGGAAAAAAATTAACACCGTTTTTCTTACCCCAGACTTTGGTGGACAATCAATTGTTTCACCCGGAATTGAAAATTGGATTGGGACTAAAAATATTTCTGGCGAAGATTTAGCCAACCAGCTCAAGGAACATCTTTTTGCCTATCAAGGCCAAGGCTTAGAGATTAGGGCGGGTGAAAGGGTAACCAAAATCAACAAGACAGCAGACGGTTTCGAGGTGGCAACCGAAAAAAATAATTATCAAACCAAAACCGTCCTAATTACCACCGGCGCCCATCGCCGCAAACTTACCATCCCGGGAGCCGACACCTTCGAGCAAAAAGGGATCACTTATTGCGCCACTTGTGATGGGCCCCTATTCTCTGGTCGCAATGTGATCGTGATTGGTGGCGGCAATGCCGCCTTCGAAAGCGCCTTGCAATTATTAGCCTATTGCCAAAGCGTGACCATTATTCATCACAGCGCCGAATTTAAGGCCGATCCAATCACGGTAGAAAAAGTGCTGGCTAATCCAAAAGCCAAAGTCATCAAAAACGCCGAGACCATGGAAATTAAGGGAAGCAAATTTGCCAATGCTCTGGTTTATAAAGACAAAATTACGGGCGAAACCCATGAACTCGCCACGGGAGGTATTTTTGTCGAAATTGGTTTTATTCCCACCACCGAGTTTGCCAAAGACTTAATCAACCTTAATCCCTACGGTTCAATTGTGGTCGACCCCAAGAATCAACGCGCCTCGCTTACTGGCATCTGGGCCGCCGGCGATTGCACCAATGGCTTGTATCACCAAAACAATATCGCCGCCGGCGACGCCATTAAGGCCCTCGAAGATATTTACATTTATTTGCAAACAGGAAAATAAAAAACATGATTAAAAATTATTTAGCTAATTTAAATTGGCGTTACGCGACCAAAGAGTTTGATCGCAACAGAAAACTAAATCCCGAACAAATGGCTCTCTTGACCCAAAGTTTGATTCTTTCTCCCTCTTCTTTTGGTTTACAACCGTGGAAATTTATCTTGGTAGAAAACCCAGACATGAGGCAAAAAATCCGCGTGGCCGCTTGGGATCAAGGCCAAGTCACCGACGCTTCGCACTTGTGGGTTCTGGCTTCGCGAAAAGGTTTAGACGCCTCCGATGTCGAAAAGTTTATTAAGGAAACCGCCACAGAGCGCAAAGCAACAATAGAGAGTTTGGTTGGCTATAAAGATTTGATTTTGGGTTTTGTCTCTAGTTTAAACTCGGAAAAAAGAGACGATTGGTGCGCTCGCCAAACTTATGTGGCCCTCGGTTTTCTCCTGTCTGCCGCGGCCCAAAATCAAATTGATGCCTGCCCCATGGAAGGCTTTGACCCCAAAGCGGTGGATGAACTTCTTGGTTTAAATAAACTTGGCTATACCAGTCGAGTCCTTTGCCCCGTAGGCTTTAGGGCCGAAAGTGATAAATACGCCACTCTCGCCAAAGTTCGTTATCCAGAAACAGACTTGGTCCAAAAAATCTAAAGGGATAAAACAATAAACGGTGCGCGCTGAGGGATTTGAACCCCCGGCCCTCTCAACGTCAATGAGATGCTCTACCACTGAGCTAAGCGCGCAGAACCCCCACAGGGGGTTTTAGTTTATGTCTGGTTTAGGAACCTCTGGCGCGGCTGGCTTCTTATTAAACACATAGAGATAAAGAATCTCCAGAATCCCCACCGTGTTGATCACCAGCAAGGCGATAAACCAGTTTTTCTCTCCCTTCCGCGCCGCGCGCCACAAGGCGCGACCTTTCCAATAAAGCGCCCAAACCAAAACAATCAAGAAAAAAGGCGAGAACCAGCCCCCACTCATCCCCATCCCACCCAAACTAAACCAACTGCCAAAATTTTGTATCATGGACTTAATGTAGCAAAAACAAAACCCAATTTCAATGTGTGACCCTACCGGGAATCGAACCCGGATTAACGGCTTGAAAAGCCGGCGTCCTAACCGTTAGACGATAGGGCCTCCAACGGCCAAAGATTAGCATTTTTTGAGAATTTGGCAAAAAAGTGGTAGCCTAAACTCGGAGGCGTGGCTGAGTGGTTGAAGGCACCGCATTCGAAACGCGGCAGGGGTGAAAGCCCCTCGTGAGTTCAAATCTCACCGCCTCCGTCTTTAACAAAAAACTGGCCCGAGGTTCGTCGCTAAAGACAAACCTCGGGCCAAGAAAACCAACGATCATTCATCAAGGCAACCCATCGGAACAAGGGTGTATGGCGCTAGTGGTCGGCTAATTACAGGCCCGTCCTCACAAAACCCCACACACCGGTATATTAAAGACAACTTTTCTTGATCCGACAGTGGGCTACCAATCTGCCGATTTAACTCTTGCCAGCCGTCACAAGAAGCCAGTAGCGCCACCGTTTTCTTGAGAAATCCCCACAGTTCGTTTAAGCGCTGATTCTCGTCAACGATAGTGCAAATCAAGGAGGCAACGGCTAACACCCACTCCTCGCGCTCAATATCAACTCCGTTTTTGAGTTGAGCGATGATACGATTTCTCACCGTCAGAATGGGCGTTCCACATTCGATTAGTTTACTCGGAAACATGTCCGACTCCTTCCGGATCAACCGGTAAAAGGGTTAAAAGTGAATGTACTTGACTGACTCGATACTACCATATTAGATTGTGGAAGTCAAAATGAAAATCTTAGCCATTGAGACAAGCTGTGATGAAACCGCGATTAGTGTGGTGAGTGGGAAGGGTGGGCTGAAAAAGCCCGTTTTTAAGGTGCTCGCTCACTTCGTGAGCTCACAAACAGCGATTCATGCCCCCTATGGGGGGGTGGTGCCTAATTTGGCGAACAGAGAGCATCAGCGTAATTTGGTTCCCCTCTTGCTTGAGGCATTAAATTCAAAAGGCAAAAGGCAAAAGGCAAAATTAAAGGTCAAAATTCAAAAGAAACTAGAAACAATCTTGGCTCGTGAACCGGAGCTTCTGGAGCAGTTTTTAAAAACTATTCCTACGCTTAAAATTCCAAAAATCGATGCGATTGCCGTCACTCAAGGTCCGGGGTTGGAACCGGCCTTGTGGGTCGGAATTAATTTTGCCAAAGCACTTGGCGTCATGTGGAATTTGCCCATCATCCCGATCAATCACCTGGAGGGGCATGTGGTGTCATCGTTGGTAAAGTTAAAAGGCAAAAATCAAAAGGCAAAATTAAAGGTCAAAAGTGAAAATTTGAAATTCCCCGCACTCGCTCTCCTCATCTCCGGCGGCCACACCGAGATTGTGCTCATGAAAGATTGGGGGAAATATAAAGTTATTGGCCAAACGCGCGATGATGCCGTCGGCGAAGCCTTCGACAAAGTGGCACGCATTCTTGGTCTCCCCTACCCCGGCGGGCCGGCGCTTTCTAAGCTAGCTTCCCGCTGGCAAGGACTCTCCTTGACACACCCTAAGGAGAGTCCTTGCCAGCTCCCAAGACCCATGCTCAATTCGCCTGACTTCGACTTTTCTTTCTCTGGTCTAAAAACGGCAGTGCTTTATTTGACACAAAAATTATCGTCCCAAGAACCTCTTCCGGAATCCCTTAAAGCCGCTATCGCTCACGAATTCCAAGAAGCGGCGATCGAAGTCCTAGCCACCAAAACCTTCCGGGCGGTCGAGAAATTTAAGCCCCGCACTCTCCTCATCGGCGGCGGCGTTATTGCCAACACTGCGCTGCGCAAACATTTTGAAACTAAAGTTAAAGATTACCCAGAAGTAACGCTCCTCATTCCTGACCAACCCCTCACCACCGACAATGCCACCATGATCGGTGCGGCAGCATACCTCCGCCACGCCGGAGCACCCAAAGCGAAGGCGGGCCGAGCCTCCTTCTCCGCCCAAGGTAATTTAATACTAAAATAGTCGTTTGAATGGAACGGCTATTGACCAATAATTTCGCTTTTATCGATGGTGCAAACCTACACCAAGGAATTAAAAGTTCCGGCTGGGAACTTGATTATCGCCGTCTAAGAATTTGGCTAAAAGAAAAGTACGGTATCACCACGGCATATTTGTTTATCGGCCTCGTGCCCAGCAAGAAAGATTTATACACCGCGCTTCAAGAAATGGGCTATGTGCTGGTGTACAAAGAAATCACTTATGATGGCTCGGGAAAAGTGAAAGGTAATTGCGACGCGGAACTGGTCTTGAAAGCGGTGATTGATTTTAAAGAAAAAGAGGTGTTCTTGTCTTTAGTTTCCCCGAGAGATAGGTGTTCTTACTTGTTGAGAAAATTAGATATTCCGATTGTCTACTTAAATACCCAGCGCTCCAAACTTGAGCTTAAAAAAGAAAGAGCCCCCAATGAGGACGGAACCTCATCAGGGCCTCTTTCATGGTAATGCGCCCATTGTATCAACTGTCAATTACAAGTCAAGGCCCCACTCCGCCCAAGGCAATTTGGTTTTGAAATAGACTATTCCATCTCCTCACGATCGTGAATAAACGGAAGAATGATTAATGGTTTTGAGATAAAAAGAAGCCCCGATCCGCGCATTGTGCACGAACCAGAGCTTGTTAAGAAAACACGGAAGGGAAGCCCTCATGATTTGAGTAGTTCGGTAATTCTGGCCAAGTTTTCCTCAATCTTCTGCTTGACCTTATCCCGCGAACGTTCTGCTCTATCCCGAAATTTAGCCAAAGTTTTTGCATCAACTTCCAAATCGTGTTGCTGGTGCTGATGGATTGCGAAAGCCATCACCCGAACATGTCCCTCAAGACTAGCCTCCAACAAGGCAAGTTCGACCAAAAGGGTAATTTGCTTATTGAGCAACTCCAAAGCCTGTCTGATTTCCGAATCCATTTTTACCTCCCAAACAAAGAGCCAGAGATCGCCGAAAATACCATCATGATCATACATCAAAAAATATATTTGTCCAATCTTGCGTTCTCTTGCTATCATTTGCCAAATGCATGAGAAATTTCTGAAGCCGTATAATCCGGCCGAGACGGAGGACAGGATATATAAATTGTGGCTCGAGCGAGGCGATTTTAGTCCCCAACCTAATTCCGGTAAAGAGCCTTTCTCGATGGTTTTGCCGCCGCCGAATGTCACTGGCGTTTTACACATGGGCCATGCGACGATGGTGACGATTGAAGACATTATGGCCCGCTACGCGCGAGCGCAAGGCAAGGATGTGCTCTGGATCCCCGGCACCGATCATGCCGCGATTGCCACCCAAGCCAAGGTGGAAAGCGAAATTTATAAGAAGGAAGGGAAAACGCGCCACGACTTGGGGCGGGAAGAATTTTTGCGTCGCGTGCGCGAATTTGCCCAAACGAGTCACGATACAATTGTGAGCCAAGTGAAGAAGCTCGGCGCTTCGCTTGATTGGTCACGAGAAGCATTTACGCTTGATGAACCGCGCAGTCTCGCCGTGCGCACGGCTTTTAAAAAAATGTACGATGACGGGCTTATTTATCGCGGCGAGCGGCTGGTGAACTGGGATCCGAAGATGCAAACCACGGTGTCGGATGATGAAATTGAGACCAAGGAAGTGACGGAGAATTTTTATTATCTTAAATACGGCCCGTTTACCATTGGCACGGCGCGACCGGAGACCAAGTTTGGCGATAAATACGTGGTGATGCATCCGGCGGATGAAAGGTATAAAAAGTGGGCGCACGGGCAGAAAATTGAGCTTGAGTGGATTAATGGCCCAATTACGGCCACGGTAATTAAGGATGAAGCGATCGACATGACCTTCGGCACTGGCGTGATGACGATTACCCCGGCGCACGATATGACGGACTATGACATTGCGGCGAGGTACCAACTCGAACAAGAACAAATTATTGATCTGAAAGGAAAATTGCTCCCAATCGCGGGTGAATTTGCTGGTTTGCATATTAAGAAAGCCCGGCCGTTGATTGTGAAAAAGCTAGAGGAAAAAGGTTTAGTAGAAAAAATTGATGAGAAATATACCCACGCCGTGCCGACCAATAGCCGCGGTGGCGAAATCATTGAACCACAAATCTTAAAGCAATGGTTTGTGGCAGTAAATAAGCCCATTGCCACGCGCGGCGGGAAAACACTTAAGGAATTGATGCGCGATTCAGTCGCAACAGGTCAAATCAAAATTACTCCGGAGCGCTTCGAGAAAATTTACTTCCACTGGATCGATAACTTACGCGACTGGTGCATCTCGCGGCAAATTTGGTATGGGCATCAGATCCCTGTGTGGTACCGAAGCGCGATAAGCGGTTCGGACAGCGAAACTTATGTGGGAACAGAAAAACCTGAAGGTGAAGGCTGGGAACAAGATCCCGACACCCTCGATACCTGGTTCTCGAGTGGTTTATGGTCATTCTCCACAATGACGGAAGAAGAACGCAAACGCTATCACCCCCTCACAATGATGGAAACGGGTTACGATATTATTTTCTTTTGGGTCGCGCGAATGATCTTGATGAGCCAGTATCTCTTGGGCGAAGTGCCGTTTAAAGAAGTGTACCTCCACGGCATTGTGCGCGATGAGCAAGGCAAGAAAATGAGCAAATCGCTCGGCAATACTATTGATCCACTCGAGATGATTGCCAAGTACGGCGCCGATGCCGTGCGGATGTCCTTAATTATCGGCACCAGCCCGGGTAATGATAGCCGCATTTCGGAAGATAAAATTAAGGCGTATAAACATTTTGCTAATAAAATTTGGAATGCCACGCGGTTTGTGTTGATACAGAAAGATGAAGTTGGCGATGTAAGTAATACTGAATTTTCTGAAACCGACAAGCAATATCTCGTTGAACTTGAACAGGTTGAGAAAGAAATTCACGCCGATATGGCAAATTACCGCTTCTACCTCGCCGCCGAGAAATTATACCACTACTTCTGGCATCGCTATGCTGATATAATTATTGAAGAGGTGAAGAAGCGCCCAGACAAAAAATCCGGCGTTAAGGTTTTGGAACAAATTTTGGCAAAAAATTTAATCCTCCTCTCGCCCTTTATGCCCTTCATCACTGAAGAAATATGGCAGCTGACCAAATAACCGCATATCTCTACGCCCTCGCTGGCGGTTTTTTGCCTACCCTAATTTGGTTATGGTTTTGGCTTAAAGAAGATCGCCGCCGGCCAGAACCGCGCGGCTTAATTATAGAAGTCTTTTTGGGTGGAGCCTTGGCCGTGATGGTAGCGCTCTGGTTAGAACGATTTGTTTCCGAAATAAGATTTATCGACAGCATCCAAAACCAAAAAGTGATTTGGTTTCTTTGGGCCGTAATTGAGGAGGTGCTCAAACTAGCGGCGGCTTACTTCATCGCCTTCCGTAATAAACACTTCGATGAGCCCACCGATGCCATGATCTACATGGTCACCGCCGCCCTCGGCTTCGCCGCCTTAGAAAACACTTTATATCTCTCGGGTCGCGATGGCGTAGACTTCTTCCTCACCGGCAATCTCCGTTTCCTTGGTGCCACCCTGCTTCATGTGGTTTCTTCAGCCATGATTGGTGGTACGGTTGGTCTCGCTTTTTGCCGCTCGTTCCGAGAAAAATTTGCTTACTTTTGGCTGGGGTTAATCACTTCGGTCTTGTTGCATGCAATGTTTAATCTTTTTATAATTAACCTGCGCAAAGATCCCTTTACTGGAGCGATCAATGTGGGGGAGCTGGTGCAGGTATTTGCGCTGTTGTGGCTCTTTACTGTCTTTGTGATTCTAATTTTTGAACAAGTAAAAGCCACTTTTTGCCCGCCACCCTTTGCCACCAAAAAATTAAATGTTTAAAAATAAAAAATCATTTTTCGAAAGGTTAACCGGTAGCGTGAGCCTAAACCGCGACGAGAGTCCGAGTACCGAGGAATTACCAGAAGAACCAAAGAATCAAACCTGGATTAAAGAAAGTAATGAGGAAGGCGAACTCGCGGTAGATGTATACCAAACCCCCAATGCCATTGTGGTTAAAACCATGATTGCGGGAGTGCGCCTAGAGGATCTTAATGTCACCATTACGCGAGAGATGGTCACCATTAAGGGCAAGCGCGATGAAGAACCGGGAATTAGCAATGATGACTACTTCCAACAAGAACTCTATTGGGGTTCTTTCTCACGCACCATTTTGCTCCCGGCCGAAGTAGAAGCCGAGGATGCCGAAGCCACCGAGAGCCACGGCTTACTAACGATTGTGTTACCAAAAATTGATAAAGAAAAAACAAAGCGCCTCAAGATCAGAACACTTTAAAAAACTTAAGCGCCCGCTAAAATAACGGGCGCTTTTACTCTGTGAATTCAAAAAAGGGTTCTCCCGAATTGTCTCGAGGGTAATTGGTGTCGAACAGGAATAACCTTAACGGCAGAAACGGAAGATCCTGATTTTTCCATATCTCGCATGATTGCCCAACGAGTTGTGGGGCCATCGGCTTCTGTTTCATACTCTCCAGAAAACACCCAACCCTTTACTCCGACAAACTGAACCCAAACTTCCATTCTCTTTTTTTTCAGACGAAACATCCTATTTCTCTCCAAAAAAGTTTTGAATGCCAAAGAAAGAACTGACCACGCCGAACTAATTAAAACATATTCACCCAAGAAAACAACCGGTGCCGAGGGCCGGGCTCGAACCGGCGACCTACCGCTCTTCAGGCGGACGCTCTAGCCAACTGAGCTACCTCGGCGATAAATTCTTCAATAATTCCATGGCCTGATTGAGAGACGGAACTACCGTCTCGGAGGCCGTTTTAAGACTATCAAAATATGGCTGTAAATAATAGTAGGAAGCGAAAATTGAACCGAGAATCACTAGCCACTTAATAAACGAGAAAAAACTAGTCCAGCGGGCAGTGCGGCGCAAACCGCGGAGAATTTTATTATTCTCCTCTACCAAATCACGCAACTCGCGCAAAGCTTGATGATCATCACCGTAAGCCATGGTTCTGGAAATTATAGCACATCTGCCCCCTGACTGAATCGAACAGTCATTTACCCCTTAGGACGGGGTTGTTTTATCCATTAAACTAAGGAGGCTCGAGCTTTATAGACCGAGGAGTTTACTTAAATGACTTTGGTCAAAGCCCACCACCACTTCTTCTTGACCCGCATCGCCCACCACAATAACCGGCACACCCATTTGACCGCTTTTCTCCAGCATTTCCTCTCGCCTCTTAAGATCAGAGGCTACATTATGCTCTTCGTAACTCACGCCATGCTCGCGAAAAAACTCTTTGGCCAAACGACAATAAGTGCAGGTGGGGGTTGAATAAATCGTCACCTTTTTCATATGATGCTAATTTTATCAAACAGGCACAAAATCAGCAAGATTGTCGTCTGGTGCCACCTTATTTGATATCGTTTTGCCGCAAAGCTCGCAGGTGTGGATCAAAATAAAAGTTCCGGCTTTCTGCTCTAGGCGCACTGGCTTCATGGCGCCACCACAAGTGGCCGCCCGATCACCGGGAAAATTGTCCACATGTTTACTCCACAAACACTGCGGGCAATGATTAGTATAACCATTCCCCCGCACCGCGACACCACAGTGTTCACAAGCAAAATCTTCTTTAACTCGCTTAAAAACTTGGGACATTACTAATGCGGGTAGGGGGAATCGAACCCCCGTCTCAACCTTGGGAAGGTCGCATTCTACCACTAGACCATACCCGCTTAAATCAACTTATCGCCCATTTACACCCCCTATTTTTGCCAAAAAGAAACGATTTCGGCAAGTTTCTGCCACCAAGGAGCTCGCGCCTTGGGAGCAATAATTTCCAAAGATTCGTCAGACACAATATTAATGACCTTCTCACCCGGCAGGGCAACAGGAAATTTCTCCCGCAACACCGCCTCCACCCCCCGCTTGGTCTCCAAAGAATCAATCTTTTTTTCTAATTCGGCCTTGCGTGCCAGTAATTCAGCCAACTCTCCTTGAGCCAAGGTTTCTTCTTTTTCGGTTAGGCGCTGTTTTGCCACCAAACTCCAAACTGATTGTAACAAAAACCAAGCGAGTAAAGCGAACACCGCCACCCAAAACCACTCCCGCCACCGCTGTTTTTTACCTTGAAGTTTGGGCTTCATTTGATTATGATTATCGCATGTTATTACAAAAGCATCATCGCCGAAAGCTAAATATCGCTTGGGCGATTGTGAGCATTATCGTAATCTTGGGGATGATTTTGCTCTATTTACCAATTCTATTTTCCTGATCCAATCATCTGCACAAACACTTGCGCCGGGATATTAACCGTTCCCGTGCGCAAGAGTTTTTTCTTGCCGCGTTTTTGTTTTTCCCACAATTTGCGCTTTCGTGTAATATCACCACCATAGAGATAGCCGGTCACATCTTTCTTCAGCGCACTGAGCGACCGTGAGGCAATAATCCGACCCAGAGCCCGCGCTTGAATCTTTACCACAAAGAGCTGTCGGGGCAAAATGGCCGCCAATTTTTCTACCACCGCTTCGGCCTCTGATTCCAAGCGCCGCCGCGAAACAATCCGCGAGAAAGCCGGCACCAATTCTTCCGCCACCAAGAGATCCAGTCGCACCACCTCGGCCGGACGCTTGGCCACCACCTCATAGGTCAGCGAGGCAAAACCAGAAGTTAAGCTCTTCAATTCATCAAAAAATTGGCGCATCAATTCTCTAAGCGGCACCTCCACTTCTAGTACCGTGCGCGTGCCAAAATTATCGGTCAGCATAATTTGCCCCTCGTGTTCATTAACCAATTTGACCACCGAACTCATATACTCTGGCGGCATAATCAGGCGCGCTCTCACCCACGGCTCTTCGACCCTCACTTTTTTTGTCTCTTCCGGAAACAGGTGAGGTGAATAACAAATTTGAGTTTGACCCGTTTCTAGAGAAAATAATTCATAACTAATTGAGGGGGTGGTGGTAACCAGTGCCAATTTGAATTCTCGCCGCAACCGTTCAGCCACAATTTCTAAATGGAGCATCCCCAAGAACCCCGCCCTAAACCCTCGGCCCAAAGCCCCAGACGCCTCCTCCTCGTAAGAAAGTGAAGCGTCGGATAAACGCAAAGCGCCCAAAGATTGACGCAGTAAAGTAAAATCGTCTTGATTCTCGGGGTACAGTGAGGCCCAAACTACCGGCCGCGGCTCACTATAGCCGGGCAAGGCCGCGGCCGGCTCGCGGGTAGCGACCAAAGTATCACCCACTCGCGCTCGCCCCACCTCCTTGATTCCCGTCACCACATAACCAATCTCTCCGGCCCGCAAAACATCAACGGATTTCTTTTCGGGCGCAAACACGCCGACCTCCAGCGCCTTAAACTTGGTCCCAGCGGCGGCCAAACCCAATTCATCACCAGCCTTAATTTCTCCCCGGAAAAGACGATGATACACAATCACTCCCCGATGCGGTGAATATTCAAAATCAAACACCAACCCCTGAAGACCCTTTTTTTCTTCGACCACTGATGGTGGCGGAATTCGCTCAATCACCGCCCGGAGCAACTCTTCTACCCCCGAACCCGTTTTTGCCGAAACGGTCAAAATTTCTTCCGCGCCACAATGGAGCAAGGTCATAATTTCTTGCGTAGTTTCGGCCACTCTGGCCGCCGGTAAATCAATTTTATTAATCACCGGAATAATCGTGAGTTTTTGCATTTGCGCTAAGTGGAGCACCGAAAGAGTTTGAGCTTGAACGCCCTTGGTCGCATCTACCAGAAGCACCGCCCCTTCCACCGCCGCGAGCGCTCGCGAAACTTCGTAAGAAAAATCAATGTGGCCGGGCGTATCAATTAAATTAAGGTTATAAGTCTCGCCAGCCAGCTCATAAGTCATGCGCACGGGCTGCATTTTAATCGTAATCCCTCGTTCGCGTTCCAATTCCATCATGTCGAGATATTGAGCGCGCATGCGCCTTTTCTCTACCGTTTTGGTCACCTCAAGTAACCGGTCAGCCAAAGTGGACTTACCGTGATCAATGTGGGCAATAATCGAAAAATTTCTAATCGGCATTTACAATTCTTGCGGCTCGGGCAAAGCCACTCTCGTCCGCCAAAAACGCTTTAGCAATGCCTGACTTACTTCGGCTAATTCTTGATTACGCAAAAGTCGCAAGCAACCTATCACTACCACAATAGCCACCAAACCACCAGCCAAACCTTGCGTAAAAATACCACTAAAGGTGTTTTGATCAACCTGGGGCGCGAGCCAAGCCAATACAAAATAGGCCGCGAGCGCCCCCATAAAACTGGCCACTAAAGATTGACCAAGTGTCCGCCCCACCAAGGGAAGTGGACCAAAATCATGTTTGAATTTAGACCAAAGCCACCACAAATTGAGCAAGAGTCCGAGAGAAAAAGCGAGGGGCAAAACCACCAATTCCACCCCCGGCACCTCATCTAATCTAAGAAGCGAACCGAGCCACAGCCCAAACTCTTGATGGCGACCAACAAATTTAACTAAAAACCAAGCCAAGGCAATAATAGAAACCGAAGAAACAGAATTAATGATTAGTGGCCACCAAGTGGTCCCAGCAGCATAATAAGCTCGAACCAAAAGCAAAATTAAACTCTGCGCCACCAAAGAAATAGCAAAAACAGCTAGCGCCGCCGCGGTTAAACGCGTGTCAAACCAGTCAAAATTTCCGGCCCCCAAAATTACGCGGATCACTTGGGCCCGCAAAACAATCAAAATGGCCGCAAAAGGTAAAGACCAAAACACAATGTGACGAGCGGCCTTAGCCACCTGATCTAAAAAAACGGCTTTTTCACCATTTTTTAATTGCCACACCAAGGTGGGAAAAGCGGCCACCGAATAACTCATCCCAATAATCGCCAGCGGCACCGATTGCAAATTATAAGCAAAATTAAATACGGCCACCGAACCAGCCGCCATTAACGAAGCAAAGCCCACTAAAACCATAATGACAAGCTGGTAAAGAGAAAGGGCCAAGGTACGCGGTAAAGATAAACGCAAAACCTCTTTGATCTCGCCCCAATAATGGGGCCAGACCGGTCGTGGCAATAAACCGACCGAAACCACCACCGGCAACTGCACCAATAAATGACCGAGTGCTCCCAGCACCACCCCCAAACCAAGCCCCAATAAACCATATCGTGGAACAAAGAAAATCACCCCAAAAATAATTCCTAAATTATAAAAAATTGGACTAAGGGCATAAACAAAAAATTTTTTGTGGGCTTGGGTAATACTGGCAAAGAGATTAGACAACCCGAGCAGAAAGGGCGAGAACAATAGGAGTCGCGACAACTTCACCAACTCAGTTTGGTCGATCCCCACAAAACCAGGCGCAATCACTCGCGAAAGCCAAGGTAAAAGAAAGAAAGCCACTACTGCCACCACCAACATCAAGCAAGAAAACAAAGAAAAAAGAGCCCCCACAAACTTTTTGGCCCGAGTCTGATCTTGATCTAATCGTTCTACCAAAACCGGAATTACCGCCGTGAGCGAAACCAAGGAAGCCACGCTCACATAAATTAAATCAGGTAAGCGAAAAGCGGCATAATAAACATCCAAGGCTCGATCGGCACCAAAAGTGGAGGCCAGTAATCGGTCACGAAATAGCGCCAAAATTTGTGACACCAAAGCTGAAGCGCCAAGGAGCAAAGCCGCCTCTTCGAGGCGGCCAAACTCGCGGTTAAACAGCTTAAGAACACGACTAACCATTAGTTTTCTTTGTCTATCTTTTGGTCGGCAACAGGTTCACTCAACCCCGCAAAGGGGGTTAAACCAGCCTGCAAATTAGCAATAATTTGCTCTATTTCCTGATTGTCTGGATTGGTGACTCGCAACCTATTAAACTCGGCTAAAGCCACATCTGTCAACCCCAATTCAGCATAAGTGAGGCCAAGAAAATAGCGCGCATCAGCATAATTGGGGTTAAGAGTTAGAGCCGATTCTAGGGCCGCACGAGCACCAGCCCAATCACGGAGTTTAAACTTTAGCACCCCCAAGCGCAACCATAAAGTAAAGTCGGCTGGCGCTAGCTCTGTCGCCACTTGGACAAAATTAACCGCCTGATTCAACTCACCAACCGATTCTTCAAACCGAGAACGATTGAACAATAAACCGGTATCAAGAGGCGCCAGTTGACCGGCCGCCTCATAAGCCGCTCGCGCCTCTTCTAAGGCGCCAGCCACTTGCAAACCATGAAGACGCTCATAAAGCTGGGCCAAAGTAAACCAATTATCCGCCCCGCCACCGCGCCAAAGAATCGCTTTTTTGCCACTAGTGACAGCCGTATTAATCGCCAAACCCGCCTCGCGCTCGAGATCGGCGGGGGTTAAATCTTGGCTCGTCAACAGTTCACTGAGTCGCAAATTTCCCCACTCCACCATTGCCCGCAAATAAAAATCATTTTCCTCTAAACTCAAGGTGCGGTTGAGATTCTCCCGCACCACCAAACTATTCTCTCCCGACCGCGCTTGAACCACGGCTTGATTAAAATAAAAACGCGCCAACAACCTCTGCGTTGACCAGTAACCGCCCAAAACCGAGAGAATCAGACAAAGCACCAAACCGATCACAAAAAAAGTCCGCTGAATTCCTTCTTGAGCATTTAATTGATATTTGGGCACAAAACCACCTCGAGCCATTTCAGCCAATAAAAGACCGGCAAAAATAGCGGTGAGTGAGCTTAGGGCAAAACCAGAAACATAGATAATCTGGAAAACCGCCAAATAACCGGTAGCCAAAATACCGCTCAGTAATAAAGGCGAGGGTTTGGTTTTAACGAGATAAAACAAACTGGCCACAATAAGTCCGAGCCAAGAAAGCACGCCCAACCACCCCGTTTCCAAAGCCAGTTGCCACCACTGACCCAAACCCCAAGGAAAATTGGCCTGACGGTTGAAACCATAATCAATTTTCAAAGGTAAGGACTTTTCGGCCGCCATAAAACCAAAGGTGTTGGGGCCAGAACCAAAAACCGAAGTGGGGAAAGCTTGCCCCAAGTGTTTGACCGAGTAACTCCCCATCTCGGCGATTGGCCAATTGATCTTTTGCCCGAGCCAAGTAAAAGCGCCATCTACCAAATTGGCTCGAGCCGACAAAATCGGCAAAAAGAGCAGGGCGATAATTAAAATAAAAAAGGAGGGTCGCAAAACGCCGGGCCAACTAGCGGCGCGCTCGCTAAACAAAAGCTGGTAAACCAACAAAACCAAAGCCGCCAAAGCAATCATCAGCCAAATCGGCGTGAGATTAAAAAAGCCAAGGGTCAATAACGATAAAATCAGCACCACCCAAAAAACCGGCCGAAGATAAGCAAGCTTAAAGGGAAAAAGTTCGATCGCCGCCAAGGTGAGAATAGCCACCAAACCAATAAACACCGGCCAATCATAGAAATTACCCAACCAAACCAAAGAAAAACCAAACACCAAACCAAAAATTTGGGCGATAAGCCCCAACACAAAAACCGCCGCCAAAACTAAGTGGAACCAAAAAAAATGTTTCTTACTAAAATACTGGCTCGCCAAGAAAAACAATAAAAAGCCAAAACCCAAGGCCACCACGGTGCCGACCTCACCTCCCAGACCCAAAAAGGCCGGGGTCTTAACTGAAGCAAAACTGGCCGATAAAACCGTGGTAAGAACGATCGCGAGTGAAGCCAAAATCACCGGATGGCCAAAAATCTCAAGACGATTATCTTGCAACCGAGCCAAAAGCCAAAGGCTAAAAGCTAAAGCGAGTAAAGAAAAAACTACGGTCTGCTTGAGGAATTCGAGAGACCAACCGGGCCAGAAAAAAACTAAGGCCACCGCGGCACCGGCCAAAGTGAGATAAAAAGCAATCGTGTCGAAAGGAAAAAGCTTAACCTTTTTAGTACGAGAAATAGTCATTGCCGAAAATTGTAGCAAAATCCCTCCCACTTGGGGAGGGATTTTGACTTATTGCTTGGTGCCCATAAGCCGAATTCTGTTCCTGACCTAAAGCACTCTCGTGCTCGGTCAAGCGATTATTTATCTAGGCCGTCAATCACTCAACGGCTCAAGCGGCACTCTCGCCCACAACTGCGTAGCTGTTGGCGAGCACGACCTTGCACTCAAGTAAGGGTTTAGCCGTTTCACTTCCCGTGTTACCACGGGAACTCGCCCCACTTCTCCGCCAACTGGCAGATCTGCGGGGCGGCTGTTTCCTTTCGAAAACAACCGTCTCTGCTCGCACCTCATGGATTACTCCAGACAGGTGTTACCTGCTACTTGTTTTCCCGCCCTTCGTCCGCCTTTGGCGGATGGGCAGGAGAGTGTTCGGACTTTCCTATCCGATATAACATCGGATCAATCACTCAGCACCAAGCGTCCGTATTCTACCAGACAAAATTATTTAAGTAAAGAAAAACCCCAAGCAACTGCTCGGGGCTCCATTGTTTACATTTTGGAATACGTTTGGCAAAAATCGCGAGGTTCCAAGTTTCTAAGGGTCCCAGTTCATCTGGCCAAGGCTCAAGAACCAGAGTTCTGAACCTTGCGAACGGCCAGGAAACGGCAGAGGTCATACCAGCCAGCGCCGCGAAAATTGAGGTCGAGGAGCCGCTCCCAGCCGCGCCCGCCGAGAGAGACCACCAGACGGCCGCCGCAGATCTCAGCCACCAAACCGAGGCCGATGATCGGATACTTCTTTTGCTCATCGGGATTTTTTACCCCCTAAGCAAGAGTGTGTTCGATCTTGGCTGGTGTCCATGGATTGGTTGGATCATCGGCCGCGATTCGCCGCTCGGCTTCATCGGAAGAAATATCGTGACCGAAGTGGAACAGTTTGGTTTCAAACTGCATCACACCCACGCCGGAAATCGGGAAGCGCTTGGCTGTGATGTCGCTATTGACCCAATCATAGCGACCAGCGGCGATCATTTCCTCGAGGGTATGGCCGTAGTCTACCGAAATGATGGTGATTCCTCCCGTCGAGACCACGACCGTCGACCCAACTCGTGACACCACCCATTCACCAGCATTGACGCGTCTGACTGCCTCATTAGGATCTTCGATGCCCATCTGTCGCATCAAATTCTTGACGAGAGCATTGAGTCTTCCCGGCATCACTTCAGCAATTGCGAACTCAACATTACTCATTCTTGTGCTCCTTGGGCTGAATTGCCCAACAGATATTCCTCTAACCCGAGGTTGGGACACTCATTTCAATGAGCGAATTTCTGACCCAAGGTTAGCATACTACTAAATAAAAGTCAAGCAAAAGTGGGAAACATGGCTCAAAATAAAGTTATTTTGTGGTAGCGGGTAGAGCTTCCGCCGTGGGTAAATCAATTTCGCAAGTGCCGGCCACGCAAGCCAATTCCTTTTTGACTTCGGTCGCGTCTTCATGCTCATACAAAACCAGTTTCGAAAAATCAATTTGCGGGAACCTAGCCACCAATTCTTCATATTGATCGGCTGTAATTTCTTCGTACGGCGCGAGGCGATAAACATGATTAGACCGCGGCAAGAAAGATAGTCCCCCAACCATTTCCCAATTTTTATACACCCAATTCCCCACCTCCAACCATTCTTCCTCACCCACCGAAATGGTGGTAGAAGGATTGTGCTCGGTGTAGTTCTCCTTCACCATCTTCCAATACTCGAGTTGCTCAATCGCCGTTAAATCATTTTTATAAACCTTGCTTTTGGGCGCTTTAATCGGGAACTCAAGCACAAAGGTGGTCGCCGTTTCCGAATTCTGACCCACTTCAGGGTGATAAGGCACTCCCAGATCGCGCAACATGTGGAAAATCGGATTGTGTCCCTCAATCCGCACGCGACGAATATAGTAAGGCGCATGCCGCGGATGCATGCCAGAAGAAGAGTCGAAGAGTTGCGAGCCGTTCCCTGATGGCTTCACCGTGGTAATACAAGTAGAGCGATTGATGCCAAAGCGCTCGGCATATTTACGATTAGTTTCTAAAGCGACTTCTTTCAGTTTTCTAAAAACCACCGGCGAACGGAGCACCGGCGCATCCCATTGCCCAGTAATCGAGACGCCGAGCAAAGCCTCTTCCTCGCAATTCTTCTGCCACTCCCGAGAGAGATAGGGGAAGTTGGTAAGAGTGGCTTGAAAGGTGCCGAGCAAGGTGGCAATCCGCACTTTTTCCATCAGCGTTTCTTCGGTATCTTCTGGCCGAGCAACGACTTCCGATAAATTGCAAAACTGCTTCGACTTGAGCACAATCTCGCCGCAAGGATTAGTGCCTGAAGTGTCTTTGTCTTTCTCAAACAACTTCCAGCGCCGAGTAGGTAATTGTGTTTTTAACCCACCGCGGTTAAAAATGCCCCGCTCTCCAGAACCCGCTTTAGCCAAATTAAACCACTCATCCAAAAATTGGGTCATCGTGGGCTTCTCATTATAAGCCACCGAATTATTGGCCATCGAACGCTCGGGATTAGTAAGGTAAAATTGACCATTTTTGGCCTCGCGCATCTCGGCATCATCAAGATCCGAGAGAGAAATAAGCGCCGAGCGCCGCACCCCACCAGCCACCACCACTTCGCCAATCTTGCAAATAATATCGTGGGCATCAATCGTTTTGAGTCGTCGCCCTTGGCGCGAGAGCATCCGCTCGCGAGTAAAATTAAGTAAATTACGAAGCGGGTCCGGGCCAGAAGAACGGCCGCCCATCGTTTTGAGCCGAGCGCCCCGCGGCCGCAATAAAGAATAATCAAAGAGCACATCCTTCCCTGCCGCCCAAGTCTTCATCCCGTGGACCAAAGCATCGGCCCAACCCTCTCTGCTATCAGGAATAATCATGGTGGCGGGGCGCTCGCCGGTTTGACGCTTAATAATCGGTAAGGTGCCAATGTTTTGTTCTTCCACCGAGAAGCCCACCCCCGTGCCACACATCAAGATATAAACAATTTCTCCAAAATCCTGCCAACTCGCCGGTGCCGTGTACGAGCAATTGTAAGCCGCCACATTAGAAGAACTCACCGCCCGACCGGCAAATTGCAATAAACGCATTGATCCCAGCGCCTTCATGGCCAAAAGGTACTCTCGCGTTTCGGCATACTCCTTTTCTTTGAGCTTATCGCCCAATTTTTCTCGCATGAAGGTCACATAACGATCGACGGTCTCTACCCAAGTTTCGCGCCGCCTCTTATCATCTAACCATCGCGAGTAGGTGGTGTAATACACAAATTCTGATAATTGATTGCGAAAATAAGTTTTACTCTCGGCCGCCAATTCTCTAATCTCTTTTGGCACTTCGCCACGCTCTTGGCGCAATTCGGTGCGTCGTTGACGATACAAAATATAAGCCTTAGACGCTTTCACAAAATTATGGAGGATCAGCTGTTTTTCGACCAAATCTTGCACCCCCTCAACCGTGGGCACAAAACCACTCGGCGCCTTGCGAACGACCAAAAGCAGATCACGCACCACCGCTTTGGCCACTTTGGCCGCTTCGCTCTCGGTGCCCTCGCCAGAAGCCTTCATGGCCTTACCAATGGCTACCCCAATTCGGTTTTCTTCAAACTTCACGGTGGTACCATCGCGTTTTCTGATGGTTTTTAGCAAATTCACACTATTTTTCGCACTTTTTTGGGCTCCGAGCATAATTTTTGTGATTTTTTAATAAAAAAACAGCTGATAACGGAGATATTTTACTCTCCTCAAAACCTCACACCTAAAAAGTCTGTTGATAACTCTAAAGCGACAATAAATTGAGGGCGCCGTAAAGACCGCCCTGATCACCCAAAGCCGCCGATTTAAGCGGCACCGTCTCCTTAAACACACTAGGTAAGGTGGCTAAATGCAGGGCCACCGCCGCCACGCTAATCCCCGCCGGCGCCCGCATCATACTCCCACCAAGCACCACTACTTCCGGCGACCAAAAAACCAAAGCATTGTGTACCCCCACCGCCAGCAATTTGGCCGCTTCCGACCAAATTACTGGATCAGTAATTTCTTTTGGCTCTAAGCCAAACTTTTGCGCCACCGTCGTCCCAGAAATTGTTTCTAGAGTTTCACCAGTGAGATAATTAATAATTTGGAAACCCGGCTCAAAGCCATAAGTGTGGGCCGCAATTTTGCCTTGTTCGATCTTCGCTCCGCCCACGCCGGTGCTCACGGTGAGATACGCCACGCTCTGATAATTCTGGCCGGCACCAAAAACCGCTTCGCCCAAGCCCACCACCGCCGCATCATTCTCTAGGGTCACCGGAGCTCCCCACTCGGCCTCTAATGCCTCCCCAAGTGGTTGATCTTGCCACTCGGCCAAATTGGTCGCTCGCAATAAACTAGTGCGATCGCGATTCAGCGTGCCCGCCACCCCGCCTGCCGCCTGCAAAATCTTTTGTCCCAAAGAAATTTTTCTCGCCTCTTCACCCAAAAGTTTAACCGCTTCGTCAAAATTGCTCGGGGTGGGAAAAATAACCGGGGCCAAAAAACTCTTACCGTCGAGAGATAGCGCTAAGCGCGTTTTCGTCCCCCCAATATCAAACAGAAGATAAGCCACGGTTTAAATTATAACAAAAAATCACCATCAAAGGCGATCCTTGCCGAAGGCCGCAGGCTAACGCATCTCCAACTTCTTCTCAATTTTCACCACGCGCTCTTGGAGGTCTATTAAATCTACTTGGGACAACAGGTGAAATAGCGTTTTGAAACTGCTTTCAGTTTCATGTTTGAAGTCAAGCATTTCTTCTTTGAAACCCACCATCTCTCCTCTGAAATCTCTAAATTCTTTAGTCAGGCTGTTGAGGTTCTGATTTACCTCATTGGTCACTCTCATTTTGTCATTAAAATCCTCAACGATTGCCATGGGGTGCTTGGGGTCAGCTTTACTAAAATCTCTTTTCTTAGATTTGATCGTTGCCATATTTACCGCTAATCATATCAACCACCACTTGGTGGTCAAATGTTTGACATCGGATGTCACACAAACCAGCGGTGGCAAGGGCGACCCTTGACATTAAGACAAGGGTAACCCTTGCCTTAGCCTTCGACTCTTAAATTGAAGCTGAAACGGTGTTTGCGAGAGGCATGTCAAGGTTAAACCTTGACAGTAGAAATGTGGATAAAAAGAAAAAACCCCAATTTCTTGGGGCTTTTATTGATTTGGGGAGGTTAAACCTTGCCATCGGTCGCAGGAGCAAAACTAACTTTTCTTTCCACCGCTCAATTTTATTTTCCCACCTCACCAATGTCAAGGGTTACCCTTGCCGTGAGGCCTGCAAAAGGGCGCTGGTAAGGCGAGGGCGGGGGTGGATAAACTGCCAATGTCAAGGGGACCCCTTGCCGGAGACTTGTTCGGGGCCGCGACCTCCTCGGCGGGTCGTCTAAACTTGCTGGAGTGGCGAAAACCCCAACGGCCAGGGCCGGCGTGGGGGAGACTTGGCGGCTAACACCTTACGGACGGTAGGCCGAAAAACCGTTGGCTTGGAGCCCAACAAACAACAGTTCTCCTTGTCCTGGAACCTCAGCGACGAACGAGTAACCACTCGGAATATCCGAACCACCAGCTCCGAGCTCCGTCATGTAGTATGGGTCATGAGGATCAACAATGTTGTACTTAAAAACCCTGTAGTATCCGTCATTTCCAGTCCCGGTTGACATCAGGTTGGAATTGGTTGCCACATATTGCTGGTAATTAGGTAGCACCATCGACGCGATTTCCGCGATTGGCGATCCACCGGTTCCGAAGTTCGTTTCGACAATTCCCAAGCCCTCAACGTCCGGTGCCACAACGAGATTGCCCGCCGCCGAGGGCACGGCCACACCCGCCAGGCTTGGCATTTGGATCGGAGAGCCCACGATGGAAGGAGAAAGCGGCGCGCGCACGTCCACGACGCTGAGCCGCCAACCACCATAGCCCGTGTCCGGATGGCGAACGCCAAGAACGTCCCCCGCTGTCGGCGTCATCGACCACACGGGATGGTCGAATGTCAGCGTGGCTGCCAACGCCGGGGACAACGGATTGCTCAAGTTGTAGACCAGCACTCGCGGCTCGTTAAACACACCGACATACAGCGCGCCGCCCACGACCACCGCCGCGGAAGCCTTCGAACCCGTAAGCGCAGGGCCTAAAATCTGCCCCTCCTCCACGAAGTTATCCCGATCGGCCTTGTAAATCCGCACGCCGCCCGAAGTAGTGTTCGTGGGGATGTACAGGTGTTGCCCATAAGAAGAAATGGACTGCGGAGAATAAGGAAGATCGACATGTACGATCTCGAAATCGCCGTTGGTGTTGAGGTGCTCCGGGTCGTCAATGCGAAAGACGCCGACCTCATTGCCCCAGGAGATAGACCAAGCTTCATTGCCGACCACCGTAGCCGTCCGAGGCCTGAATGCCATCCCGGGAAATGGCAGCGCGCTAAGAAATTGCATCCCTCCCGCCACATGGATAGTCTTTGTAATGAAATGACTCTGGCCACCAGTGCCATACACCGTCAGCTTGATCTGATACGTCTGGTCGGCCTGCGTGTACTGTTCGTCCTCGATGGGATCAGAACCGAAAACAAAGTTGTTCCGGCGCCAGACAAAGTTACTCGCGCCGACGGAAGGCGTTCCATCCAATTTGATTCGCAGACCAAGCTCGACTTCTTCGCCGTTATCAATATCAATGGTTTGCCA
>ERZ1292629.642-Hain-H43-01um-R1-642-length-38577-cov-13_pt1 | contig 33543 bp, 40 predicted proteins | sample MGYA00564399_ERZ1292629 | MGnify/ENA primary metagenome ERZ1292629 (study PRJEB36523, sample SAMEA6512636) | groundwater metagenome | collected 2019-01-08 | study: AquaDiva: Metagenomics assemblies of 32 groundwater samples
ATCGTGGTTAGAAAAACGACCAGCTTCTTTGGTGGTCAACGTTTCATCTTCAAACATCACCGGTAAACCAAGGGAATTTTCTAGTTGGCGTTTAAATTTTAGAACGGCCCGCATAATCGGATTTTGCCGACGGCGAAAATTTAATGATTCACCGAGTACGATTTCACCGACGGCTTCCGTCACGCAGATTGTCTTCAACCGGCCGAGTAATTTGCCGTCATTCGGCAACACGACCAACGGATAAGCAAAGTCGCCGCGCGCGTCGGTGAGCGCGAGTCCGACTCGTTTACGACCATAATCAACACCCAATCGTCGCATAGACAGATGTTAGCATAATTGCTATGGTTATTTGATATGGAGATTCAGGTGCTGCAAAATTTCGTCAATGCTCATCCGTTTCTGGCGGCGGGGTTGATTGTCTGGTCTTTGATTTGGAAAGGATTGGCGTTGTGGCAAGCCGGCGGCCGGCGTGAACGCAATTGGTTTATCGCGCTCCTGATTTTAAATACTTTGGGGATTCTGGAAATTATTTATCTCTTTTTCGTCATTTCCCGGCGCGCGACATCCTCTCCAGCCTCCGACTCATCAGAAAAAATATCATAAATTAAACTGGAGGGTTCGCCTAATGGTATGGCACCGCTCTTGAAAAGCGGCGGGCGCAAGCCCTTAGAGGTTCGACTCCTCTACCCTCCGCCAGTTAGGAAATGAAGTCAAGGCCAGAAGCGGGTTTTCTTGAAATATTTTAATAATCTAACCTTAAAATAATTTTTATGAAAATATTTCTCTACATAGTAATCGGTCTTGTTGTCTTGTGGTTTATCGGTGGAATGATAGCCGCCGCAATCGTTGGTTCTAAGAAAAATCGGGGGAGGGCGGCACTTACGTTATTTTTAGGTTTTTCTGGTGATGCCAAATCAATGCTGTTTGATATTTTCAAACTTCATCAAACGAAAAAAATTAGCGAGGTAAATAGTATCGTTGAGAAGACAACAAATACTACCGAGGAGATTATTTCCGTATTATCATCAGAAAATCGGCCAAAAGATTTTTCGTCTGGCAAAAAGTTTGATGGGGTCACTTGGACGGTGTATCAAAAGAATTTTATGGAAAATGGCTATTCTGAATTAGCGGCATCCTTACTGGCCGGAATATTCCTTTTCGAACTTGACGAATTGCTATCTAAGGGAGAATGATTTAGATTTCTTGTGGTGGCAAAAATTGCGAAAGCCCTCGGTGTTTTAATTGAGGAATTATTAAAATAGCGATATACTTGAACTATGAATAATCAAAGGGGATTTGCAAATAGTATAATACTCATTCTTGTTGTCATCGTACTCGCTGGCATAGGAAGTTATTTTGTCTTGAATCACCAAACCCCATCGCTTCCATTTGTTACAACTCCGGCACCTAAGACCTTACCTCTTGTTCCTACTGCGACCCCCACCCCGACTCAAACACCAATTACTAAATCTCCAACGCCTATTAGCACTGAAACACCCTTAATAAATAATTCTTTAACTGCATTTAAAAATATTTTTGTTATTCATGACGATGGAACTCTCATTACCCCGCAAGGTCAAGTGCAGCCGCTTGAAGTAGCTAAAAAGTTTTATAATTTAAATCAAGATAAAAAAGATACCTATGATCTTCTAACTTTATTTACTTCATTTCATGATCCCAATACTGTTGAGTATCATATGGGATTAAGAAATAGTATTAATGGGATTGGTAGAATTCCAACAATGTCATCTGTAGATATAGCAGATTTACCTAGTAAGTTAGTGGGCATTAGTTTTGTAGATGATACTTACAGTCCTAAATATAATACTGTCGAAGCAGAGATAAAAAATAATCTTTTTCTAATGGATCATGAAACCGGCCATCAATGGCTAGCATACATTGGTAAGGATGAGGGTATCTCTGACGGTATACATTATTCTAAATGGGTAAGTAATGGATTTATAAGGGATGGTATACAGTGGGGAGATGTAATGCAGGGATGGCCATGGAAAGATAATGGGGATGGAACTGTGAGCGTTAAAAATATCACTCATGCTGGCTTTTCAAATTTTTCTTTATATATGATGGGCTTAATTTCAGCTTCTGAAGTACCCGATTTACAAATTGTTGTTCCAAATGATCCAGCGAATAAAGAATTTAATAGTGTTCCTGGTACTTTTAAAACTATTCAAATCAAAGATCTTATAGCTAAATATGGTGAACGAGTGCCTTCATACTTGAATTCTCAAAAAGATTTTAACATGGCTTATATTCTTGTTGTGAAAAAAGGTCAAACACAATCAGACTACGAACCATATTTAAATGTAGTAAGTTGGGTGGCTAAATATTTTCCTGATGAATGGAATTATATTACGTACGGCAAGTCTACAATTAATAAAGGGCTATAGGATAGCTCGCAACGCTTTATTTTAAATTAAAACTTGAAATCGTCCTTTCCGCTCCGGTTCAAAGCGCGGCGGGCGGAAGGGGGGTGTGGGGGGAATTCCGCCCGCCGAGCCCAGCCAGTTCCGTTCGGATATTTTCAAACAGACACCGTTTTTACTCAATCAAATGAAAATAATTTTTTCCTACAACATAGACAAAGATGTGGAAAACATCATCAATGGAATGAAAGCGGTAAATAGTAAAAAACCGACGAAATTTCAAAATTTATTTACTGAAAAATACGGCGATAATTTTGAAGCGCAAAAAGTCGAAACTTTCATAGAGGAGTATGATAAAACGAATGGTTTTGACGCAAATAAAGAAATTGTCGCTGTCGAAGAAAGATGGAAAACAGTTGAATCGATTTTTATTGAGCGCGTAGAAAAAATATTTGGTATTTCTTATCCCCTGCCAACAATCACGGCTTATTTAACTCATAATGAGCGTTGTACTTACAGCATTAAGGAAAACTATTTTTTCGTCAAAATCGGCTCGGAATTTTCAAACCACACAATTATGCACGAGCTTTGGCATTTTTATACCTGGCAGGCTTTTGGTAAAAAATTATTGGACGAGGGATTTTCAAAATTGGTGTATAACGACATAAAAGAATCTTTAACGGAGATTATTAATCTGGAATTTCCTGACCTTATGGGCGGGAAATTAGATAATGGCTATCCGCAACATCGGGAGATGAGACAAAAAATCCGCGAGCTCTGGCCAAACCAGAAAAACGTTTTTCTCATTGCCCAAAAGTTGTTAATTGGTGTAAAATAGAGTTATGCAATTCACTTGGGAAACACTGGAGTACGAACACTACGAAAAGAGTCCAAATTGGTTCTGGGCTATTGGCCTTGGCGGCGCGATGCTGATTCTCGTCGCCATTCTGATGAAAAATTTCCTGCTGGCAATCCTGCTTCTGCTGGCGACTTTCGCTCTCATTCTCCACGGCGGCAAACGGCCGGATAAAATCACTGTCGCCATCGGCCGCCAGGGCGTTCAAGTTAGACATTTGCTTTATCCCTTCAAAACCCTGCGTTCATTCTGGGTTCACGACCATCTGCCGATAAAAAAAATTACCCTGCGCTCGGATAAGGCCTTTATGCCTCACCTCCATCTGCCGCTTGGCGACGAGGTTGACCATGAAGAAGTGCGCTTGTTTTTACTGGAGCACTTGCCGGAAGAACATCACGAACCGACTTTGATTGACGCGTTGGTTGAATACTTGTAAATTAAATTTCCCTCTCGTAGTTCAATGGATAGAATGCGGGTTTGCGGAACCCGTGATGCAGGTCCGATTCCTGCCGAGAGGATTTGATTTCTGCCCCAAGTTTTCCAAAAAAATCTTGACAGGAAAAATTGGTCTTTTTAAAATGTGAGAATGAATAATTTTTTGAGAACCTTAAGAACGGTGATTAAAAATAATCGGACGGCCATTATCGCGAGTTTCGTGACGAGCGCGCTGACCGTACTGATTCTTATGGCTTTAGCGGGAGTCTATCTCGCCGCTAACGGCTGGCCGGATTGGCTGGCACCGGTTGAAGCGCTGCGTGGCGCCAATCAGACTGGCGGCGCCGTCACGCGCGATTCGGCGACGGAAGAATCGCGCGTGATTCAAGTGGCGGAGCAAGCCGATCCGGCGGTTGTGTCCATCGTCATCACCAAGGATGTGCCGATTATTGAACGTTATCACGAAAATGATCCGTTTGGTGACGGTTTTTTCAATGATTTTTTCGGTAATGGTTTTGATCTGCGAATCCCCCGACAACGGCAGAATGGCACGGAGAAACGGGAGGTCGGCGGCGGTTCCGGTTTTTTCATCTCGGCGGACGGGCTGGTGGTGACCAATCGTCATGTGGTGGACGATGATAAAGCTGATTATACGATTCTGACCAATGATGGCAAAAAGTATGACGCAGAGGTATTGGCTAAAGATACAGCATTGGATGTAGCCGTGTTGAAAGTGGACGGAAAAAATTTCAAATATCTCCAGTTCGGCAATTCCGATATCCTGAAGCCCGGGCAGACGGTTATCGCCATCGGCAACGCCTTGGCAGAGTTCCGCAACTCGGTGTCGGTCGGCGTGGTTTCCGGACTATCCCGATCCATCACGGCCGGCGACGCTTTTGGCAAATCGGAACAATTGGAGGGGGTAATTCAAACCGATGCGGCCATCAATCCGGGCAATTCCGGCGGGCCGTTGTTGGATATTAAAGGTCAAGTGATTGGTATTAATGTCGCGGTGGAACGGGGGGCGGAAAATATCGGCTTTGCGTTGGCGGCAAACACAGTAAAAAGTATTGTTGATTCAGTCCAAAAACACGGCGAGATCGTCCGGCCTTACCTCGGTGTTCGTTATGTTCAGATTACTGAAAGTTTGAAAAAGAAAAACAATCTGATAGTGGATTACGGCGCGTTGATTCAGCGCGGCGAAACAGCGGAAGACCTGGCAATCATCCCGGGTTCACCGGCCGACAAAGCCGGTCTCGTAGAAAATGACATTATTTTAGCGGTGGACGATGTTAAACTGGAATTGGGAAAATCACTGGCGGCCATTATCAGACAAAAAACCGTCGGTCAGACAATTCGGTTGAAAATCTGGCATCGCGGACAAGAAAAAGAAATTAATGTGAAATTAGAAAAGGCGCCGAAAGAATAAATTTAACTTTTGGCTAAAGCTTTGGCTAATTGCGATTTTTGGCGGCTCGCGGCGTTGGCTTTAATCACTCCCCGCTTTTTGGCTTTATCAATCGCCTGATAAGCCGCCGGCAAAAGTTTGGCTGCTTCTTTGATTTGGCCGGCGGCGATCAGTTTTTTCATTTTTTTGATCACCTCGCGCCGCGCCGTCTGACGACGCAAATTAAACACCCGCCGGCGGCGGGAAACGCGCAGAGCTTTTTTGGCTGATTTGGTGATGGGCATAATTTAGATATTTCAGATCAGACTAGCATTTGGATTTGAATTTGGCAAATAAGCGCTATTAGCATAAGATAATTACCATTATGATTGGGCGATTGCAAGGAATGGTGGCGGGGAAAAATAATCGGACAATCACGCTGGATGTTCACGGCGTCGGTTATCTGGTGGCGTTGACGACCGACGCTTTAATCAAAATTAAACTTAATCAGCCGCTGACTCTCCACACCCACCTGGCCGTGCGCGAAGACGCGCTGGATTTATTTGGTTTTGAAACGGCGGTGGAATTAAATTATTTCCAACTGCTGTTAACCGTGCCCGGCATCGGCCCGAAAAGCGCGCTGGCGATTCTCTCACTGGCCGCGCCGGAAGTTTTACAAAAAGCCATCACCGCCGAAGACACCGCTTATCTGACTCGCGTTTCCGGCATCGGCAAAAAAAGCGCCGAGAAAATTGTCCTCGCTCTGAAAGATAAATTGATGCCGGCGACCGGACAAACCGACACCGGTAATTTAAATAAAGAAAATTTGGACAATGAAGCCGAGGCGATAGAGGCGTTGAAATCGCTGGGTTACACTTTAGCCGAAGCGCGAACGGCGACCAGAAAAGCCGCCGCGGATTCGGCGGCGACAGTCGGCCACGGCGTAAATAATTTGATCAAAGCGGCCCTGCGAATTCTTTCTCATCATTAATTTTATGAACCGGCTTCGTCTTTTTTATCATTATCTCTGGGCCGCGACCGCGGCCGTCTGGTATCGTTTTCCCTCTCGGGAAATTTTTGTTCTCGGCATTACCGGCACCAAAGGGAAAACCACGACTTTGGAATTAATCAGCGCGCTTTTGGAAGCTGACGGCAAACGCACGGCGATCGCCTCCACGCTCCGGTTTAAAATCGGCGAGCAATCGGAAATGAACCAATTGAAAATGACTATGCCGGGCCGCGCGCGCCTGCAACAATTTTTGCGCGCGGCCGTCCGCGCGCGTTGCGATTACGCGCTGGTGGAAATGACCTCCGAGGGCGCCAAACAATTCCGCCACCGGTTTATTGAACTGGACGCGCTGATTTTTACCAACCTCGCGCCCGAACATCTTGAGTCGCATGGTTCCTATGCCAATTATTTGGCGGCGAAGTTGGAAATTGCCAAACAGCTGGCGCGCTCCCGCAAAACTGCTAAAACGATTATCGTCAACGCCGACGATCGCGAAGCCAAACATTTTTTGCAAGCGGCTGGTTCGGCGGGGGTGGAAAAAATCACTTATCGCGCGCGCGACGGCGCGCCGTGGTCGGTGAGCGAAATTGGTTTGGAATTAACCTTCCGCAATTTGAAAATTCGCTCCCCGCTCGCCGGCCGATTTAATCTTTACAACATCTTGGCGGCGGCGACTTTCGCCGCCGCGCGCGGCGCGCCGCCGGAAATTATCAAAACGACCTTGGAAAATTTTCGCGGCGTTCGCGGCCGGCTGGAACGGATTGAGGCGCAAGCCATCAATCCGCGCCAGCCGGATTTCACGGTGATCGTAGATTACGCCCACACGCCTGATTCGCTCAAACAAGTTTATGAAACTTTTGCCGCGCGGCAAAAAATCTGCGTCTTGGGCGCGGCCGGCGGCGGCCGCGACAAGTGGAAACGGCCGGTGTTAGGGAAAATCGCCAGCGACCACTGCTGGCGGATTATTTTGACTAACGAAGATCCGTACGATGAAGATCCGACGGCCATCATCCGCGATCTGGCTCGCGGCCTCGGCCGCAAACCTTTCCAAACAATTATTGACCGGCGCGCGGCGATCCGGCAGGCGTTTTTAGAAGCCAAAGACGGCGAATTGGTGATCATCACCGGCAAAGGCACCGACCCGTTCATTATGGGCCCGCGCGGGACAAAAATTCCCTGGGACGATGCCACGGTGGTGCGGGAAGAATTGAAAAAAAATGCCTGAACTGCCGGAAGTGGAAACATTGCGGCGCGAGTTGAGCCGGGGACTGATCGGTTGTGTTTTCCAAAATGTCGCGCCAAAATTCTCAAATTCATCTTCATACGATCATGGTGTGGAAGCCCGTTTAGCTAAACAGCCAATTCGTCACCGCCACACTTCGCATGATAGCTTGAACATTATACAAAAATCCCCCGAACTTTTTTAGAGTCCGAGGGATCAAGAGACAAAGAGTCATCCGCCAATGGCAGACTAGGGCTTAAGGGCCAGTTGCGGTAGCACCACGCGATAATGAAGGTCGGCATTCCAGACGTAGGCGTACGAGAAGAGGTAGACGCCCACCTTCAGCCTGCGATCGTCGCTCCAGTACACGGGCGCCACGAAGAAACTGTCTTCCACCTTGAACAGAAAGATGGTAGAGCAACCCTGGGGCAGGTGGTCTCGATTATTGAGGACAAACTGTTCGATCTGGTCTTGACTCAAACAGAACGCCCCGAGATCAATTCCCTGACCTTCGAACATCTGACGGAAAGTGGCGTTCTCAACAAGCTCGTGGACGTCGACCTTGGTTTCTAGTCTGGCTTCGCCACGGACGTTACAACCATACCTCGTCAGATTGGGATCGATCCAGCCGGGGAAAGTTCCTTTGGCTTCCGAGAGAAGACCGTGACCGTTCGTGGCGGGGATCGTGAGACCAGATTTGATCCGGCGAAGAACGGATTTCCGTTTTGGCTCCGCGACGGTGATGGTCTGGCCATCATCAATCATCGTTCCTTCAACCACCTTCTGCATTGTAAGGTTGAGCCCGGTGGGGTCATAATTCCCCTCTCTGGCTCGACGGATCAATTCCGGAATCCGGTTTTCCAACAGAGTGGCCCATTCTTCGGCCGTTGGTTTTCTTTTCGTTCCGTCCGGGACAACGTAAGTAGTCGTCATGACAGTACCCTTTCTTGTCAAAGACCTTGGTTCCCATGGTCCGGAGAACGTCCCCCTTGAACCATTTCAGATAGTCTAGCAGATTGGAGTGAGAAAGTCAAGTAGTCAAAAAAATGGCTTGGGTTATGATGATTAACACTATGCCTGAATTACCGGAGGTCGAGACGATTCGCCGTGAACTAGAACGGGTGTTGGTCGGGCAAAGAATTGAATCGGGTGAGATTCTCTGGCCTGGGACAATTAAGCCCCTCTCACCCAAACAATTCCTTAAACAGATCGTTGGGCAGAAGATTAGGCAAGTGGAGCGGCGAGCGAAAGTGCTTTTGATTGAGTTAGGAGACAACCATCTCGGCATCCATCTCAAGATGACGGGGCAATTAGTTTATAAACCCCAAGATTCGACCTTAAAACCCTCCAAGGTCGAATCTTTAATCACTGGGGGGCACCCACAACCCAATCTCTTCCAACACACTCGCGCCATTTTCACCCTCAATGACGGGAGTAAATTATATTTCAACGATCTGCGAAAATTCGGTTGGTTAAAATTGTGGTCATCGGAAACTAAGGAGGCGTGGCTTGCCCGCTTTGGGCGGGAACCGTTATCCCCCCAGTTTAATTTAAAAACCCTTGCGACGATTTTCCAATGTTATCCCGATCGCCAGTTAAAACAAATTCTGCTTGACCAGACTTTAATTGCCGGCTTGGGCAATATCTATGTTGACGAAAGTTGCTTTGCGGCGCGCTTGCGGCCGGCGCGACGGTTAAAAACTCTACAATCATCGGAAATTAAAAAACTTCATTGGGCAGTCAAAAAAATTCTTAAATTAGCCATTGCCAAAGGTGGCACCTCGGCGCGCGATTACCGGCGGAGCGACGGCTCGCGCGGCGGCTTCGTCCCCCACTTGAAAGTCTACGGCCGCGGCGGCCGGCCGTGCAAAATTTGCCGCACTCCGATTACCAAGATCAAACTCGCCGGCCGCGGGACGCATTTTTGCCCGCGGTGTCAGAGATAAAAATAACTGGACGAATACAGACTATTAAATTGACAAGGGGTGTACAAAAAGTACAATTGATAGATAATCATGAAAGTCATCAGCACCACTGAGGCGCGTAAATACTTAGGTCAATTAGTGGAAGAAGTCAGCCGAAACCGGCAGGTTGTGGGAATTGGCCGGCGGCGGCAAATTGAAGCTCTATTAATCAAGTATCCCGCTAATTTTAATTCCCCTCTTGATTCTTGGACGCAATTTGCGTCCGATAGCGGCAGTTTCGATTTTTTAACAGACGAACCAGAACTTTATTCAATTAAAGATATTCGGCGCCGCTATGCCAAAATCAAATGATATTATTCTTGTCCCCTTTCCTTTCACCGACCTTAGTGGCGATAAGGTGCGGCCGGCACTGGTGTTAGTGGTCGTTGGTCATGACGCCATTGTGGCAATGATTTCTTCTCGTCTGGATGATAAAAAATGGCCGAGCGATTTTGATATTTTGGACAGCGACGCGGATTTTTCCGCGACTGGCTTTAAGGTAAGTTCGCGAATTCGTTTGGGTAAATTAGCCACTATTGAGACAAAAATTATCGTCGGCCAACTTGGTGTTCTCAAACAAAAACATTCTCAACAAATTAATAAAAAAATAGCCAATCTTTTTAACTGCTAAACTCGCCGGCCGCGGGACGCATTTTTGCCCGCGGTGTCAGAGATAAAAATCAGCCTAGTTTAGTAATTGAAATAAAAAAATTCCAGTGGCCACACTGACATTTAATGATTCTTTCTTGCCGCCCATCGGGATTTCAGCAATAACCTCGCCTTTATTTAAAATTGATCTGGGTAAACCGCGAACTTCATTGCCGACGATAATTGCGGTCGGACCGGTAATTTTTACCTGGCGATAATCAATAGAATCTGGCGATTGCTCAAGGGCGATGAGTTTATAGTTTTTAGCTTTTAGCTTCCAGAAAAGAAGACTGGCTCTGGAATATCTTTCCCATTCAATAAATTTTTCCGCGCCGAGCGCGGTTTTGGCGATGGCGCGAGAAGCGCGGCCGAAACGGTCAATTGGTGGCGGCGTGTAGCCAATGAGATAAATTTTTTCAACACCGGCCGCTTCGGCCGTGCGGAAAATCGCGCCGACATTGTGGGCGCTTCTGATATTATGGAGAAGGAGACAAATTTTTGGACTATTTTTCATTATGTTATAATTATTAAATGTATGATAATCAAATGTTAAGCATCTTTCCAACTCTGCTTAGTTGGTGGATGGTGGCGCCGATCATTCTTCGCGCCGCCCTCGGCCTGGCTTTTCTGCATGAAGCTTATGCCGGCCGGACGGCCAAAAAAATTATGGCGTTAATCAAAACCCTGATTGGCGTCTTGTTTCTGTTTGGCCTCTTAACCCAAGCCGCGGCTTTAATCGGAGTTATTATTTCTATTTATGAACTTTGGTCACGACCGCAACCTGAAGCCAATGACCGGCTTTTGCTCAAATTAGCCATTGCCGCGGCGCTGCTTTTCCTCGGCCCGGGGTCTTTGTCTCTTGATTGGCCGTTGTAGATAAATCCGCCCGGCAGGAATCGGACCTGCGACCGTCTGCTTAAAAGGCAGCTGCTCTACCAACTGAGCTACGGGCGGTAATGATTCAAAAACAATAAACTAAAAATCCGAAAATCACAACTCCAACACCAACCGTTCCAGGCCTAATTCAAAATCCAATAAGCCGCGATGATGGTCATGCCAGAGCGCGACCAGCCGCGCCGAAAGTTTTTTTAATTCTTCTAATTTGAAATTGCGGCTGTGCCGTCGCGCCTGCTGCAAAACAAACGGTTTCAAACCGAGCGCGGCTGAATCTTTAGCTGTTTGCACGAGCAAAAGTGTTTTGATTTTCCAAACCAATTTCCAGAAAATTTCTTCCGGCGCGAGCCCGTGGGCGAGCGCCATCTGGAACAAAATCCAGGCGCGCTGACGATTCCGCTCGCCCAGCGCATCGGCCAAGGCGAAAGGATTAAAACCGGCGGCCGATTGACGATTGACTCGCTCGGCCGATTGTTTGATTTCCCGCACTCGCCCGCCGGCCGCCGCGACTTCAGCTAAAATTTCCGTTTTAAGTTCAGCCTCCAACAACAAATAAAGATTCGGCGACTGGTTCAGCGCGGCCAACCGGCCGGTTAAAATTTTTTCTTCCGCGCCTAAAAATTTAACTAACACGACGGCGAATTTTTCCGCCCACAACGTCTGACCTAGGCAGATTTCTTCCAGCCGCTCGCGCGAATAATCATCGGCCGAAAATCGAAAAATTGTCAGTTTGGGATATTTTTTGAGTTGAGTCGCGAGGAGCGCGTCGGCCGCCGCTTTCACCGCCGAGCTTTCTGCGCCATAAATTAAATAGATCATAATTCTAAAGTTAGACCGATCGGGCAATGATCCGATCCGAAAACTTCCGGCAGAATGAAAGAATCGCGCACGCGATCCAGTAAACTTTGACTGATAAAAAAATAATCAATCCGCCAGCCGATATTGCGTTCTCGCGCTAATGAGCGATAACTCCACCAAGAATATTGGATGGTTGTTGGATGTAATTGACGAAAAGTGTCCACCAAGCCGTGTTTAACAAAACGATCGGCCCAGGCGCGTTCTTCAGCCGTAAAACCGGGATTGCCGATATTTTCTTTTGGCCGCGCCAGATCAATCTCTTGGTGGGCCACATTAAAATCACCGCCGACAATCACCGGTTTCGTGTGTTCTAGTCGTTTAATATATTCCAGAAATTGCCGATTAAATTCTTCTTTGAAACCCAAACGGGAAAGTTCATGATTGGCATTGGGAAAATAACAATTGAGAAAATAATATTTTTCAAACTCCAGAGTTTGAATGCGCCCCTCTTCGTCTTCAGCCGTGCCAAATCCCCGACTGACAGTTAACGGTTCAATCTTAGACAAAACGGCCGTGCCGCTATACCCGGGCCGCCGGGCCGAATGCCAATATTCGCAATAATCGGCAAAATTGAATTCCGCTTGAAGCCGACTTTCATCGCTGATTTTAATTTCTTGCAGACCTAAAACATCGGGCTGATATTTTTTCAAAAAATCACCGAAGCCGTTTTTCATAACGGCTCGGAGACCGTTTACATTCCAAGAAATGAAAGTGCTAGTTTTCATGCGGCCAAATTTTGAACCGCTTTTCAAACAACCAGAATAAGGTAAAAATAATCAGAGCGAGAACGGTCGCGAAACCGGCCAACGCAATTAAACCGAAACCGGTCGCCACGCCGATGCCGGCGGCGACCCACAGACCGGCGGCCGTCGTCAAGCCGCTGATTTTTGATTCCTTGAAAATAATCAGGCCGGCGCCGAGAAAGCCGATGCCCATCACCACTTGCGACGCGATCCGCAACGGGTCAAGCGCGATCGGCGGTGTGGCTGAATAATTTTTAATCACCAATTCGGAAATAATGATGAAAAGCGCAGAACCCAAACTGACGAGAGCGTAGGTCCGAAGACCGGCATGTTTGCCGGCAATCGTCCGTTCCAGTCCCAACAGCGCGCCAAAGATCGCTGCCAGGATAAGTCGAACAAACATCGGACCAAGAAGCGAGGAATCAATCATCAGTGGTAATTTCACCGCAAGCCACATTGTCATTTAGTGTGGCCGATTTATAAATACTCACCGCCAGCGGCAAATTATCAGTAATCGCCGCCAGCGCCACCGTTAAAGTCGTTTCCGAAGCGCCATCAATAACCAGACTCAAGGTGTAAATGGATTCACCCAAAGCTGAACAGGTCCCCCGTTGCAAGAATGCCGGCTGGGAAACTTCGCGCGGGGCGCCAGTGAGCTCAATCAGCACGCGAGCCTGACCGTCATTTTCTTCAATTTTCGCCTGGCCAGCGAGGTTGGAACCGTTGACGGCCTGAAGCCTTACGATCAGTGGCGACGGGGCAACTTTACCATCCGGCGGTTGGCGAAAAATTTGATATAATCCTATTCCCACAATCACGATGACGATTAATCCAAATAATTTTTTCATAAAAAATAATTTAAAAACTCAACTAGACCTTAAGCATAAAAGTTTTCTCACCATAAAGCAACTTGACCGGTTGGGGGATTAGGGGGGTTAAGCGCTTGGCCCGCCGCCCGCCGATAACGGCAAAAGTCACAGTCCGGACCGGCCGGCGGCGGCGCGGCTGGCAGTAAACATTTTTTAATGGCCGCGAGTTTTGGTTCAAGCCAATCAGTTTCGCCGCGATAAGGAATTAATTTGATGTTAAATTCCAGCCGGCCGCCGAAAGCCGCGCGGTCGCGGCGGCCGTTAACGTAGACGAAATAACCAATGGGAGAAACTTTAAAATTATTTTTCCGCAATAACCACTGGTAAATTTCCATCTGATTTTTGTAACTGCGCTGCCAGTCGGCGTCCAGCGACACTTCTTCGTCTTTACTCGTCGCCTTGTAATCAACCACATGTAATTCTTTGTCGTCGTTAATCCAAACATCGTCCACTGCGCCGGTAATCAGCAGGTTGGTTGGGGGATGCAAGTATTGCACGCCGGTAAAATTTTCCCGCCACCGATCTAGATCCGCATGGGCAAACGGCACCGCCTTCAAACCATATTGCTTCATTAACGGATGCGCTTCGCCTTTCGCTCGGTGGAAGTCAAATTCCTTTTTCAAGAGATGGTCCACGGCGGCATTCAAACTGAAGGGGTAACCAGCCGGCTCGGCCACGCCGAGCCGGCGATCAAGATAAAAACACAACGGGCAACGGAGAAACAATTCAATTTTAGACCGACTGATTTTGAACGGTTCGGTTGATTCGGGATTGAACAATCTTGGTTTGCGAGAGTACACCATAGCGGGATTGTAACACAGAAATTCAGTTGACTGATAAAAAAGGCCCGCCAATTGGCGAGCCTCTGGAAATTATAAGACATTGGGGGGACGAGATTGTTAAGCTAATTCCCCCCAATTGGGGCCGGTGGCAACTTTAACTGACAAGGGAATCGGCCAATCAACCACCTGCTCCATCGCTTGAATTAAAATCGGGACGATCGCGGCAATTTTTGATTCTTCAATTTCGTAAATCAACTCATCGTGGACGGTTAAGAGTAAATGCGCGTCCGCGCGCCAATTATTTTTTTCTAAATCTTTATCGGCTTTAATCATCGCCAGTTTGATGAGGTCGGCCGCGGTGCCCTGCAGGGGCGCATTTAGCGCCATCCGTTCGGCTTCGGCGCGAATGAACGGCAAAGGCGAATTAAGCAGCGGCAAATAACGCCGGCGGCCGAAGTAGGTTGTTGTATAACCTAATTTTCTGGCCGCCGTTTTCAAATAGTCAAAGTAAGCGCGAATTTTAGGGAAGGTTTCAAAGTAGCGCCGGTGAAAGTCGGCCGCTTCGGCGCGCGTGGTGTTTAAACTCGCGCGCAGAGCGTTAAGGCCCATCCCGTAAATAATGCCGAAGTTGATTACTTTGGCCTGGCGGCGCATTTCTTTCGTCACGGCGTCGGCGGCGACGCCGAACACTCGGGCCGCCACGCCGGTATGAATATCCATCTCGTTTTTGAAAAAATTTAACAAACTAGCATCACCCGACAGCACGGCCAGCACCCGCATTTCAATTTGCGAATAATCGAGCGCGACCAAACGATGACCGGGACGAGCCACGAAGGCTCGCCGCACCAGCTTGCCCAACCCGGCGAAGCCGGGAATGTTTTGTAAATTAGGATCGCGACTGGAAAACCGACCGGTCGCTGTGCCGGTTTGGTCAAAAGTGGTATGAATAACACCGCCGGCATCGGCTAATTTCGGTAAAGCATCAAGATAAGTGGATAGTAATTTTTGTCGTTCGCGATAAGCTAAAATATCAGCGATAATCGGGTAAGTATCTTTTAATTTGAGTAATTCGGATTCGCGCGTGGAGCGCCCGCCGCCAGCGGTTTTACGCAACCCTTTGAGTGATAAATGAAGTTCATCAAACAACACTTGCCCTAATTGTTTCGGCGAATTTAGATTAAATTCGCGACCGGCCGCGGCGCAAATCTTTTTCTCTAAAGTCTGCAGTTCTTGACGGATCGTGGTGGCTAACGATTGGAGATAAGGCAAGTCAAGTAAAATTCCCCGAGTTTTTGCCGCGGTTAAAATCGGCAGAAGCGGCAATTCAATTTCTTCGTAGATGCGCGTCAAATTTTCCCGGGCCAGAGCGGCCGCGAGCCAGGCGCGGACCGCCGGTTCGTCGATTTGGCCGGTCAGTCGCCGGATTTCCAGCCAATCAGGACTGGACCGTTCAGAATTCAATAGCCAGGCGGCGATCTGTAACTCGCGCGGCGCGGGACTAATATCAAGTGGTGAGGACTCTCTTTGGGTTTGAGAATAAAACAAATCATTAAACCGGTTTTTTAAGGTTTTAAATTCCCATTGGTCAAATAATGCTTCCATAACCTCTTTTTTTAGTCCGGCTCGCCACGGCCCGCGGGGTAACGAAAAATCCAACGGCACATCGCGCCGAATCGTCGCCAAGGTTTTGGAAAAAAGCGCTTCTTCCTCGCCGGCCAGTAATAATTTAATCATTCGGTCTTTGATTCCCGCCGCTTGAAAATCGGCCGGATTTTTTTTCAACCGGGCATACATTTTTTCCAATAATCCGAAATTTACGATCAAAGCCGTCGCGGTTTTCTCACCGATGCCAACAATGCCGATGATGTTATCCGACGGATCGCCGCGCAAACCTTTCCAGTCCGGCAATCGTTCCGGCCCAAAATTAAAACGGGTTCTGACCGCGGCTTCATTGTAAATAATTGTGTCGTTCAATCCTTTTTTAAAAGTGTAGACGAGCACTTGATCGTCATCAACCAACTGCAAAGTATCAAGATCGCCGGAGGCAATCACAATTTTTAAATTTTTTTGTTTTTTGGCTTGTTCGGCAATCGTGCCGATCAGATCATCGGCTTCAAAGCCGGCTTGTTCGTAAACGGGAATGTTCAGCGCGGAAAAAAGTTCGCGCGAGCGTTCAATCTGACTGACCAGGTTTGTTTCCGTCGGTTTGCGCCCGGCTTTATATTGTTCATAGGCGACCTTGCGAAAGGTCGGCGCCGGCAGGTCATAACAGGCCGCGAAATAATCTGGTTTTAAATCACCGATCAATTTGATTAAGGTCGCCGTCAGGCCGTACAAGCCGCCGGTCGGCGCGCCGGTTTTAGTGGTGAAATCCGGCAAGGCGTGATAAGCCCGATGCAAAATCGCGTGAACGTCAAGGAGAACAAGAGTTTGGGTTTGAACTTTGACCACAGTCATATTTTAGAGTAACTCTTTGAATTCTTTATCCGTTAGTCCAGCATCACGAATAATCCCCTTGAGAGTGTACGGATTTAAACGGCCACTTCGCGGAATTGTTAATTTACGTCGGCCGTTACTCATACCGATATGTTTGGCCCCGCGTGAAGGGTCCAACCAGAAACCGACTTTTTGCAATATTCTGATTACTCGTGTTGAAGAAAGATCAGTAAAAAGCATTAGGCGAAAGCAACTTCTACTTCACGCCATTTCGTCGCGCCGAGTTCTTGTCGTTCTATCGCCAAATAAACACGAATGGCGTCCTTAATATTAACTATGGCTTCGCGTTCATTCTTACCTTGACTATGACAACCCGGTAGACTCGGCGCCGAGGCGCTATAACCATATTCGCTTTTGTGTAAGAGGATAGGATATTTCATCGATTTGATTGTACTACAATAAAATGCAAAATCCAATTTGCAATCTCTCTGACTGTTTATTTTTTAATCATAGATTATTTTTCGTTCAGGATGATAGTTAAATTTGACTATATCGCCTACTTCGTGATAAGGTTAAAATAGTGTCGGAAATGACAAATTTAGACCTTTGACAAGGGAGAAAGCAATGGGTACGCAGGAATTTCAACCGTTCTATAAAACGGTTATGGTCGCGATTAAAACCGCGGAACCAAATCAGATGTCGTGTCTGGCGGGTCTCATCAAGACGACGGATATTCCGGATGGAGCGCTTGAGAGTATTTTAATAGTATGGAGAACGAGGTGTGTGGAATTGAGAAAAAAGTATGGTCTCTATCATGATGATATGGGCGTGTCTAACCAACTCACCGAACGTATGAAAAAGGCGAACGAGGCCACTGGACTTCATTATTCAGAACGCCACTGATATTGATATCCGTTGTTCTGGGCGCGGAATTAAAACACCTCGATAATTTCTCGGGGTGTTTTTTATTTTACTTTTAGTTATAAACAATTTTCCGTTCGGTCTCGCCTAAAATTTCAAAATTAATCTTAATCGTCTCGGCTGGTAAAATTTTCTCAACCCGTTCCGGCCACTCAATCAAAATCAAATTGGATTGATCGGCGATTAATTCCGACCAACTTAATTTTCCAAGTTCTTCCGGTTTTTCCAAACGATAACAGTCAATGTGAACCAATTTTTTCCATTGGCGAGGACTCGCCTTGCCAATTTGCGGTATGGCGTAATTTTTAATTAGGACGAAAGTCGGGCTCGTTATTCGATCTTTAATGCCGAGCGCGCGGCCGATCGCTTGCACAAAAGTAGTTTTTCCGGCGCCCAAATCGCCGTGCAAGCCGACAACCGTTGCCCTTTGATTAGTCTCAACCTTAACCGTCAAATGAGTTAGAAAATCCCACGCGATTACTTCCGTTTCCGCCAAGTTTTTACTCACTCTTTCCATTTGATTATCTTAACACAATATGTTAGTTGTAGAGCCAGAAAGGAGGTGCCGTAATGACACCTATACACACGCGAGCGCGGCAAAAGTCGAGTCGGGCCAAGAAGAAGATAGGGATGAAAGAATTTTGGCAAAAACTGGCAAGCCTCCCAGGAAGGGAGGGCAAGGGGTGGATAGTTATGATGGGCAAACTATCGGGCCAAATTAGATTGCATCACCCCTTGTACTATAAAGATGGTTTTAATCCTGTCGATGCGGTCGCTCGGAGTGAGGGGGCGAGTCAATTCAAGTTTCTTGATTTAAACAACAAAAGACGAATCGCTAATGCCGCGAAGGAATACGAATTCAGAAATCCAAAACACAAAAGAACTCGAATCAAACTCCTCCGGACGCTCGGACTCAAAGAGGTAAGTCGTACGTAACCAGACGAACTTTCGTCTTGCCCCGCATCTGGTGTGATGCGGGGTTTTTATCCCTAAAATCTTTAGCGAGGAGTTACCGCTCAAAATCAGTCGCGTCTAATTTTGACTGCCTGACAATCGAGCGGAAAGTGCCAACTGGAATCTCCCGACGATTGACTGGAACAATAACGACGAGTGAACCGCCAATATTTTTGAATTTTGTGTGGCTACCTTTTTGTGAAACAAAAACGAAACCGCGTCTAGATAAAACTTTAATAATTTCATCCGAAGAATATCGCTTAGGCATACCGCAAGGCAAACGGGACAACTTCTACCCGATTGACCTTGGCGACATTTTGCAACTTCTCGTCTTCGAAATAAAGAGAGACTGCTTCATTAAGATTAGCAAGAGCTTCTCTTTTACTTTTACCGAAACTCGAAACATCTACATTCAAACATTGAGCCACATAGTGCTTGCCTTCATTCCAAATTACACTTTTAAGATTAAGTTTACTCATAATCCTAGAATATCGCTTCTCCCCTTGACTGTCAAGCGCCGATATGCAAGAAATGGGATTGGTGTTTTTGGTCATTAACTCTAAGAATAAGGAGGAAACAATGGGCACTGGTTGTGTTGGATATTTTGGCTTAGCGATCTGGTGCATAATAGCAAGAGAGAATAATTTGGACGGGGGGCTGGTCATACAAGAGTACCGGCCAAGAAGCTTTTTATCCCTAAAATCTTTAGCGAACAGAGTTATCACCAGGTCAATCTAGGCGACCGCAGTCGGCTGTGCTAGGAATAGAGTAAATGGCTTTGGTGTTTAAAGAAGACAAACAGACTAAGCGGCTTGATGAACTTCATCTGAAGGAAGCCGAGGAACTCGCTCAAATCTTCGCCCAAAAATACAATCTGCCTTATGTTGATCTCTCTAAACTGCCGATCAACACTGATGCCCTTCATTTAATTCCGGAAACCGAGGCGCGCGCCGGCAAAATCGCCTCTTTTAAAATTAGCGGGAAAAACCTTTCGGTGATTATTTTGTCGCCGAATAATCCTGTTACTCAAAAAATTATTGGCGAATTGCAAGATAAAAACTTGATCGTCGCCGCCTATCTCGGATCCGAGGCTAGTTTGAATCGGGCGCTGGGACGGTATCAGGAAATTTCCCTCTCGGCGGCGGCAAAAACTGGGATTATTGATATTGCCAACGACACCATTAATATTTTTCTGCAGGAAATTAAAGATGCCGACGGTATTCGCGCGCGGTTGGATGAAGAAGCAAAATTGATTCTCAAAGAGGGCGGCGTAACGAATTTACTGGAAGCGATTCTGGCTGGCGCGATTCTTGTCAAAGCTTCCGACATTCATCTGGAACCGGAGGCGGAGAGAGTACGTTTGCGTTACCGGCTGGACGGCGTGCTCAACGACTTTGCTTTTTTTGATCAGAAAATTCACCGCCCGTTGCTGGCGCGCATTAAACTTGTTTCCGGTCTTAAATTAAACATCAAAAGCGCCGCGCAGGACGGACGTTTTAGTTTGAAATTAGGCCAGGCTGAAATTGAAATCCGGACGGCGATTTTGCCCGGCGCCTATGGTGAGTCAATTGTTCTGCGGATTTTGAATCCAGAAACTTTAGCGATTGAATTTGCCGACCTCGGCGTGGAACCGAAATTATTTGAGACCTTAAAACAACAGGTCACTAAACCGAACGGTTTAATTCTTTTGACCGGCCCGACTGGTTCGGGAAAAACCACTACCCTCTACGCCATTCTTCGGATTTTGAATACCAAAGAAACAAAAATCATCACGATTGAAGACCCGATTGAATACCATTTGCGCGGCGTTAATCAGACTCAAGTTAATTTAAGCAAAAAATATACTTTTCTGACCGGCCTCCGGTCGGCCTTGAGGCAAGATCCGGACATTTTGATGGTTGGAGAAATTCGCGATCCGGAAACGGCCAAAATCGCCATTAACGCTTCTTTGACCGGCCATCTGGTTTTATCTACTTTACACACCAACAATGCCGCCGGGACCATTCCGCGGCTTGTTGATTTGGAAGTCAATCCAAAAATTATCGAGGCCGCCCTAAACATCGCGCTCGCCCAAAGATTAGTTCGCCGGCTTTGCCTAAATTGTCGTGAGAGTTATTCACCGACCGATCAGGAAAAAAATATTATCGTTGATATCTTTAAAACTCTGAAACGAAAACGACCGAGTCAGGCGCTGGAAACTCCGGCCACCCTTTATCGGCCCAAAGGCTGTCCGCACTGCCACCAGACCGGTTTCCGCGGCCGGATTGGCATTTTTGAAGCCGTGGTGATGAATGCCGCCATCGCCGAGTTGTTGTTGAAAAATCCGAGCGAACGGGAAATTAAGCGGCTGGCCGACAATGAGGGTTTATTGGACCTGCGAGAGGATGGTTTATTAAAAGTGATTAACGGCACTACGGCTTTTTCCGAACTGGAACGAGTGGTCGATTTGTCCGCCGAGGCTCTTTGACAAATCGAGGCCATAAACCTCTAAGCAATCCTTGAGGCTTAAAAAGCTTCAAGTGAGGCGTCAGGATAAGGATAACCCCAGTAAACCGCCGAAGCGAGAAACCAGAATGTCCTTTGACTAACACCCGTTTAAACCCGAAAGTTTAGTTGCTTAGAGGTTTATAGCCTCGATTGAAGGCTAGCATAAAATGAAAAATAAGTCAAGAATACAAAATAATTTAGAAAACGAACCAATTAATGATTGGACCCTCGATCAATCGCTCCGGCCAACGCGCTGGGAGGAATATATCGGCCAGGCTAACATTAAACAGAACCTGAAGATTTTACTCCAAGCGGCCAGTGAACGGCAACATCCGCCGGAACATCTGCTATTTTACGGTCCGCCCGGTTTAGGCAAGACAACTTTGGCCCATTTGATCGCCAAAGAAATGAAAGCTCAAATTAAAGTCACTTCCGGGCCGGCGATTGAGAGAGTTGGCGATTTGGCTTCCGTTATTACCAATTTGTCGCCCGGTGATATACTTTTTATTGACGAGATTCATCGTTTAAACAAAATGATTGAGGAGGTGCTTTATCCGGCGATGGAATCTGGTAAATTGAACATCGTGATCGGCAAAGGCCCGGGCGCGCGAGTCCTCCAACTAGACCTGCCGCCATTCACTTTAATCGCCGCCACAACGCGCATTGCCCTTTTGTCGTCGCCGCTCCGTTCCCGTTTCTCTGGTGGAACTTTTCGTTTAGAATTTTACACCGAAAAAGAAATTGAAGAGATTATCCGCCGGTCGGCTAAAATTTTAGGCGTCAAGATTGATCCGGCGGCGACGCGCGCGATCGCCGCGCGAAGCCGTTTTACCCCGCGCATTGCCAATCAATTTTTGAAACGGGCGCGCGATCTGGCGCAAATCAAAAAAAAAGATGTTGATGGAACGATCGTTGAAGAAACCCTAACCCTGATGGGGGTGGATAAAACCGGCCTCTCATCGGCCGATCGAAAAATCCTTTCTATTTTGATTGAAAAGTTTGGCGGCGGGCCGGTGGGGTTGAATACCTTAGCTGCCGCGACGGCGGAAGAAGAGGCGACTATCGCGGAAGTGCATGAACCATATTTGATTCAACTTGGTTTTCTGGAACGCACTCCGCGCGGCCGCCGCGCCACCGATCAGGCCTACGAACATTTAGGTCACAAACCGCCGGTTAATCGCCAAAACAAATTGCTTTAGGTTCCCTAAACAAAAGCTGGTAAGGGGACGGCTTTTCTGCCGATAAAAATTTTGCTGAAATTATTTCTCCCCACTTTTTCACTGACACCGATAATTTCTAAATGCAAAGGCCGGCCATTTTTATCTAAATCCAAAAGAATTTCGGGTACCACTTCTAAAGTCTTGGCCACCACGCCAGAACGTAAAGTAAAATTCAGGGCATCTACAGTTTTATCATAATTGATTTTCATATTTACATCTTACTATTTATTTCTCATTACCACAACCCAATGAGCAGTAATAACGATTATTTGGTGGTCTTCTCTTTTAATCACCATTTTAGATAATTTCTGCCGAATTTTCTGTACCGCTCCTCTCTTGCACCATAGCTAGGGCGATTAAAATCGGGTTGAGTAATGGTCTCAATAATATTCTGGCGCAATAACCCCCTTTGCTCCATTTTTAAAATAGCGTGTGGACTAAAAATAATTTTCATACTCATCGCAATTATTTTAGCACACCCCAACTTTAACCCGCCGCTGAATCACCAAAACAAATTGCTTTAGGTTTTAATAAGTCTGAGTTGGAGTTTTGTTTCTTAATTTTCTGACAAGAAAATAAATAATCAAAAAGATTATGGCGTAAAAAACTCCATTTATTAGAGCCGAAGCAAGAATGGTTGGGTTCGGCCCCATAAAAAATAATGTGAGCTGCAACCCAGGAGCAGCGAACAATTTATTGGCCGTTATCATCGCAAGATAAATCGGAATCATTGTTCCAAATAAAAAACCAATAATCAAAACTTTTTTCATACCCCCATTATACACCCCTAGAAGCTAAAAGCTATCGGCGCTATGCTATTAGTATGTCTGGACATAATAAATGGTCTCAAATTAAACGGCAGAAGGAAGTCGTGGATGCTAAAAAAAGCAAAGTATTTTCGGCTTTAACTAAAAACATTCAACTGGAAGCTAAAAAAGCGAAAGGTGATAAAAATAGCATCGGCCTCAAAACAATTATTGAACGCGCCCGAGCGGCCAATTTGCCAAATGAAAACATTAACCGCGCGATTAAAGCCGCCACCGACACCTCCGGCCTCACTTTAGAAACCGCGCGCTATGAGGCCTACGGCCCAGAGGGAGTGGCGATTATTATTGAAACAATTACTAATAATAAAAATCGTACCGCGCAAGAAATCAAACATCTTTTGGTTAAATATGGCGCCACTCTGGCCGCGCCGGGCGCGGCGATCTGGGCGTTTGATGCGCCGGTCGGAGAAAATGGAATCTGGCGGCCGAAATTAATCCGTTCGGTCTCTGACGCCGCGCGCGTGGCTTTAACCGAACTCGTGGCCGCGCTCACCGGACATGACGACGTCCAGACTGTTTCGTTGGAGATTGAGATGCCGAAATAAAAAATATGAGAGTTTTAGGTATTGATCCGGGGTATGATCGTTTGGGGTTGGCGGTGATTGAAAAAATGCCGCGCGGAGTGGAGAAAATTATTTTCTCCACTTGTCTTCTTACCTCTCGTCAACTTAGTTTTGAAGAACGATTATATAATCTGGTGGAGAAAATTGAACTAATCATCAAAAAACAGCAGCCGGATTTATTGGCGCTGGAGAAAGTTTTTTTTACAACCAATCATAAAACAGCGATGGCAGTGGCTGAAGTCCGCGGGGCAATTATTTACTTGGCGCAAAAACTCAAATTGCCGGTGATTAATTTGACGCCTCTGGAAGTGAAGAGTGCGATCGCAGGTTACGGCGGAGCGAATAAGGAACAGATAAAACAAATGGTGCAGAAAATTTTAAACAAAAAACAGATATTCAAATATGACGATGAGGCCGACGCTTTGGCTATTGCCTTGACTGGTTTATATCGCGCGCCATTAGTTTCTCCTATTGGTGATGGGTTTATCCACAGTTATCGTCATTAATTCTTGCAAAAAAAATCCGATATGTTAGAAAGTAGGGGTTTCGTTAAGATAATTAAAAAGGTCGGTGATAAATTTTAGTTTAAATAATATAATATGGACGAAGAACTTATGGAGGAGACTCCAACCGCCGGCGATGATGAAGAAGACACCCCTGTTGGTGTCGTACCCGACGAAGATCTTGATGGGGAGGACGAACCTGGAGAAAAGACGGAGGAGATTTAAGTCTGGAGTTTTGATTGTTTGAATGAACTAAACAAAAAATCCCTCGATGATCATCGAGGGATTTTTTGTTTTAACTGATGTTGATTTTTACGAACCGATGTTTGCCGATTTTTAACACTTCGGTGGTGGTCGGCAAAAAGTTGGGATCGGTGATTTTTTGGTCCGCTTCATTGCGGATCGCTCCTTCGTCAATCAATCGCCGCCAGTCGCTTTTGGAATCAACGATGCCGGCCGCAATCAAAACTTCAGCCAGCTTCGCGCCGGGGGGCAGATTGATTTCTAGAATATCTTCCGGAACGCCGCCGGCGCGAAAGGTTTGGTTGAAAGCTGCTTCGGCCCCGTTGGCCAGCGCCGCGCCGTAAATTTTTTTCACGATTTCCAGCGCGACGGCGGCCTTGGCGGCGCGCGGCCCGCGCGCCATTAATTTTTCTTTATCGGCGAGAGGTAGGCGGGTGCAATTAAGGAAGAGAGGTTCAATCATTTCGTCTGGTTCAGCCATAATCGCGCCGTACATTTCATTGGGCGGCGAAGACAGAAAAACCCCTGTCTGGCGACTCTTTGACATCAATTCGCCGGTTTTAGGATTAGCCATTAAATTAAGCGCGATGATAAATTTTTCTTGGTTTTTCAGCCGTTTTAAAAGAGTGCGGCCGGTCAAAGCATTAAAAATTTGATCGGTGCCGCAAAGTTCCGCGTTTACTTCCATCGCCACACTATCGTAACCCTGAAGTACTGGGTATAAAAATTCATGGAGATGGATGGGGGTATGGTCAGTCAAACGTTTAACGAACATATCGCGCTCCAACATCTGTTGGACAGTAAAATTGGCGGTGAGATAAATTATTTCTTTTAAGGTTAAGTGATCTAACCAAGCGCTGTTATATAATAGGCGCGGCGGATTTTTGGGGTCGGAGAAATCTAGTAGTAATTTTAACTGGTTTAACCAATTCTCAACATTGGTCTTAATTTGCTCCGGGGTCAGCGGCGGGCGGGTCGCTTGGCGATCCGATGGGTCGCCAATGCGCGCGGTAAAATCACCAATCAAGACAATTACTTCGTGCCCCAATTGCCGCAAGTCTTCCAAAAACCAATAATTTTTGGCGTGACTCAGATGGAGCGAACTGGAGGTGGGATCGGCGCCGAGATAGATTTTCAATCTTTTTCCCGACTGCAGAAACTCAAAGAGCGCTTCGCGAGAAGGTAAAATTTCTGTGACGATGCCGCGATTAAAAATTTCTTCAATGCTCATTGTTTAAATTTAACACGACTTACAGTTTAAGACCAGAAATGATAGGATAGGAAATATGATTAAAAAACTGATTTTAATAATTTTCACTATCGGCCTATTAGTCGCCGGCGGCTTAATTTTATGGTTGATTAATTTAAAACTGCCGGACTTCCAGTCGCTTGATAACCGGCTAATTACCGAGTCAACAAAAATTTACGACCGGACGGGAAAAATTCTTTTATACAACGCTTCGGATGATATTCGCCGGCGGTTGATTCCGGCGGCCGAAATTTCCAAAGATTTGAAAAATGCTACGGTGGCGATTGAGGATGATCAATTTTATGAACATCGCGGCGTTAAAATCGGCGCGATGTTCAGAGCGTTGTTTGTCAATTTGGGCGCCGGTACTATCAAACAAGGTGGTTCAACAATCACTCAACAATTGATCAAAAATTCTCTCTTAACCCAAGATCGGAAGATTACCCGTAAAATTAAGGAAATTTTTCTGGCGCTGAAATTAGAGCGCGTCATGAGTAAAGAAGAAATTTTGGGTTGGTATTTGAATGAGGCGCCCTACGGCGGTTATTTGTATGGCGCAGAAGAAGCCAGCCAATCTTTTTTTAATCACTCAGCAAGCGCGGTCACTTTGGCCGAGGCAGCTTATTTGGCCGCCATGCCCAAAGCGCCGACTTATTATTCCCCTTACGGCAGCCATCGCGCCGAATTGGAAACGAGAAAAAATTTAATTTTAGAACGAATGCGCCAACTCGGGTTTATCAATCAAAACGAATATGATTCGGCGAAAGCGGCGACGGTAGTTTTCCAACCGTCAACTTCCACCAATATCAAGGCCCCACATTTTGTGATGTGGGTGCTGGATTATTTGGATAATAAGTACGGGCGCGAAACTATTCGGCGTCAGGGGTTGAAGGTGACGACGACTCTAGATTGGGAACTACAACAAGCCGCCGAGAGCGCGGTGACCACTTATGCCGCGGCGAACGAAAAAAATTTCAACGCCAAAAACGCCGGGGTAGTAGCGCTCGATCCGAAAACCGGGCAGGTGTTGGCGATGGTTGGTTCGCGCGATTATTTCAATACGGCTGACGAGGGAAATTTTAATGTCACTCTTGCCCACCGCCAACCAGGTTCAGCGTTCAAACCATTTGTTTATGCCACCGCTTTCAACCAAGGTTACACCCCCGAGACAATGATTTTTGATTTGCCGACCCAATTTGATACTAATTGTGAATCCGACCCTAGTCGTTGTTATACGCCGGTAAATTACGATGAGCGCTATCGCGGTCCGCTCTCTTTGCGCCAAGCGTTGGCACAATCAATCAATATTCCGGCGCTTAAAGTTCTTTATTTGGTCGGCCTGAACCAGGCGATTGAAACAGCTCAACGAATGGGGATTAAAAGTTTAAATGATCCCAGCCGTTATGGTTTAACTTTAGTCTTGGGTGGTGGCGAAGTTTCTTTATTGGAATTGACCAATGCTTATGGGGGTTTCGCCAATGATGGAATTATTAACTCCCCCGAAAGAATTTTAAAAATTGAAAATAATCAAAATCAAGTTTTGGAACAGTTTATCGCACGCGGCCAACGCGCCCTGCCGGCTCAATCGGCGCGGTTGATTTCTGATATTCTTTCCGATGACGCGGCGCGGGTGCCAACCTTCACCCCCCATTCCTTGCTTTATTTTTCCAATCGCCAGGTGGCGGTAAAAACCGGCACAACGAACGATTATCGCGACGCTTGGATTATCGGTTATACGCCTAATTTGGCGCTTGGCGCCTGGGTCGGCAATAATGATAATTCGCCGATGGAGAAAAAAATTGCCGGTTTGATTGTGACGCCGATGTGGCGCCAAATTTTTGATCAAGCCTTTAAAAAATTACCCGCCGAAGAATTTATCAAACCAGAGCCAACCACCACGGAATTGCCGCTAGTTTATCGAGGTGTTTGGCAAGGGGGAAGAAGTTATTTTATTGATAAAATTTCAGGCAAATTGGCAACTGATTACACCCCAACCGATCTTAAACAAGAAAAAGTGATTAAACAAGTTCACTCTATTCTTTATTGGCTTAATCGTCAAAACGACCCCCAATTCCCCTTATGGGAAGTTCCGGTTCGCGCTTGGGCGGCGCAAAACGGATTAGTTGATGAAACCGAACAGATGATCCCAATAGAATTGGATGATATTCACAAACCAGAACTGTCGCCGCAAGTATCTTTTATTTCTCCGGCGCCACGGGCGATTTATCGAACAATTGATAATATCACTATTAATCTCCAAATTATTACCCCGCTGGTAAATAATCGGCCGGGTTTCCCGCCGACCCGAGCTGATTTTTTCCTTAACAACACCTTGCTCGGCTCGCGCGATCGACCGCCATTTACTTACACTTTCACTCCCCAAGAATTTGATGGGTTAATTAAAGAGACTAACGAATTAAGAGTGGTGGTTTATGATAGCGTCCAAAACCAAACTTCTATTAAAACCGAATTTATTGTTAAGGATAATTAAATTATCCGATCAGGAGCTTTTTTCCCTAAATATTTTCGCCAGTCTTGAAAAATTAGTTTTTGTTTCAGGATAATTTCGCTTTTTTCCAGCGGTTTAACCTTCAAACAAACGGCGCGACCGCGCCAACTCAGCGCCCCCGGCGGCACCCGGACGCCGGCGTATTTAAAAATCGTGTCCAAAATAATATCCCGGGTTGCCACCTGTTCGGCCTCCAGATTCCGAAAGCCAGTCAGTTTATTTTTTAACCAATCGGCCATAGTGAATTTTCATCACTTCTCCAAAAATCAAAAAACGAGTCTGAATAATTTCTGCAGGCCGCGGAAAATGTTCGCGCTCGGCGGATTGTCAAAGATATCAATTTGATTGGGAACAATATTATCCTTGAACATCTTGGGTGGAAGTGGGGTGCTTCCACCGGGTGTTGTCCCTCCACTATCGGTTGAAATCACACAATTGACAGTGCCGCCGCGGATATAGCCGGCAGGAATTGTAGTTTGAATACCACTTATGTTAAGGCACTGGTCAACACTTAGAGTGATAGTAAAAGGATTGTCCGAAGTGTCGGAAAAAGTTTGGCCGTTGACGGTCGCGTTGATGGTGAGATGGTAAAGACCGGTATTCAGCGCGCCCAAACCCTGAAAGGTGGTGGGGGAGAAAGTATAGGAATAATTGCCGGAATTGTAAGACATAATAGCGACACTGCCGATACCGCCGACCGGTCTAAAGCTTAATTGTACTGGATTGTTAATGGGAATGTTGTTAGACGACCAACTGATATTAAACGACTCACTGATGCGCAAGGTTTCGCCCCCATTGGGGGTGAGGATGGCGAAGGAGGGAGTGGTTGTGGAAGTCACCTCAAAATCAATAGGTTCGCTTTGGGCCCCATTTGCAAACACAGAGATTTTATATATTCCAGGAGGGGTCAGTAATAGTGAACATCCATAATCACAAGGAGACCCCTTGAAATTGATATATTCGGGGATAGTGAGATTAATTGTTCTGTCGCCAGTTACTATGCCACCATAAAAATAATTTTCCGTTGTTGGGTCAATGAAAATTACCGAGTTAAAAACATATAAATTAGAGGTAGAAATAACAGCAACTGTTCCAATCGGTCCAGATGGTGGGGTAATGCTGGATATAATTGGCGGATTAACTATCTTAACTTGGAAAGTTTTGGAGGTTTTGTAATTAGTGTTCAGATTAATAACATCAACAGTGAAGGAATAGTTATCTAATGGTGTGTTGACTGGGACAATGAAATTAATGAGAACATTTTGATAGGAGGTATCATCTGGAGAAATGAATATATCATCTTCTGGCCAAATCGTTGGCAGCCAAGTTGTTGGGATATTGGTTACGACTTTAAAATTTGAGCCCCCACAACCGCTTGAATCTCTATTACGATAACCAAAAGAAACTCCACCACTAGCACTAGTTCTTCCACCAGGAACAATGGCTTGGACAGAGCGGTCATCGAAATATTCAATCGTTGGATTACTTCTTACACATTGCGGTTCTGTTATCCCTACATTAAAGGTAATTGACGATGTCCCAGCTGAAAGGATCGGGCCGATGCTTATTCCAGTCCCGATGTCAGAAAATGCACTGGCTATAGAATTGTAAGTGACCATAAAAATATCGTCACCCCACCATAAAGTTGTTGGCCTCATATCTAATAAGCGCGAAAAAGTATAGTCAATAATGTTATTGACAAATAATCCTTGCTGATTGGAAGACAGAGTCGGATCATTTAACTTTCCATCAAACCCAATCCCCCGACGATACTCTAAATAAAGTGTGGTTGAGGTGGAGTAGGGCGACTGGATTTTGGCTAGCTTTTTGGACAAATTACCAGCAGTACTAGATAATTCAACTGGATTAAGTGTATATTGTCCGGAGCTGCTAATTTGGATAGTTTCACCTGGTTGAATCCAACCCAATAACTCTTTATAAAAGGAATTGAATTGAAGGGAGTAGAATCCAAACCCCATAGCATCAAAGTAGTTGCCATATTCCTCATGCCGACAATCTCCCCGCAAGACATTCTCTCCACAATTCCAACCATTAGCATGTAAAACACCAAGATTATGCCCCATCTCATGAACCAAAGTAAAATCCCAATATGTCAATGGAAAAGGGTAACCGGGCGCCCATGGTGTGGAAAATATACTACTATCAGCCATAACCCAAGCAACGGAAAGATTAAAATTTTCATCACCAACCTGGAAAGGATTTTTCCCTATTGTGCCATAACCACCAGCACAAGGTGTATTAATTGCTATAACCAAACGTCCGTATTGGGACAGGTCAATATTATTATTAAGAACCAACTGATTAATTTCGTTATTGGAGGGCCCTCCACAGGGGTCGTTAATTGACTGATTCCTCGGCAGAGTGTACCAACCCATAACATCTCCCGAAAAAGAAATTTTATTATAAGATTGTTCCTGATAAAACCTTTGGAATTGGCCATTGAAGGTTAGGTCGTAAATTTCTGCCGGAGTTTTCGGCGGCGGGCTGGAGTCAAGAAAGTTGATAAGAAGAATAAGGGTTTTTTGATCCCCTGTCGCCTCAATTGGTGGCGCGTCGGCAGTTACATTAAAATTGTTTGATTGAGCGGTATCGGCCACGGCGGTATCGGCTAAGAGGTAAGCGGTGGTTGTAATTTCGGCCCCCGACCGAAGATAAATTGGTTCAGTGGGATAAAAATTAATCCGTTTATTATTTTGTTGGATAAAATAATTGTAACGAGAATTTTCCGGATGCTCAAAATCGTCAATGTGCCAAACTTCAATTTTTCCGCTTATTTTAGTCTGTTGCTCCACCTTGGCCTGTAATTCGGGTGGTAATTTATTTTTTGTTTCTGTTGATAAAGTCAAAGTTAGGGCTAGATTTGGTTTGTCGGCAGCTAGTTTCAACCATTCTCGTTTTCGGTCTTCTAAAATCGTGCTGAGTGTTTTGGTATTAGCCACCTTAAATTTAGTCGTGAGGGTTTTGGTTTGAGTATTTAAGTTAGTGATGTGGGTGACCGTGGCTGATAAGATAGAGTCGGTGATGGGGGGAGAAGCGAGAGTTGGTGTGAGAGCGAAGGAAAAAAGTGGGGAAAATAAAATTACAAGAGTAACGAGAAGGTGTTTTTTCATAATGATTTTAACTATAAGGACCATAGTGTATTTGGTCGCGGCGTGATGATTGGTGAAAAGGTTTTTGTTTGGTTGTTGTTTTGGACATTATTTAATTTAGATTTTAACACACCTAATATGTTTACCGCTAGTTTACCGCCGGATCGGCATAATTAAATAAGTGAACGAGGTGTCACCTACCCCAGTAATCATAATTGGTTTATTGCCGCCATTAAACCGAATTAGAACCTGCTCCCATTCAATCGCTTGTAGGCCATCAAGAAGATATTTTAAATTTAAACTAACCGCCACTGGCGCACCATTAATCATTATGGGAGTTAGCCAAACCAAATTATCCCCATTTTCATTGATGGTTTTTATTTCTAATTTATCATTGGTGACCGAAAAATCAACTTGATTAAATTTATCAGCGAAAACATTGGATAATTTCAGGAGATTTAATAATTCCTGACGAGAAACAGTGATTTCTGTCTCCCAACGAGAGGAGATAATTTGGCGATAATCAGGATAAACCCCATCAATCAATCTAGAGGTTAAATAAAAATCTTGGGCGGTAAAAGAAATTTGATGTTGATCATATTTAATCTCTAAATCCTCATCCAGAAAATCAATAATTTTCATTATCTTAATAATATTCTTCAAGGGAATAATCAAACTATTAACCGCTAATTTATTTTTCCCGACACTAATTATTTTTTCCGCCAACCGAAAAGAATCAGTCGCCACTAAAACCAAACTATCAACTTGTTGGTAAAAACAAACACTGGAAATTTCCGGCTTCATAGTTGAAAAAGAAGCACTATACCAGACTTCTTTTAAGTTTTTTAATAATTCTTTGGAGTGAATAAAAAAAGAGTTGGGTTTATTGGGAGTTGGAATAATTGGAAAATCTTCAACTGGTAAACCTTTGATGGTGGTGGTGTGTTGAGGGGAAGAAATTTTTAAATTACCCCCCAAAAATTCAATTTTAATTTTATTAATGGTTGAGATAAGGTTATTAAAAAAATTATTCAACAAAACACCATTTAGAGCAATAATAAGATTATTCCCATCAATAATTTTACAAGGAAGATTGATTTCTAACCCCAAATCAAGATTGGTTGATTTTATTTTTAATAAACGATCTTTAATTTCCAATATAATATTAGCTAAAATTGGTAAAGAAAGATTTTTACCAGTTACCTGTTCGGTTGTTATTATGGCTTTTTTAATTTTTTCCAAGGCGCATTCAAGATACATAAATAATTAAATTTAAATATTTATTAATAAAAGATAATTAGAATTATTAATCATTTGGATTATGGGGATAAGTGTTTTTAATCATATAAATTAAGTAATTATTTGATTTATAAAAATAAATAACCTGTTGATAATTATGGGTTAATTTAATGTAATAAATTTCTAATTTGACTCAACTCTTGATTTAATAACTCATTATTCACTAAATCATTTTTGATTTTATCGTAGGCGTGGATAACAGTGGTGTGGTCGCGGCCACCTAATTTTTGGCCAATATACGGATAAGAAGTATTGAAATCTTCCCGTAAAAGATACATTAACACCTGGCGCGGTTTAACCACTTCTTTTTTTCTTGTTTTTTCATAAAGCCGACCCTCTTCAATTTGATAAAAATTAGCCACAATTGAAATAATATCCTTAATGGAGATATTTTTAACTGGTTTAATATTGTTTTTTATTAAATTTTTTACTTCAATCATTGATAATGGCCTTTTTTTAAGATAAAACTGGCAAGCTAGGGAGTTTAAAGCTCCTTCTAATTCCCGAATATTATCTTGAATCGCCAACGCCATATATTCTAAAATCTCCTCGGAAAGTAAAAGATTATTTAATTTCGCTTTATGTTTAAGAATCGCTAACCTAGACTCAAAATCAGGTTTATTAATGTCAACAACCATTCCCCCTTCAAGTCGTGAGCGAAGGCGCTCTTCAAGATTATTGATTTGTTTTGGGGGACGGTCGGAAGAGAAAATAATTTGCTTGTTATTTTCATAGAAATTATTAAATAAATGGAATAATTCTTCTTGGGTTTTTTCTTTATTAGAAAGAAATTGGACGTCATCCATAATTAAAACATCATATTTACGATATTTTTCCTTAAACAAATTACCACGATTATTTTGAACTGAATTAACATAATCCAACATAAATTTTTCCGAAGTAATATAATAAATTTTTTTATCACTCTGGGTATTTTTGAAACAATTACCCACCGCCTGAATCAAATGGGTTTTACCTAAACCAGTGCCGCCATAAATCAATAAGGGGTTATAAAGAATCCCTGGTTTTTTGATAATTGCTTGAGAGGCGGCGTGGGCCAATTCATTAAAAGCCGCAATAATAAACAAATCAAAAGTATATTTCGGATTAAGATTATCCTCTTTATTGATATAAATTTCAGTCATGGGTATTTGTTGATTAGCCCAATCCG
>ERZ1292629.833-Hain-H43-01um-R1-833-length-33510-cov-73_pt1 | contig 33510 bp, 43 predicted proteins | sample MGYA00564399_ERZ1292629 | MGnify/ENA primary metagenome ERZ1292629 (study PRJEB36523, sample SAMEA6512636) | groundwater metagenome | collected 2019-01-08 | study: AquaDiva: Metagenomics assemblies of 32 groundwater samples
ATATGTCCCTCACTCATCTCCCTACTCCATTTCTACCCCTGTTGGGGTGGTTTTAGTTTATATTTAGCACATTCAGTTACTATAATTCTGCGTCTAAAAGGTATTTTCTTGTTATAATATTTTACTAATACCGAGCAGGTTTTTGTGTTTTTTCCGACTCTTATACTATGGACACAAGAGGCACATAAGGTATTAATCCAATCTATCATCCCATCCTCCTCTCTATTTAGTTTTTAGTTTGATCGGGTTTAAGGAAATAATTATTCCGACTTCTGAATCAGTCAAATATCTCGTAATCAATCTATTATCACTCTTATCTTCATCCAAGATTATACTTGCTAATTTAAGTTTATCTGTATCAATCTCCACAAATTCCAATGCCTTTGACCTTGCCCACGCAACAAGTTCGGGGGATTTGTTGGGGTCTATATCTAATTCAATCTTAATCATTTTTGATTCTCCTTCCGTTGTCGTGACATTTTTCGCATAAAGTTATTCCATTGTTAGTGTCCCACATAGGAGTGTATGCCATTGCCCCGTCATAGAGATTAAATAACGGCAAATATTTTTTGACTTCTTGTAGCAGTTCTTTGAACGATTTTATATGATGGGCTTCAAGATTACCGCCTGTTTTGTCCCTACAATCTTGGCAAGTAAAATCATCCCGAATAAACACTTTTTGCCGCCATTCGGCATATTTTGCAGAATTGCGAACTCTCTCTCTTATTGGTGATATTCCCCCCTTCCAGCCATGATTTTTCTTTCCTCTCTGGGCTAAACTAATTCTTCTTCTTGTTGCATCCGTCGGTTTTTTACCTTTTCTGGATAAGCTTATTCTATTTTTTGTTTCTTCCGTCAGTTTCTTGCCCTTTTGAGATAAACTCATTTTCATTTTTGTTTCTTTCGTCTTTTTCCTACCCTTAAGCGATAAGCTTATTTTCAGTTTAGTTTCTTCTGTCATCTTCCCCGCCCTACTCTTTGTCTTTTTATTCTGGCTCATTGGCGTTCCTTTCTGATTTTGTGCAATGATTTCTTGAATCTCTTGGGGCTTGATAATCGCATATTGCTTCCCGTGATAAACTGCATTCCCAGAAAAGACCAGCAATAAGTTTGAATTGGCATATACCACTATAATTACACGTTATAGGAATTGACTTATCTATCATCCCCCACTCCTTTCAGTTAGGATTTGTTTCAGTTCATCTATCATTTTGTGGTCTCCTTTTTATGTTCACAAGCACTTTGTTTGTTACACATCTTTTCCTTATAATAAATACAAGGTGTTTTATTAATAGAACATTCTCCTGTTATCTCATCAGACAATTTAGACCTGTTTTGTTTATGTTTAGACATTTCCATAATGCCCAATGTTAAAAATGGAAGTATTTCTTTATCCTTACTCATTTTACTCCCTCTTCGGCAACAAGCCGAGTTTGGTTAGGTTTTTAATGCTCGCAGATATTCCGATGAAATCTTTTTTGTTATTAACAGTATAATACAGACACCCCTCAATTATCTCGCCAAGTTTTTGCTTGGTTTGACATAACTTATCGCACATTTCTTGTTGATGGTCAATACACATCTCACAGGTTGCCCAGTGGCACAATCCACACAGCACATCATCAATGTTTGGTTGGTTGGCCATTGGCTTGTCTTCCTTTCTTTTCGTACACTCTATACACTCGCCCGGCTCTGGCTCGCCTTTGCAGGGGTAAGTTTTTATGTAATCTGTGTTTACCCCACTTGGATAATCTTTGCTCATTCTATCATCCATTCTTTCGGGAAATCTGTCGTTCTGAATTGAATATGTTTGCCAATATTATCTTTTATATAAATCGGAACATCTGAAATGTCTTTGATTCGTTCGGTTAATCTAATAACCCAATTAACATCGGTCTTTCGTTTTGACTTTGTTAGCCCTCCAATAATTACCCAATCGGCAAACATATACGGAATATAAACTTCCTCAAGAAGTGGTTCAAAATTAAGTAATCTTCTCACCTTGATTTTACGCTTATATATCTCGGACTTTTCATTCCAATCCGCTTGATTAGTAATAGTTAATCCAATCCATAAATTAGACGGCCTTTCCTCGCCATCTGGTATATTCTGGGGTTGTTTGGTAAGAACTATAAAGATATGGTTGTCATTATCCTTAATGGTTTTATAAACTTCTTCCCGCCATATTGCCTTTACCATCGGGTCATATAGGTCTGTAGTTGAACCGCAAAATATTATTGATTTGGTTTTTAGTTTTTCCGGCTCAAATATCTTTTCAGGGTGGAAGGTAGGGGCAAACGACCTCTTAAACCTCTTGTATATCCGGCTGGCGTAACAATAAAAACAATTATTAGTGCAACCAGTTATCGGATTCCACGTAAAATCACACCATTCTATTTTCGTTTTATTCATTTTAATATATCCTCAGTAATTGTTTTAGGTCTATTATTGCCTGGTCCAGCATACAAGTCATAATACTTTTTCAATATCTTCTGGTGTCCTGACTATAACATATAAACCGCCGCTGGCCTCAAACCATCTTTGGAATTCTATTTGCTCCCCACTTTGTTTGCCCACAGAAGATTTACATTCAATACCGAACATTTGTGTTATACCTCTGCCAAGCGGCATATGCTTCGTAGATATTATCCCGCCGTAGTTATCAATATTTACGGCACCTACAATATCAGGAATACCCTTGAGCGTATAAGGATTCTTGCACCATACATTGCCCCTTTTAATGCCGCCGGTATTGACGCGGCCAAAGTAATATCCCTTCGCCTTCAAATATCTCAAACAATATCTTAAAATTTCCGCTTCTTTCATTTAACCATCCTAAACTCTATTACCCTACTTTAACCCTAAACCACTCTCCGATTAAACTGCGTCGGTCGTTCTTTCATTATATCCTCTTCTGTTCTTTATCCATTCTCAATCTGTGCCTGGCCAGTTCCACATATTCCGGCACAATGTCTATCCCCAGATAATTGCACCCCATCTTCTGGGCCGCAATCTCCATCTGGCCGCTTCCCGAAAACGGGACCAGAACCGCCCCCCCCCTATGCAAAAATAAATCAATTATCCAAAGGCACATATTCCCGTTATCAGGGCAAGGATGGGAGTGCCTCCCATCCTTAATAAAGTTCTGGGCGTCAAATACAACCACATCCCTCGGAATTCTCTTGCCCTTTATCGGACCATCATAAAACACAAACGGCTCGTAGCAATTAAATCCACCTACTGCCGAATACGATACTGACGATGGCTTATTTATCTCCACTACCCATAAAGCGGGCGGGTAATTCCATAATGCCCTCACCCCCGGAGTTACAACCAGTTTCTTGGCTACCCGTCTGGCTTGGGCAAACCAATCCAAACAGAATTTTTTATACTCCTCGTCTGTTTTGGTCTCTAATCCGTTCGCGTATTCCCTTGAATTCTTGCCGATTCCCTTTCTGGCATTAAATGGCGGGTCGGCATAACATAGGTCAAACGACTTGTCCGCCATCCCCGCCATCACCTTGATACAATCGCCCAATATTATCTCATTCATTTTCGTTCCTTTCTTTTGGTATTGAGCATATTGTTATCCCTCCACTCTATTCCGTCCCATTTTCTTTTTCATCCTTATACTCCCTTTCTGGAATAATCTGGTCTGGCGATGAATACACCTGCAAGGATTTTTGTGGTCTCCTTTTTATGTTCACATAAGTCGCCTATCATCTCCAGTAATTTCAATCTTATGGCACATCTCATTTAATTCTCTTTCTTGATTCGTTTATCTTCTCCCTGGAGTTTAATAATATCGCACATTCCAGCAATACGAGATGATACTCTAACATCTATTTGCATATCTATTTGGTGTAAATTAAAGTTAGATGTTATTAAAGTAGTCAATAAAAATTGCTCTCGTTGATTGATGATATAATAAGTTACTTGACGGACATATTCAGTCAGTTTTTCCGCTCCAATGTCGTCAATAGCCAAAATACCCGAAAAATTAGCCGTTTCCTTTGCCTGTTCAACAGAGGTTAATTCTTCTGCCGCCTGTTCTTTTTTATATAGGTCTTGTAGTGTCATAATAAATTCGGTATAACTAATCCATTTTACAGGCACACCGTCTCTGATATATTCCTTAATCATCCCAGCCATAAGCACTGTTTTTCCCACACCAGCCCCCCCTGTGATAAAACAAGACTTATTCTTATGTTTTCTTATTAACTCTATCTTATTCTGAGTTAATTCTGTATCCCTGAATTTAGGTGGTATAATATAAATACTTTCTTTTAACCTCTTTTCTTTAATTGTCTCATTATATAAGCCCTTGCAACTGTCGGAACATGTCAATCTTTTTGACTCCGGTTCTTTCTTAAACTCTTTATCACATACCAAACACTTAACTGTCGTATGTTCGGGTAAGATGGTCATACTTTCCCGCATCTTCCGTTCCGCTATTTTCCGGTCTAAAACCGCCTTTTCTTCGTCCAGCACTTGTTTGAATGGTTTCATTTTGTAACTCCTTTACTACATTCCAGCACATCATACCCTTTCGGTTCATAATGTCCTGTTCTGTTATCTTTAATCCGGTCGTTAGCGCGGACATAAAATGCTTCCGGCTTAGTTCTATACTCTGGGCCGGACAGTATTGGTTATGTATTTTAGCCAAATGCAAGGATAATTGGTCATTGGGGTCAAGGTCCCCCTTAACAACCCCCTTATTAGAATAAGAATCAGAGGAGAGTAGAGGAGAGGGCGTCCGATTTTCGGACGCCGTGTCCTCATTTTCGGACATCATCCGTCTTTTATGCCTGTCAGATAACTCAAACTCTTGGTGGTTAATGAGATAAATAGTTCCGTGTTCTGTCATTTTTACCTTGCCAAAGTGGATAAACTTGGCTAAAGACCGCGTTAGCAGTTCCTCGTCAATATTGAGTATTCCGACCAGCTGTTTATGTTGATACGGGGTGGTTTCATTAGCACGGATATATCCCTGGTCTTTGCCGGATAGTGCTATAAAATCTACCCAGACGCTTCTTTCGTCTGGAGTTAGTTCTATTCTTGTTGACCCGAATATCCACTTGTCAATCCATAGTGGCATCCAGTCATCGCCTTTTTTATTTTTCATATGCTTTTTCCTTTTGTAACTTACAAGGTGGACAAACTGTTGGAGATAATCCGTGTGGACATCTTTTTTTTGTAGGAATAAAAGATTTAAGGGCGGGGCTTGTTGCGAAACAGACAGACCTCTCTTGCGTAGCAAAATTGGAAATGTCACCCCGCCCTTGATTTTCTTGAGTTGTAGGTTGTTGTCTATTCCGCATGACCTTATTATATCATTTCTGTTTCATTTGTAAAGTAATTGCAACATAATTCGTAAATTATTTTATTTTCTTGCTTATTTTATAACCGCACCTAATACACTGCCACCAGATTTTGTTATGCTTATAGACCGGGAATATCCGGTGTAATCTGCCACCGCATTTTTTGCCGTGAAACTTCATCATATTTCGTTACATTTATTTAATTATCGGCGTAGTATGGTCCAACCAATGCCCGTAACATAATACCGGCTCGCCCTCTTTCTTTAATGCCGGTTTGCTACAGAGTATACATTTGGCTGTCAATTCCTTTGACCGCGATATACATCCTTTAGATTCCCTCTCAGCCCTAGCTTCTTTTACTTCTTGCAAGTATGACCAGACAATATCCTTGTTGTAATATACTCTTGGCTTCTCGCCAGTTGCAAATAACTGTTTAGCCAAAGTTATCGCTTTAGTTTCATCGGTCATTTTCTCATAGGTTACAAATGCGCCGGAAAACTTACCCCACCCAGCGCCTTGAGTCCATACTTTAATAAGATACTTTGCTTTTCTCATAGTTTAATATCCTTTCATAATATTATTATATCCAGTTAGCGCAATGCGACCGATACCCGCATTTCGGGCATTTGATTATGTCGTGTTTCAGCCATATCCATTTGGGCCGTCCTTTATTTCTGTCACTGCAACTTAAACAAGGGCAGAATAACCCTGTTTTACACTTGGGGCATACCATATCGGCATTTTTCGTCTTCATACCTTCACCTTTCTCAACGCTATCTTGCTTTGCCTTAAAGCCCTAAACGGCAGTGTCATCTCGGTGCCGTCTATAGGTCTGTTGTTATGCCCCACGCAGATAATACGCACCTTGTAGTTGGAGTCCGGGCCGGAAAGGATTTTGACCCTGCCGAGCCGGTGGTGATATAGGATAATATTCATCTCCTATTCCTCTCTACCCCTTGAGGGGTGGTTGGTTCTTTATCAAACAAACTACTCTTATCGTTTTTAATAGACAATAGCATTTGGTCAAATATGTATTTGCCGGTTTCTGGCTCTACACAGTTACATAACATTAGATTTACTTTTGTTTTTGGAAGTGTGTATTTACTCAAATCAAAATTAACGATGGTTTTCCGTTCATCCATTTGGTCTTTTCTGATATATCTTGTTGGGCGAGTATCATTAGTTCTTATGTGAAAGTTAGTCCAGTAATAATGGCTGTTCAGTTCTATCGGTGAAATTAAGGGGTCGTAATAACTAATAACATTTTCAATACAATACATCCCCTCAAACCAAAATGAGAGCAACAGTATTTCCTGATAAAGGTGCATATCTGGGTATTTCGGAGATGACCCTTTGTGATTGTTAATGTTGTTCATCCTACTATGTGTAGGGCAAGGCGGACTCGCCCAAATAAACTCATACTCCTTAAAATGGTCTAATAGGAATTGGTGGGCGTCTGCCACAATAACCTTGTCTTTGGGGAAGAAGTCGTGATATATCGCCGCAATCTTCGGGTCTAACTCCACCGCGGTTATATCGTGGTCATCACCCCAAAAACGCCTATTTCCTCCTATTCCCGCATATAAATTTAGAATATTCATACTCTCACCCTTTCTGCGTGTGTGTTTGCTTCTCGCAATAACTGCACCCGGCCTCGCTCAGTGACGAAGAAAACGCTCACCAGCACAGTAAGACCCCTGGCATCTGCTTCTTCTCGTGTCAATGGCCTTTCGGTCATATAACCCTCTTCCCTTAACTCTCTGGCTCGTCTGTCTGCACTGGTAGTCGGATAATCCCATTTAATCAACTGCGTAGTAGTAACACCTCCAGGTCTTTGGGCTAATTCAAGAATCGCCAGTTTCACTTCACTCAGCATTTTTAGTTAAGTTTCGTTTTAATCCACTCTATTATCTTATCCATTTTTACCCGATAGAACACCTCAAAGTCCTGCTTCCGGTCTGTTAGTTCCCAGAGTCGCCAGATACACGCCCGGAGCCGCTGGGACGGGTGTTTCTCTGACTTCTCAATTTGTATATCCGGCAGATTGGCAACATCCTCTTGCTTGATTTCTTGTTCCGAGAACAGAAACCACCCTGCTTTCTTCCTGACCGAGAATAGAACCGCCTCGTCCGCGCCGGACATTTCTTGGCAATCCATACTAACCCTCAGTGTTTTATCATCCATTGTTGAGATTTTACTGATGAACGCCTGTGCTGTAAATATCTTCTTGTCTGGCATTACTTTGCTCCTTTCAGTTTGGGCGGCAATTTTCTCCCACAAATCGTTAAAAGGGAATGGAACTATCGTCCTCCGGCTGTTCCGGGGCCGGTTCTGTTGCCGAGTATCCCGGCTCTGCCTTTTCCATCTTGATTATAAAATGCACCTTGTTAGCCAGTATCTTTATCTTGCTATGCTTCTGCTGGTTCTTATCAATCCAGTTTTCGGTGATAAGTTTACCTTCCACCAATATAGGGCTACCTTTTGTCAATGTGTCCTTGCAGATAATCGCCATTTTACCCCAGATACTGACATCAATAAAACAGGTCTGTTTCTGTTCCTGGCCTTGCTTATCCTTGTAGAAGTCATTAGACGCCAGGGATATGTTGCATACGGAGTTAGCGTTGGGATTAGTCCGTAAATCAGGGTCTTTGGTTAATCTGCCCTTGATAAGCGCTCTGTTTGTGTCTGACATTGGTTATCCTTTCTTTATCAAAGATACTCCATATAAGAGTATTTTTTGTTTCATAGCCGAGTTAGCCGCCGAGTTAGCCGAGTTAGCCGCCGAGCTAGCCGCCAAGTAAGCCGCCGAGTAAGCCGAGTTAGCCGCCTTCTTGTTTTTTGCGGATGGGTTTTTGATACATTCCTTTGCCGCATCTATCGCTTCCCTTGGTCTCTTGTCGTTAGGGTGCTTATCTTCATATATTTTGATGACCTGCTCTGCGGCATAAACAGCATACTGGACATATTGTTTATATGCCATTGTCCTGACTATCAACCAATTAGCCCAGTCAAGTTTGCCCGCTGACATTAACGCCGTAATAAACTTAACTCTATCTGTTCCGATTAACTTATGCTCCTTTGCCCAGTTAATACCCTCTATGCAGGGTTTATTCTTCGTAATCCACTTCTCGGTTATTTTCATACACTATCCTTTCTTATTCCCGTGATTTATTATTAAATGTGCTAAAAACACGCAAAATAGTATAAATCCATTTATCAAAATTATAGTAGTCATCTCACACTATCCTTTCTTATTGAACTCTAATCATCGGCTTTGGCTATCAGTTCGTCTTCCTTATGCCTCTCTCTGGCGAAATCAGGGTCTGGGTGGGTAGTTACCCCCATTTTAGTGGTTTCAGTCGGTTGTATGGGCATTTCTGACCTATTACGCCCTATTGTAGGGGTATCCTGTTGACGAAACTCCTCTGCCTTGGCCAATAACGCTTCCTCTTTGCAATGTTCATCTCTGACTTGGTTTCTGGTCTTGTATTCAGAACAGGATATTATCGCCTTGCCTGCACTTATAGAGTCATTATTAACCTCGGCTATATCTTCATCGGGGTGCCCGCACTTAAAAAATTCATAATCCCTGCCCTCTTCGGAACCGAAAACATAAAGTTTTTGATGTATGCAATTATCGCATTTCATTTATTTATTCTCACTTTCTGGCGGATACTCAAACCGGAGTATAACGCCGTTATCATCTTTTTTGACGTTGCATTTTCCGGCCATTCCGTCTTTGAGCCATCCGGTTAGTTTTGTCGCCTCTGCGCTGGTTAAGTCGCCTGTCTTTTCCTTGAAGAATAGACCCCCCAGCATCGGTGCGCCTTTGTCCGGGGCGATATTGGCCTGTGCATACAGTACCTTAAGAACCTCAATCTGTTGCTTGGATATTTTACCGGATGTCACATTATTAAGGCCATTAGCAATGTCCTTTCCGGTGACTGGTGGCTCATCGTGACTCCCCATATCCATTTCTTCTATGTCCTGGGTAAAGAGGTCGCTGGCCCCGGTTGATGTCAATACTGCATCTACCAAGGCGCGTTTCTTTGCCATCTTCAATATCGTGTTAGCCAAGTCAAAGGGATTAGTTCTGACCATTAGTTTCGTTCCCCACTTATCGGCCTTGCTTTTGCGCCTGTCTGCCGGGGTGGTGTCATATTCTTCCTTATAAACTTTTTTCCAGTTGTATTTCTCTTCGGCAGATGAACATTCACCCACACCAGAACCCACAAACTGTCCGTCCGATATTCTCAGTAAGTTGACCTTAATCCGATACCTTATCATATCGGGAGTAGATAGGTCGTCTTTTTCTGCCACATTTGTCGCTAACCGGAATGTCAGACATAATTTCTCTGCCCCGGCTTTTAGTAGGGTGGGTTTCTTTCCACACCCAGGGATAACGCCATAATGCACATCTTTCTGCATTACCTTTTGCTGTATCTCCTTGATTAGTTCCACTTGCTGGATTACGTCTTGCGCTGTTAGTGGCCTGATTGTTTCCATTGGTATCGGCATTGCCTCGTCTTTATTGGTAGTTGCTAATGCCGTTCCAGGGTCTTTTTTTCCTGTGAGTTCCCTAGATGCTCCTTTAATACTCATACTTCTCTCCTTTGCCTTTCGGCGGTTAAAGTTTATTTCACTTCCTCAAAATCAACAGAGTTACTTTTCATACTCTCTGTTCCTTTCTGCCTTTCGCGGTTAGTTGTTTGGTTATAAACTTTGCTTCCTTCAGCACACTCCGCAGGCAATCAAGCAGATTCTCGTTGCTTTCGCCGCCCTTGACCAGTTCCGTTATCTTTTCCATCGTCTCAATGTGCGTCAAGCATTGCTGCTTCCAGCCGTTGGCGATGGTTTGCCATGTGGTGATTAGTTCATCGTTATCCATTACTAACTCCTTTTATAAAAAAAGACGAGGCGGCCGATGAAAGACATTGATGAAAATGCTAATGCACCTTGCGATGCACTACCGCCCCGCCAGTTTTTAGTTTTGCTGTTGATTGTTCCATCTTTCATCTGCCTATACTATCGCTTTTATTTAGAGTAATTTCAAGTAAAAAATAAATAATTATTAAAAATTATAAAAGTGTAATTTACGCTTTTATGATAGTTACCATACAGGTTGTATGTGTGGCGTGATAATGCACTATTACTTGTGGTGGGCTAAAACGGCTAATATTTGCAGAAATCTTGAGAATTATTTAGAAAATACTTTTATCTCGCCCCAGCCCTTGTCGTATTTTCGGAGTTCCTTATTTACGGCGCGGCTTTCTGGTTTGGATTTTATACTCTCAAAATAGCGGACATCTACCAACATACCCTTAAACTTTCTCGCTGCCCATTTGCTTGTATGGTCATCCACTATTCTAATCTGTCCGTTTGGTAATTGTATCCTTGTTCCTAATGGTAATAACCCTCTGGCGACCGCCACGCCTTTTTCGTTCCTTGCACATTTGCCCATAGCGTTTTTATTTCCCTCTCTGGGCTGGAGTGAGGAATAGGCAGTTAGCCGGACTTTTATTGTATAATACTTTGGTGCTGGTCTGATCGGGGCCTCCGCAACCTCAGCCAAGCATAAAAACAGGCATAGTATTGCCCCAAACAGCCCCAGATACCTCTTTAATGAGCCGATAAACGATAGTTTCATAACAGATTCCTTATCTTCTGGGCTATTTTACCGTAAATATCACCGGCCAATACCGCTCTGAATTCACCAGTATCTTTACTCAAAGGAATATTATTGTAATCAAACATCTTGTCTATCGTATGTGAAATCTCGTGTATCAGGGTCGCCATATCGTCTATCGTCCAATTATATCTTCTTAACCAAATGACGAAAACTATATACACAGTATCCCCTATCTTCTCATCTGCGCTAACTTCTATTCGCTCCATATCAAATGACAAACCCCCAAACCCGTTAATACTAACCGGTTCATTATACTTATATTGCCTTTCAAGTAATTTAGATAATTCATCACCGCTATATCCGATATAACAATGTATCCGGTTGGCGAATATCGTATCCCAAATCTTAAAATTTGCTTTCAGTTTCTTTATCATATAATTGCGTATGGCCGGTCTCCACCCGGCCCCAACCATAAAGTATTATTTCGGTTTCGGAGTAGTGTATTTGAGAACCAATTCTTTCAAGTACGCGTCTACTTTCGCATTAACCGCCTCGGACTTGATTACCGCCTTTATTTTATCGGTAGTAGTTCCTTCGGTTTTGGAATACGCCTCAACCCCCTTAATAACCGTTTCTGCGACCTTCTCAATCCGGGCCGCCTTTTTCTGCGCTTTTTTCTTGCCCAGCCAGCCAAGCACCGGGACGACTATCTCAACGATAGTCTTTAGAATTCTAAGCCAACCCATACTTTACCCCTTTCTTTCCGTTAATAAAGTTATAATTTTATAACATAAGTTGCCAACGCCCATACTCCGGCAATAATTACCGCCAATCCGCCCAGTATGGCGCATACATAACCCAATATCCGGCCACCCATCCCATCGTGTTCGTCTTTGTTATGCTCCTTGATTCCCTCGGCTACCTTTGCGCAGGATTCAACCTTGTGATTTTCTAACGCCCCATATAATGAATGATAGCACTGTTTATTAAGGGCAATATCGGTTACTGCGTCCGCCAGAGTATCGTTAATCTTGTCAATCTTATTTTCCATTCGTATTAACCGGTCTAAGAAATCGCTCATAGTATCTGCTTTCTTCTGTTGATTGTTTTTACGATTACATTGCCTGCCCATTGTAGCGGGTATAATATCAAAAATAACACTACCGCTATTATCTTACGCTCTGTCTCGTTTAGTTTAATCTTCATACATCCCCCTTGTTATCCTTAGAAAGTTTGGTTATTCCTCATAAGTTATCAAAACCTTTATTGGCTTGGATAGAATATTCTCGCTGTTTGTTGCATGATTCCCAACTGTTACATTCGTTGCATCCGCATACCAATCATATTGATAGCCCGCAGAATTGGTATAGCTTGAAGGAACATAACTTCCACTGGAGTATTCTACCATGACTTGTATAGCGATAATTTTTGTTGATGTCAGCCCATGCGTGATAGATACTCCTCCACCCTCCGCAGCCGCAGTTGTTCCCGTCAACTTCTTCATCTTTATCTTTGGAGCATCTGAACCTAATTGAGTAAACCCGTTAATATCTAAAGCGACATCGGGAGTCGCGGTTCCTATCCCGACATTACTTCCAAACAGGGAAATATATGCTTGTTCGGTACTATCTGTAATGCGCATCAATAATAAAGCGGCTGTTGTCCAGTCAGAGCCACCACTCGTTCGATAAAGGCGAGTTCTCAAACCGACTCCGTTTATCGTTGTTCCACCCTGAAAACTTATATCAAGATTATTTCCAGCAGTAGTTCCTAAACTTCCCCCCAAAACGTGTAAGGGATAACCGGGGACTCCCGTCCCTATTCCAACCCTATTATTTGTTGCGTCTATATAAAACGTATCTGTGTCAAAAGCATAATTTCCCGAAGCTGTATCACCAGTATTGAGCAGATAATCAGAATGAGCTTGCGTATTGTTCGCAATGTGCGCTTGAATGTTTGCGTTTGCCGCCTCAGCGCCAACACCCGCGGCAGTATGCGGACTTCCAGTGCCTGTAATATGAGTTTGGATAGCGACGTCATACGCCTGAACATCAGTCCCTATAACTAATGCTAAATCAGTCCTTACTTCTGAATATGTTCTTTCAATCAAAGCAGAAGTTCCATTGCCCTTTAGATAGGAATTGAGGGTTGCAGAAGATTTCCCAGTTCCGCCATCTGCAACACTAACATCTGTTCCAGATGCCCTGTAAATATAAGCCGAACCGATAGTTACCGCAGTTGGTAAATCGGTATAATATCTCGGATAATCCGCAGCATCACATCTTATAATAGAATCCGCAACGGCGGCAGGAGAGCAGAAGAAAACATTACCACCTACGGACTTGACATAAATAAACCCTCCCGCAGCAGTATTTACATCTGCGCCTGTTCCACCGTTGGCTATTGGAAGCGGCGAGTTTAATGTCGCTATTGTTCCAAGCCCTAAAGTTGTCTTCACCTGTGCAGGCGTTCTACTCGCCCAAGCACTGGCTACACTAACTATAAAGTTATCGGTTGTGGCTGTTAGTCCGGCTATGGTAGTCAAATCACTATCTAACCCTTGAGCGTCCGTTATCCCATAACCGGATAATGTAGTCGGTTTAGAGGCAAGTTGTGCAAAGGTATAATCATTCTGTGCTGCGACTACTGCACCAGTCCGGCCAAAGACACTCGTTACCGGATATGATATGTCAGAAGTCAAAGCAATCGTGCCTGAAGCGTCCGGTGCCGTATATGTCCTTAATGTCCCCGCTGTTAATGAAACGCAGTCAAACCTGAACTGCTTTTTAACATTATTGGCGTCCACTATCCTGTCTGTATCGGATAGATACCCGAACATTATATTAGTCCCCATATCTATCGGGCCGTTAAAGTTGATTTTCTCAATAGGGATACTCTCGTAAGCCATGTTAGATATGGCCTGCGTTACCTGCCCCGTAGTTAATGATATATTATCTGGCATAGTTTATTCTTTGCCGTATTCTTTCAGCAACTTAGCATAATCGCTGTCGGAAGATTTACCGCCATTTCCGCCACCGTATTGTTTCTTTAGTGTATCATAGTCGCTTGTTTTACCGAGTTCTGTGGATGTCTGAACACCATCAATTGCGCCTATTAACTCCATTGCTTCTTCATAGGGCGCAATATATGTGTCTTCAATACCCCTGCGGTATGTAACTTTTCTTGGTTCTTTAACTCCGGGAACACCGATATAAGAAGCCGCTTCCTGTATGGTGTAGGCGACCTCACTCAAGACACTGAACGACGGATTATCCTGAAACATCTTTAATAATGTATCGGTCGTTACCAACTCTACCATATTATTAACAGTTTCAGCCATTGCTTGCGCCACCTTAGCCGACTTCTTATAGCCCGCCTTACCCAGTTCGTATGACAGATACATCCCGCTACCGTAAAGAAGGAACATTTTCCCGAAGTTCCTTACGTTCTGCGAAAAAACCCTCCCGGCTTTCATATCAGTAATAGCGGAATTTGCCACACGCCTAACAATCAATCCATTAGTTATACGCCACCTATTCATCTGGGTTATCATCCTGCCTGGTGCGGTTTGCAATAGCAAAGGTGTTTGGGTCTTTGAGAATATGCCCTGCGTTTGGGCTATCGCATCTAATATTTGTCTGCGTTTTCCCATAGATATAACACCCGTAACCCATTCTTCTTTGGTCAGTCCTGACAGCATCATAGACGTTCTTACTTCTATTTCTCCTAACTGCTGACCAACCATAGAATATCGCTCCAGTTTCCTGAGACCACCCTTAAACCCTGTCGTGGCGTATTCGTAAAACATATCATCCAATATACCATATTCCTTAGCCATTGCCATTGCTTTTTTAGGTGAACTCATAAACCTACCCTTGCCAACAAGATATTTATGCACGGGGGTAAGAATAATGCTATTGCCTTCACCGGCAATTACATTTTTTAGTGCTGACATACGCTTAAGACCAAGCAACTTGACGTATCCAATATCAACAATCTTATCTCCAATATTAGCCAGCCATGCCGCCTTGCCCGTTCTAAACTCAAAGTCCAACGCCCTGCCCTTTAGATTTTGTAAATATCGCTGCATCCATTTGGCTGTTTTGGGTTGTAGTAACAACTGCTGAATGGCCTGCCCCTCAGGCAACACTTTATTAAGAGCCATTACCCTCTCGTAAACAGTTGAGTATTCTTCTATGATTTTGCGGATGTTTTGGGTAGGCGTTATCCCTCCTGTCCGTTTTTGGGCGAACTTGAAGAATTTCTCGCCACCTATAATATCGTCCAGCGCTAACATAATATTGGTTGGGATATTTGGGTCTTTAGGACTTCTGCCAACCATCTCTGACACCGTCTTCAAGATGCCCTGATTCCATATCTTTTCTTCAAGCCCTTGTTCTATATGGGTTACATAATTCTTGCGCCACTTAGTAAGTTCAAGGTCTTCCCTCGCTTTGGTAAAGAAGTTTCGTAAATATGCCACCACACCGCGTTCTTCTCTGGTCAAAGAAACTTGCTTACCACTCAATGCGTCAAAGATTTCAGGGTTAGTTTTGAGCATCTTCTCTTTAATACCACGTTCTGGTCTTGATTTTTCAGCCGCACTCAACATCTCGTCAAATTTTGACAACCGCCTTTCGGTTTCCTTCTCGGCTTGCCATAACAAGTCGTCTCCCTTATTCACAATTCGTTCAATAAGCGGATGTCCCTCCTTGATGTCAACGGTAGGTATCAACTGATTGGGTATTCTCTTGACGAATATCCCCTTGTTTAATACTTCCTCTTTATCGCCAAACTTATCTATAATAATACGTTTGGGAGTTAATTCCGGTCTCTCTATATCCTTTAGTATTTCAGATAATGCTTCTGATTGTTTTGGGGATAAAAATTTATCCCCTTTTTCTAACCGGCTCACAAAGGTATGTAATTCTTCAAGTTGTTCAGTAGACGCCTTTTTGACACTACCTATATTTAACCCCTTGCGAATCCTTGCCATTGTATCATTAGACAAATCTTTTGATTCTATAAGAGATAGCGTTTTGTCCCTTAATGCAGTATGCTTTTTTGTAGCAATTTCCTGGCCAATATCCACCTCGTATTTAGACGGGTATAAATCCTCGTAAGAAGTCATTGTCGGCTTGGTGGCCGGTTCGGTATACTTGGGAAACTGTTCTATATACTTCTCTGATTCTAACGCCCTTATTTTTGCTTCTTCCAGATATTCCGTTGCCGTTGCCCTATCAAGATGTTTTATCTTTGGAAGTTGCGCCTCGGCTTCGTTTAGTTTGCCTTGCTTGAGTAAATTATAAAACTCGTCTTCAGGATTAACCCCTGCCGGTGGCATAGGTGGCGCCGGTGGCTTTTGTGGTGGAATCTGCCCTATTCCTGTTTCAGGGGTAGTTATGCCCGGTTTTGGTGTTTCAATCGCTTTAATGGGCATTTCTGACGCCTTAGGGGCTATTGTGGCGGGTGGTTTGATTCTTTTCGGTGATTTCCATATACCGTCAGTATCCCTTACGAGTCCATCTGGGGCGAAAACCTCTCCTGTTCCAGTAGAATATTGAATATCTCTTGCATCCACTTTAACCTGAATACTCTCGCCGCCTATTGCTTTACCCTCGGCGTAATACTCGCTTCCTTTTTTGTTTGGAGATAAGAATGATTGCGTTTCTAACTTACCAGTCGTTAGTATATTGTTTGCCTTTTCCTTGCTTGTTCCATGCCACATTGACACAGAACCATCAGGATTTACTGCTATTTTATAATTCTGCTCTTTGGCCATATCTCTTAAATCTTGCCCTGCGATTATTCTTTCATTTATATCTTTAGGGAAAGTTATCGGCTTGACCTCTGGAATAGGCGGCTTGCCTTCGGGGATAGCTAACTTCGGCATCTCTGGGGCTTTGAGGTCGGGGATGGCTCCGGCTTTAGCAAACTCCTCGGTGGTCATTGCATCCCAGTCGGGTTCTTTAACTCTGGCTTCTTTATTCTTGAGAATATCGGTTAATTCATCCATTGCCGTCTTATCGTCTATCGCTTTGCTGATAAAACCCTCTTCTTTGAGTGTGACGACGGCTTGGTCTAAACCCCTGCCGGATTCCTTGATAATGCCCGGATAATTCTTTTGTATGATAGTGGCTTCGTCAATAGTAGATGGTTTAATGCCTATACTTTTAAGTCGGTCAATCATACCCTTTGTAGCGATAATCTGGCCGCCCTCGCTTGTTCCTGTTTTTAATGCGCCACGGAGCTTGAGTTCGGCTTCGCTGGCGATAGTCCGTAGTTTAGGCAGTGTTCCTTTAATGACCGGAATACCTTTTTTATACATCTCTATCGCACCCTTAACGCCCCTCAGTCCCATTGCACCAATATATGGAAACATATCAATTGCCATTCCTAAATCAACTAATGTCGCCAATCCTGCACCTAATTCAGGGTTAATGTTAGGATATGCCTTCCAAACACTGTCAACTGATGTTGGGGTTGCCTGCGGTAGTTTCCCCCTTGCTGGCAAGACGTGCCTTAATATCTGTTCAGTTTTTAATGCCAACATAGACGGGTCTCTGCCCAATGCTATTTCTTCTTTTATCCATTCTTCGGGGATTTTAGCGACTATTGCTTGTGGCACGGTGAACGCACCTACAGCCGCCTCGCCTGCCTGCCCTATTTTCTGCCTAACATCCTGCACAAATTGTGGAGATACTCCCCCGCCTGTTTCTTCCCTGACAGGTTCAACCAAATAATCGTATGTCTTTCCAATAATCCCCTGTGGTGGTGATGGTGATAATGTATCCCCCGGAGGTTCTGCCACTCCGTATTTCTTGATATTTGCCTGTCTCTGCTGTTCCTGCCCGGCTAATTGCCTGCCTTCTGGGGTTGTCTTAATTGGCTCTATCCCCGTCTGCGCCGCCGCACTTAGCTGGTCTAACCCCATCGGGATTGATGGCGGTGGTGGGATAGGTGGTAATTGTGGAATTTCCGGTTGTGGCGGAGTAGGTAATACAGGTGGACTAACAATCGGAGGCCTTAATTGCGGTATGGGCGGTAGTTTCGGCGTTTCCGCTCGTTGGGGAATTGCCATTAACGGGACGGATGGGTTTTCTGGCAATGATAATAGAGGTAATACCTTTCTATATTTGGCCAACAACCGGTCATATTCGGAAATAACAATCCTATTACCCATATTTTCATTTAGCTCGCCAATATCCTACAATTTTAGTTACAAGTTTTTGGTAGCCGTCAGCCCCTAATACCGCAGTAAGAAGAGCACCATCCTTTGACAATGCGTGTAAAGCAGTTTTTACATCGGTATGTTTTGTTTTATCTGTAAATTCAGCTATTGTTGTCCCTTCAAGATATGCTTTTTTTTGTTCCGCCTTTTCAGGATTCTCTTTAGGGAGAATACCTATTACCATCTTTTCCTCATCTGTCGCCGTTCCTGCCTGCCATGACTTATACGCATCCGCCTTAATCCTATCAATCTCGTAGCCCGGCGTGGCTTGCTTCATAGACATCTGCCTGTCAAATTCCTCCCGCTCATAAGGTAATTTTTCTTTGTATAGATTAAGGTTACGGTATCCCTCCGGACCAAGTTTCATTCCTCTTGCTAATTCCCCTATTCCCGCCTTTAATCCCTTGCCGATAGTGGTCAGTAATCCTCTGCCTGGCCTCTGTGGTGCTTCTGTAGGTAATGCCTGCGCTGCCTGAGGTGGTTGTATTGGGGGCGGAACGGGCGGAACCACTAACGGCGCTGGCCCTCGTGTATAATCAGTAGCGTCAGGTTCTATCCTGGCATAACCGGTCATACTCGGAGTCCAATCCGGCGAAGGCGTATTTTGTAACTGCAAGGATTCAAGGTAAAGTTCTTTTAGGGTTTTTTGCTTCTTCCCCGTTCCCAGATAGTCATCACTCATAAAAACTCCTTTATTTTGTTATCTCTTTAATACCCTCTTCTAATAGTCCACCCCATAAATCTGATGTGTTTTTGGGTTTGGTTACATCCTGCCATGATGTATACGCCTCGTTAAACTCTCGCCCGACTTCGCGGCCTGCCCTTTCGGCGGTAATTTGGCTTCTTTCCAATCCTGACGCTATTTCTTCCATTTTTCGTTTCTTTAGGATGTCCACACCCTCGTTTTCTACTTTCTTTGATTCCGCTAATCTGCGCCATTCCGATTGCGCAATAGACGAATTGGTAACGGGCGTAATTCCCCTTTGGGTCAAACTCTCCTGCTTGTGCAAATCCTGCATATACTGGCTTCTTCGCAAATCGTCTACCTGGCGGGCGTAATCCACATCTACATATCCCGTCTGACGCTTCGCTTCCTTTTCCATATACGCCTGAGTTACGGCTATATCTCTCATACTCTCGTCTTTCCGCGCCGTGGACTGCCTATTCTTCTGTTGCGCACCGAGATATTCACTGATAGCATCAACCCCCGCTTTCCCGAAATCTTTAAGTATATCACTCCATGTCCATTCCCCGGAAAGTAACTTTTTTGCGGTGGTTGCTGGGTCAAACTTTCCGGATGTTGGTGTCCCCGTTACCAGTGGAATCGTTGGACTGGAACTTACAGTTCCACCACCCGGAATATTCTGTGTCTGACCCGTATAATACGAGTTTACACCGGGGTCTGTAGAGACAGGTAAAGTCGGAGGAGGTGTCTGATATGGGGTTAGTGTTCCTGCGGGGTCTGCCGGATTAAATGGAGGAGGCGTATCCGAAGGTATAGCCGCCTGACCTGCGGCATACCCAGCGGGGGTAAGAATCCCCCCGATTCCTATCGCACTGAGAATTGTTTTGGCTATCTTGAATGGCGCATCCCATTTTTCTCGCCGTTTTCCTCTGGCTATATCGCTTCTCAAATGGTCGGATTCTAAATTAAACTGTTGGTTTTGTGACGCCCGCCGCAATAAATCGGTCATTCCGGCTTCATCGGTATATGATATTCCTGCCTGGGATATCATTCCTTTTATTAGCAGTGTTCTTGCTTCTTTAGTTGAATTCGTCCAAGTTGTCCAATTTGGCCCATATACGGCGGCAAATGCCCGGTCTAATTCGGCTGTTCTATTCTGCGTAGCAGGGTCTTCTGCTCTTCTCTGCCCTTGTTCGGCACCCCTTACCTGCTCATCGGCTGCCCATCTTTCATACGCAGGATTCGGTTGCTCCACTCCATCAATTTCAATAAAAGGTTCTGGTGGTGGTGGTCCACCTGTGAAGGAAAAAGGTCGCATAATTTACTCCTTATTTATGTTCATCCATTTGCTTAACGCTCTTCCGTCTGGCTCGCTCAAACCGACGTTCCGTATCTGTGCCGCCATTGTCTCCTACATCCTCGTCACCGCTCATCATCCCGCATTTCTTAACCTTGACTTCAACCCTCATCCCATTCTCATCCTTTTCTATCCGCCTAATTTCCCCCCGGATATGTAAATCTACCCCGGCGCCGACCTTTTTGTCCTTCATAAACCCGGCATTTTTAATATCTAATGAAGGATACCACTTCTCGTTCTTTTTGCCGCCTTCAGGTTGACTGCATTGCGGCGACTTCGTGCCCATATCAATCATTTTTTCCATATTACCTCCTCATCTTATTTCAGGTTGCGCTATATCATAATACAATTCAGCCCGATATAACTCAAAGGGCTGGTTTATTGTAGATGTCCCGAATTTAATCGCTATCATATTACCCTGGGTATCAACGTTTATAGGTATCACCTCCCGCTTCGTGGTTTCACCCGTATATCTCGGCCCTAATGGCACTTTCAACGTTGTCGTGTCTGCCTTATCGTCAATATAGATATTTATATCCATATTCCACGCCCCGGACGCCTTGACCCAGACAATTAAGTATCTTAATTGCTTGGTATAATCAGCGCCCTCCAGTAAGTAATTTCTGGTTTTAACATAAGAAGTTATCGCCGTATCAGCGTCATTAGTCCCGGTATCAACCGTATATACGGACGGTGTATTCCCATTAATCGCTGGTCGGCCACCATACAATGCGTCATCCACCGTATAATAACAACTGCAAGCATCGCCGCTGCCGTGTTCCCACGAATTCGTCCTGTAATTGTAACTAACGGTTTTATATGTTGAACCCGTTGTGAAGAACGACAGTATATACTTCCCTTTATAGGATACGGCGGCGGCAACATTTGTTGTTATGGCGGCTAATGTAGGCGCAATGTCTTGCGATATTGGAGTTAATGTCCCGCTGTCGTCAAGAATATACACAATATATTCACCCTTGTTCCTTGATAAAAAGAATATCCTGTTTTCTATGTTGACTATGCTTCTCGGAGCGCAGCAACCTATGTCGTTATATAAATTGGGGAACTGGAACGAAACCGGAGTTTTTCCGGTTACTTTATAAATGCTGTAATTCTTAAATACCACCAGCCCGCTTTTTTGGCTGACTATTCCCACGCCTCCCCAGCCGTCATTGGGCGCAAACTGATGGCTCCCGGCATTATCCGCCGTAGTCCAATCCTCGGCGTTATCCAAAGCACACCAATGCAACTGGCTACTCGCCGCTGTTAATGTCCATAATCTGTTCTCGTGTTCGCAGATATAATTGGGCTTGACCGTTGTCCACTCTGCCGGAGGAGTGGCTGGGTTTGCCCACGTTGAAATCCCGTTAAAATATGATGGGGTTTCGGCTCCGTTCGCTATCCATAATTTTGTGTTCCACGCCGCAAAATGAACCTGCGCGCCGCTTGTCAAATTACCCAATACAGCCGTTGCTGTTCCTTCAACAATCTTGTATATGAACGTTGTAACCGCACATATATGTAAACTCGCATTCTTGAAATAAGTAGCGCCGTTTACCTTGGTCCCTGGAAGAGCGCTTCCCGGATGAAGCGATGTTTTCCCGTTTCTGGTAAAAACACGGCCTTTGCGCCGAACATCTACATTCAGTAATTCTGCCGCCTGGTCGGGTTCTATGGCGTGAGCGGCGTCATTGGTGTTCAGACCCCTCTTGAAGTCGGCTATTTCTATTTTTTGCATTGCCTGTTATTCCTTTGCGACTATCGTAAAAGTCCTTGCCGCTGTTGTCTGGGTTGCGCTGGCCTCAATCGCTATAAATCTGTAAGGCAGTGTTTGGGGTATCGTCCAAAACTTGCCGCCCGTGCCTGTCGCTAATGTTAAGTCGCCCGACCCATCTTCCTTTTGTATCCGGCCGGATAATGCCGCGCCGCCGTCCACCGAAGCCCTTAAATAAAGAGCCGCACTATCAAGGGTGGGGACATATATGCCGATATATCTCGCCCTGGCCACCTCCACATAGTTTGATATTTTTGCGGCATCATTCTGCGCTATCGTTACTGTGGTTTCTAATTTGTCCGCCATAAATTCCTCCTTATGTTTATAAAGTTAATTGGTTAATAATAACAATCTTCATCGTTATTTATCACGCTTCTTGATTCCTGGACTTGCCTCTGCCCTATCGTTCTCAATGCCACCGATTTTAATCTTTCCCTTTCGGCTATCACTCCCTGGTCTGTTGTCATTTTGGCCGCCGCTATATAACACACCCAGTCAATATAATCATCGTACACCGTAAATGTAGAGGCGTCAACCGTCATATCCGCCAATACCGGGACATAATCTATCGTAATATTATTCGTGGCCGATACGGTGGGAACAGGGATTATCCCGATATTGCTCCCGTTAATGTAGTATTTTTCCTCTGTGTTATCAACATTAGAAATTCCTGACGGCGCGTAATACTTGAATTTTGCCTGGTATGGTATCGGATGTAATTGTTTCTTGCTGGTCAGGTCGGTTCTGGTAACGTTGATTATTGTCTTGACTACGCCGTTTGTGGTCGGCAAGGCATAGGTCTCCGTTCCCGAAACATAAGATATTGTTCCCGTTACTGTAAAATGGTTCTCGTCAAACTGGTTGAGTTCCGACACGCATTCCCTCTGGGCCTCGTTAAGATTATCAATTACACTGCCGTTAGTAGTCGCACCCCCGGTTATGGTATATGCCGCTCCCGAAGCCGTGGTCCCGGCGTATGCCTCAACCAGAGTTATACTGGTATCCGAGTTAATAGATAGGATGTGATAATACCTGCCTGCTGCTATATGGAATGTCTGCCCGGCTTTAGCTGTGGTCAGCCAGGCCGTCCCCGACCCCGTAACCGTTACCGAGCCGTTAGTTACACTTACCGTTCCCGTTGAATACGCGCTGGTATTGATTGTATGTATCGGCTCTTTGGCTATCTGCCTGACCCTGACAAGACCAAACGCTAATGTTCGTGACATAATTACTCCTTAAAACGCATTGCTTATGGCGTTTCTCGCATATTGAGATTTACTGACCTCATTGAGACGGTCATATAACACCTTATCCCTTTTTGCCTTTTCTTTCCGTTCATATTCTACCATATCCTTGTGTATCTTAACAGGGTCGGCATCGTGCATATTCCGCATATCACAATTGACCAAGTAGTCCAATAAGCGCCTATCTATGGGCCTAAATGACCCGTCCTGGTTCTCAATGCGGACTATCAACCAAAGACGCTCTCTGCCTTGCCGCCATAATTCCCAGCGTCCAACATCGCCATTCCATTTTAACCGCAAGGCCGGGTCATATCGTGTTATGTCATACCAAACCGTCTCGTTATAACTTGGCTTTATCATATTAATTACTCACCGTTATCAGTTTCTTTTCCGGCGCAGTTATTATCAGTTTTTGTGAATCCCTTAATTTCTCGGCGTTCCATCTGATATTCCACTTGGCGCCGGAATCGGTTATTAAGGCATATATATCCACTTTATATTTACCCTGCAATACCCTAACCCGATTAAGGCATTCGGTTAACTTCATCCCCGTTTCTTTCTTGCCCATTAAAGACCTTTGCCAAAAATGTTTCCGCTGGGGCTGGTTCAGCCCGATGTCTATCACCGGCGGCCCGGATGGTCTTATCGCCGGGATTAACACACCGCCCGTTTCTCTTAGTATATTAGATAATTCTTCATTGAACTTGGGTCTTATTTCTTCAAGTTCATTGAGTAATTTCTGGACGTCCATTCTGGCTTCCTCATTTTTTTTACTCATCCTTCTTTTCCCTTTCTTTAGGTGTTTCCGTAACAGTTTTTAACGATTCCCGTTTTTCTTCGGTTAAGGTGTATTCAATCCTCGCCCCAAAGTCGGTTATCCTGGCCAAAGGCAGAACTCCCACATCCTTGCATATCTTCTGATATACCGCGAATACATCGGTCAGTTTTTTCCGTATATCGCTGTTGAAACTCCGTTCTGTCTGGAAAAACCCCCGCCGGGCTATGGATTCCAGTGTCAGGTTTACTGTCGGCGGCCCAACCAGTTCAATCCTGGCGTAAAACTTTACCTGGTGTATCGTCTCCAGTTTCTTGACCTCGGCGTCAACCATTTTGATACATTCCGCCAAGACCTCTTTTTCCCTCTTTTCTTCCGGGGCTTCTTTTATAACATCCATCCTTGTTCTCCTTTCATTGCCGGGGGCGGAAGGGGTGGATGATTCCCTCCCGCCTTGTCCGACATAAACGGTCTATTCCTAAACCGCTAATTGTTTCATAACTCGTTACTTACAATCGGTTACGATGAGATTACTTTCCAGTTAGTTCCATCCGATATAATCATTCTGAACTGATACTGGGCTGACATCGCAACGGTAGCCGCTCCGTCAATCGTCTCTGCGCCATTGCCATCAATCGTAACTGTCTGGGCCGCATCGCTGTTCTTGATGACATACACTGTTCCCGTAATACCAGCCGCCGCAGGTAATGTAATAACTACAGCGCCAGCCGCGCCTGAAACATCAACGCAATAATCCGCAGCCGTCATTGTGTATCCGGCGCTCTTTGCCGCATACGCCATTTTTACGCCATTAACTACCGGCGTGGTCAATGTCGGCGTTGTAAGCGTCTTATTGGTCAATGTATCGGTAGTTGCCTTGCCGACAAGGGTGTCGGTAACGTCCGGCAATGCCAATACCCTGTCGGTAGTATGTGAACTGGTGATTGTCATTGTCTTGGTATCGGTTGCGCTTACCAACTCAAAATTTAACGCCTTGCCGATAGTCGCGCCATCGCAAATAGTAACCTTGCCCGTGCCTGCTCCCCGTATCCTTAATCCGGTATTAGCTTCACCGGCGCCTGATATAATCGGCGCAACTGTAGTAGCCGCACTGGTTATTTGGACATAGGTAATTGGAGCGGCGTCTTCAACGAACACTAAATATTCGTCTCCACCGCCATCCACGATAGCCCCGGTCGTTGCAATCTTCGGCGCAGTCAGTGTTTTAGCCGACAATGTTTCAGTCCCCGCTAATGTGGCCAGAGTCCCGGTAGTGGGTAAAGTAACATTCGTGCCCGCAGTCGCGGTCAGGGTAACAGAAAATGCTCCAGACGTGATAAGGTCGCCTGCCATAGTCAGGTTGCCAGCCATATTGATAATCCTGCTACCATCATTGGGTTGAAAAGTCAACGTCTTATTCCCGGTCATATTCTCATTTACGAGAAGTTGCAGGGTCTGCCCATTATCATTATCCCCTAACAACAGCTTCCCGTATTGAACGGTCTGGTTGGCCGAGAACGTCTGCGCTTTGCTTAAAAACGCATAAGTAAACGCCGCAGCAGCCGCGAAATCGGGAATAACCACTGAAGCACCCCCAACTGTTTGCTGAGTGTGGGTCTGTGTAGCGTCCAATGCACCGGCGTCTAACAGTGTCGCCCCCGTCTGGATTGAACTTGCGCTGGCTAAAGATGGTAAATTCCACGCTGGCGTAGTCCCGCCTTCAAGGAAATAACCCGAAGAACCCGGTTTGGCTAACCGCACCCAATTAGTCGCATTGCGATAAAGTATATCGCCCTGGGTTTCACCTGATATAGTCAGGTCGGTAACGGTCATCGCTCCTGTATTGGCTAATGTGCAATCGCCGCTAACCGCTACTGATGTCGCGGTTGTGCCGTTGCCGACAATTATCTTGCCATCGCCCGTAACATCCAGGGCTGAGCCAACACTGGCCGCTCCCAGTATCATACTGCCGGTAGTCAATGCCACTTTCCCGACTGTGATTCCGGCCGTAGCGTTAATATCGGCATTAACAATAGCCCCGGCTGTAAAGGCGCCGGACGGTATTGTCCCCCAACTGGCATCCGTCCCGTCTGATTTCAATACGGTATTAGCGCCCCCGATAACCAATTCAGCCCAATTTGGAGTGCTATTCCCGTGAATTAAACTACCCCGCGAAACACCAGCCGCAACGCTATCACTATGAGATGAACTCAAAATAGCGTGGTTTGCGGCCGCGCCTGCAACATTTGCCCAGCTTGTTCCATCGCAATATTTAACCGTTGCCGTAGTGTTGTCATACACTATCCTCCCGGCATCGTTAGTATTGGCTGTCGGTATTGCCGCCGTAGCCAACCTCTTTAATCTGAAAATTGACATTTGTTTTCCTTACCATCCACTTGTTTGGTTATCCCGCTTATGTAAGGGATACCAAGTTTAACAAGAGGAGGATGGGAGCTGATTTTTTTCAGCCCCCACCCTGCATAATCCTCATTTTGTTATAACCTTAAATCCCCCTTTATGCGGCCCTCAAGGTTACTCTTATATCAGAAAGAACCGTATTGGCGCACGGCTTGTCGCAACTCACATTTGCATAACAGCGCATTAACGCCTCGTAAGAGTCGTAACCGCTGACACGAGACAGAATTGAGCCGTCTTCGTCCATCCAGTTAATGGTATCCAACTGATAATAAGTCCATGTTGACCTGGTTAAGAAGTATATCCTGTTATACTTCATATCCTTAGTGAACAGAATCTTGATGCCATTGAAGGTCAAATCCCCGGTATAACCGCCATCAAGGTTCTTGGTGCCCAAATACCTCTGCCCGTCTTTGGCCAAATCAATAATTTCAGGTCTCATTGATGTGTGGGCCAATATCAGGTCAATCTTACCATTGCCGAATTCCTCGGCTTCGTCTATCGCCTGCTGCATTAGATTCCAAGTCAATGTGCGGTTCGTGCCGCTATTGCTCAGTGACTGCATACGCAGGTCAGGATAGGTATCAAGGTTAAGGTTCTGATATGTCCCCGACTGAACCGCGGCCGCCTGTATCCCCTGGAATTCGTTATTGTAAGAAGTATCGGTTGCCGAAGCAGAACCGGCTCTCACAATAATGTCGTCGTCCACGAGAGTAACATTGGCGGTCGTCACAAAGGTATCCCTGTCGGTCACGGATGATACAACTGCATATACGCCCGTGCCTGCGGCGTGTTCCGCTGCAGTTCCAATAGCCAGGGTATCGTTTTTCTTGATCCACCGGGTGCCCGGCTCGCCGCTAACCGCCGAAGCTGATGCGCCCGCATAGTCAACCTCAACCGTAGTGGTATTGCTCACAGCGCCCTCAACCACTCCGATGTTGCCTACGCCGTCACCTTGCGTCTGGCGGTTGAGTTCATAATACATGTCCTTAGCGCCGTCCATCACTTCTGATGTCAACGCTTTGGTGAATGCGGCCTGTGAATTAACAGCCGACTTGATGGCCTGACCGGTTAATTGCACCCTGACATAGCAGTATCTGGCCTGGATTATCTGCTGAACCCTGGTCTGGCTGCCTGCGGCTGGTAATGCCGACCCTTCAGCCCTTGAGCCGCGTCCTGGATTCCTTCCCACCCTGGTGCTTCTGATAACCTGTCTGCCTGACCACGATTCCGAGTCCTTCTTAAACTCGTCATAAAGCGCAACTTCTGACGGTAAAGAATCCACTATCGGGGGCAAATACTGGTCTTTCAGTAAAGCATCAATGGTTGTTCTTGTTGCTTGTCCCATTTTTATTTATTCCTTCATACTTTTGATTGCCTGTTTTATACCTGGTTCAGCAAGAGCCATACGTTCATCAAGGGTCGCTGACTTCGGCAATGCCTTCGGCTTAAATGCGGGTGCGCTGCCCGGAGGCGTCGCCCCCCTGTTCACCTTTGCCGCCGTTGTCTTACCCTTGATATAGTCAGAGATAAGTTTCTTGTCCCGCTGCGTAAAATACGTCTGTAATTGCTGGGCTGTTTCCTTGAGATTTACCCCGCTAAGATAGCGGTTCTCAAGCACTTCCCTGGCAAAAGGGTTGTCCTTGACTATCGGAAAATCAGGCGCTAATTCAGTTAACGCCTTCTCCAATTTTGCCGTTTCCTTAGAAGCGGTCAATTCGTCTTGGATGGCCTTTAATTGCCGGGTCAGGGGCCCCAATACAGGGTCAAGATAATACTCTTTGACCGACTGCTGATTCTGGTCTAACTGCGGAACGGTTTCTTTCGGCTTCTGTAATTTCTGCAATGTCGTTTGGATGTCTTGCAGTTTCAGAGCCAATTCCGTATTCCGCCGTTCCTCCACTCGGTATAAGTCGTTTACTTCCTTAAACCTGGTGTAAGGAACAGAATCAGACGCTTTTTTATTGCCTGCTATCGGCTGTTCTTCTTCTCCAGCGGGTAGAGTAGTATCGGTTTTTAGCGACTCCGCAGTCGTCTCCCCCTCAGGCGATTCAGAACCTTCCGGCGCAGCAATATCTGCCGAACCTTCATTGGCGAGTTCATTTTCAGGAGTCCCGCCGCCACCTGCCGCAGCTTCCGCCGCAGCCATTGTTGTTTCTAAATCCGCCATATATTCGCTCTCCTCGTGTTTTAACGTCCTTGATACAGGTTGACGGCCTGCAAGGCGAGCAACACATCCATTTAAAGGCATACCGCAAAGTTAGGCGGTTATCTGCCTATTTTATTTCTCATTCCTGCCCGATTTGGGCTGGTATCTGTTCCATCTGTCCCTCCGGCAGTGGGACGTTTATATTGGCCGCCGGATTCTCAGGATTTATGCCCATAGCCCAATCCTGATGGTCTTTCATATGCTTTATAGTTATCTCCTGAATATTACCCGGCTGTCTCTTGAATAACGGCGACTTAATCGGCCTTTCGTGTTCAAGTATATGGGCGCCATGAACATCCCACGATTCCGCTTTCTGCGGATTGCCTTTGGCTAATTCCTTGTTTTCATATCTGGCTTGTTTTGAATCAAGCGAGGCATCTTCCCAGATGTCGTCTATGTTGCCCCATTCCAATAACCTGATAGCCCGCTTCTTGGTCTCGTCCTTGCTTGTATCACCCAATAACCCGTCCTTGAAGAAACTCATCACCATTTCCTGCCGACCTGCCCTGGACGCAGGGACTATATCAGTCGTCTCAACCCATACATCGTTGTTGCTGTTCAGGTCTGCCCCGACAAATGATATAACATCCGTTATCTTATCCTTGCCGACTACTTTAACCATGCGCTCTTCCGTATAATTCGCCTGCACCATCTTTAAGAAGGCGGTATATATTGTTTTCTTGTTTTCGGTGTCTTGAATGAACAACGGATTGAGTTCGTCTTCATCAGATTGTTTTAGCTCCCTCAATGCCCTGCCCGATGTAACTCCGGCCGGGGCCTGTGCCAGTGACGCCTCGTGCATTGCTCCGACATCGCCTATATTCCTGTCTATCAGGTCAGGCAATGCCAGAACATACTGTGGTAATGATGGGGGCGTAATCGGATGGGGTTCTTTGGCCCCCGGAACAGCCGCATTCCACTTCACTACCTCGCCCGGCTCCCCGGTGATTGAGTTCTCGCCTACCGTTCCATCAACTGCCACCCATTTGGGCTTGCTCATTAAATTGCGGGATTCAATTATCTGGCTGACTGATTTATTGTATTCCTTGTTCAGGGGTATCATCTGCTCAATGGTGGCTTGGGCCCAAAACCGGCCTGGAACTTCAAGGTCATCATACTTGGCTACCGGCATCTCAAACTCTTTACCCAGTTCAATGTTGGGCGTGTCGCCGGTCTCAAGCAATACCTGGTTAGCATAAGCGGTAAACCTGCCTTTGGGATGTTTCTCGGACGGTCTTTCCCAAACACGTTTAAAGAGTATTTTCTTTTCGTCCATCTTGTCCGCGGGAATACCGCTGTTCTGGTTCGCTATAATCGTGGCTATCTTGTTCAGATACATCCCTGCGGTGGTGCTGTCACTCTCCGGTTGTAATTCGTCCGCCTTTGCGGGATACCTGGATTTGAGCCATTCAATCGGCACATATCGGCAGTGCATTAGTTTGTAGCAAGTATCAAGGTCGCTGGGGTTGTCCAGCGGATATACCTCAAAGGCATTCCACACCTCGCAGTCAACATCGCCGGTTCTTATCTCCTCGCCGCTTTCCGATTTCTTCTGCGATTCCTGTTCTTCCGGCGGCTGATTAACGTCCTCAAACGCCGAAGTGTCATTCGCCAGGTCTTTATTAACTTGGTTTATCCGTCCTTCAGATTCGCCCTCATTAGGCAATGGACTCCCCAGTGCGGGATTCCAAAACCAATGCTTAAATGCAGTTCCGCATACCAGCCGCCATTGATTCATCCGGCTGTTCTTTTTCGTCATCTGGACCTTGTCTTTTAATCCCCTTAAGACCTTAGTCCCCAACTGGGCGGATTCTACATCAAGCGTCTCGTTAGAATTAGGAGTAACTACCGCTACAGGGTCATAAGTAGATAGCCGATTCCACGCCTTACGGTATCTCGGCAATATCTTATTGCATACGAGTTGCACACGCCAGCTGGGTATTTTCGGCTCCTCAAATTTCTTGCCGTTGTCGTTCCACTTGACATACTGCTTGCCCAAAAGAAATGATATATTAGTGAACCATGCTTGTTCGTATGCCGACCGAGTATGCGCTGCGTCTTCCATTGCGCTGTCATACTCGGCCATTAGTTTGAGGTGGTCAGGTTCTTTGCCCGTCACCACGCCCTTAACATTGTAAAATAACCCCTTGACGTTATCAACCGTATTATTTACTAAGTCCTTCAGAAGCCCCATTTGTCTCGCCCCTTACCACCCACGTTTAATCTTCTTCAATAATTACCTTTTTACTTTTCCGCGCGTCTTCTATCCTCGCCTCGTCCTCATCAGACCGACTCATTGATTCCGGTACATCCGATACACTTACGATATCCTTTGTCTCTATGCCTTTCAGATGCAAGTAAATATCATGTGTCTTGCGGCTGATTTTATGGGCATAGTTAAGTAGTCCCAGTAATCCCAACGTTATAACAACCAGCAGTATATCGCTATTCGTCATCTTCTTTCCCTCCCGTATCGGCGTATATTTTGTCCAACTCCCGCCATACCTTCTGTTCTATCGGCGGCAACCCGGCTAAGACATCTTCTACCCTCTTTTCAGGTATATATGCTATCTCGTTTAGCATAGCCAATGCGTCAAGGCAGTCATCGCTTCCGTCTACCTCCAACCTAAACTTCTCTATCTCTAAGGTTACAGCCAGCATAGTCGGGTGTATAATGAGTTTACCGCTCTCCATACGGGGTTGTAAGCCCATTATACGCTCGTTCTTGCTCTTGGTTGACTTAATCTCCTTTATCGGTAGTATAACGCCTCTTTTAGAGCTTTCTTCCTGTAGCCAGTATGATAATACCTTTTGGAACGCTACAATCTCAAGCCCGATACAAAGCGGATGCCATTTATCATAGAGCCGGTATATCTCGTTAATCAATTCAAGCGGATTGAACCTCTGCTTGATTACATCCACCAGATACCAGTTGTTAGTGCAATCTACTTTAACAACCATTATACCCGTGTGGTCTGCTGTCTCCTCCTTGCTTATGTTAGGGTCAACCGCCATAAAGGTGTAATAATCAACGCCCTCCGGTAGTTTTTCCCAATACCTTAACCACTCTTTCTTTAACGGCGCCGTGTCCGGGCTTATCCGCTCTAATAGATACTCTCGTGAGAAACGCCAAGAACCTATCCCCAACCCTTTCGCGCCGTCTGTCTGCGTTCTTTTTATCTCGTCTAATGTCTCTAAACTGTATCTTCCGGGCCATAAGGCGCTCCCGTCTTTCTTAATCGCAGGAAACTTATAGCTCTTAAACTCCGTGTTTTCCTCAATATGCTCCAGTATATCGCCAAACTTAACCGGAGTCCCGTCAATTATTATCTGGCCACCAGGATTAAGAGTCGGATACAATACCGAGTAAAAGAAGTTAAGCATATCTTCTTCACTCATATCAGCCCGGTCTTTAGTCGGGTCGTCAACTATGATTAAATCATAATGACCGCCCCGCATCGCCGAACCGAATGACTTGGCCGTTAATGTTGACCCGTTACTAAACCTCATCTCGGTCTTGGTCCAGGTGTCCCGATAGTCCTTCGGCAACATATCAAGCAACATCTCATTTTGCTCTATTGCTGTTTTAATCCTACCGGCCAGAACCATTACCTGGTCTTGGCTATAAGACACAAGACAGATTGATATTGGCGTAATAGCATACTTGGCTTTCCATATCGGATACGCATAGGCCCAGAAATATGACTTCCCGTGGCCCCTGGCACACTCTATCAGCGCCTTTCTATCCCCTTTCGCTATTGTCTTCCATTGCTCATGATGTTCGCCCCATTCAAGGTTTAATATATCTACTGAAAAAAACGCCAAAGATCGCCCACCAAGATAAACCCTGTCAGTTAATATTTTCTTTAATTGCGTTAGTTCTTCTTTTGGCGAGCAATCCTTCAGCGTATTTCTCAACGGTGTCGTCTGTAAGTCCATAATCCCCTAAATTGATTGCGTGTTTTATATCTCCTGAATGTTCCAATGCTACTTGTTTTGTTGCTGGGCATATCCTATCAAGCAACGCTATCTGTAGCCGCTCGTTGCCCTTAATCGCCTGCTGGGTTATAAACTCAAGGAAGTTGAACGGAGTGCCTGATTTCTTGGTTATGCCCTTTTCCACCTTGCGGAGTATATCCATCAGGTCGGAAATCGTGTATGGTGATTTCGCCTTCCCGCGCTTGTTGCCTGGCTTCAAATTAGATAATGACTTTGGATTAAAAGGCATAAATCACCGTCTTTCGGCAGTTCCCCGATTGTATTACCATTTTATAGACATATCGGTTTTGTCCTCTGATATATCTTTATCATAAAAATGCTGAAAAGGAAGAAAAATCGTATTAGGTGGTGTCCATTGCTACCGGAATGATACTATTTCCCCAGTATATAATGCTTGTAAAACTCGCTGTAATCAAAATATAAACCCTTATGATTCCCCTTATGCCTTGTTATATTGTATTCTTTAATTTTCCTCTTGGCTGTGCATAATGAAATCTTAAATGCCGCGGCTATCCCCTTATATCCTCTGAGTAGGTTTTCCGCCTTTATGATTTCTTTTGACATATCTCTTTATCCTTTCTTAATCCTCATAAAGTGTTTTAGGATTTCTTGGGCTAATTCTTTGTTTTCAATATCAAACTGTTTTGACCTATACTTCCGCGCATTTAGTTGCGTTTCAATAATTCCTGTCAACACATCCTCATCTGTTTGGGTGGGGACAGTGTCTATTAAGAACTCTGCTTTCTTTATATCATTAAGACAATGGAGACAGAATACCGGCTTATCCTTCTTGCACCTAACACATTCCTTTTGGGTTATCTTCAAACTTAATAAAACTCCAAATAACACCGCAATAGTGTGCGTTACTAAC
>ERZ1292629.834-Hain-H43-01um-R1-834-length-33505-cov-7_pt1 | contig 33505 bp, 33 predicted proteins | sample MGYA00564399_ERZ1292629 | MGnify/ENA primary metagenome ERZ1292629 (study PRJEB36523, sample SAMEA6512636) | groundwater metagenome | collected 2019-01-08 | study: AquaDiva: Metagenomics assemblies of 32 groundwater samples
CGACCGGCGCCGGTCGCTGCCGGGACGCGCGGCGGCATAATAGGCCCAGGCATCGTCGAATAGCTTCGCTGCCAAAAGCCGGTTGAGGAGCGCGACGCTGGAGGCGTCGGACACGGGCACGCGGGCCGCCTGCAAGGCACGGAAGAAAGCAGCGCTCGCTGCCGGATTTGCGTCGCTGCGTGCGGCATGGGCGATGAAGCCGGTGCCCCAATTGGGTTGTTTCCCGAGCGTCTTGACCATCTCCGTGCGGATCGCCTGGTCGGATAGCGCAGAGGTCAGCACTGGAAAAAGCAGTTCGGGCGCGTTCTTTTTGGTGCGCAGCGCGATGTCATAATGGTGGAGCGCGCCGGCAATGTCGTCCTGTGCGACAGCGAGTTCGATCGCCATCAATTGCGTGCGCAGGTCGCGCCGTGACAGCTTCTGCGAATAGGCGAGCAGGCGCTCGCCCCCTGCCTGATTGCCGCGCGCGAAAGCGTCGGCGGCCAGCGTCGCGACGGCTTCGACGGCGGTCGGGTCGTGCCGCAGAGCCTCGCGCGCGATCGCTACCGCACGCGTTCGCTCCGCTTCGCTCGCATCAGGGCGATAAAGTGCCTGCGACAACCGCCCCGCGATGCGCCCATTGTTCGGTGCCAAAGCATAGGCTTCTTCAATCCGGCTGTCAGGCAGTACCAGCGCCACCGACTGCATGACCGAGAGATAGCCGATCCAGCCGACCACCCCGGCCAGAACCAGACGAACGCCCCATTCCTGCGGCGAGCGCCGTTGCCGGGAGCCCTGTTCCTTCATCAGGCGGCGTCGGGCTCTACCTTGCGGCCATAGCGGTAGCCATATTCATAGCCATAGCCATAGCCATAATGGGCCTTTTTGGCGTCGAACTTGGTGAGCACGCTACCGATGATGCGGACATTGGCAGTGATGAGACGGCCGAGCGCTTCCTTCACCAGGCCGGTGCGGATGCCATGCGATTCAACGGCATAGACGACGCCCTCGACCTTAGCGGCGATGAGCGGCGCGTCGGCGAGGCCCATGACCGGCGGGGAGTCGATGATGACATGGTCGTAGCTCTCGAGCAGCTGCGCGATGAGCTGCGACAGGCGATTGCTGGTCAACAGTTCCGCCGCATTGGGCGGCAGCGGCCCTGCCGACATGGCGGTGAAGCCCAGATCCGCCATGGGGAAGGTCAGGCTGTCGATATTGTCTTCGCCGGTCAGATAGTTGCTGAGGCCCCGATCGTGCTGGACACCGCCCAGATGATGGATCGACGGATTGCGCATGTCACCATCAATGAGGATGATCCGCTTGCCGCCGCGCGCCAATGTCGTGGCAAGCGCGAGACAGGTGGTCGATTTGCCTTCGCTCGGTCGCGTCGAGGTGACGGAGAAGGAGCGCGGCACGCCATGTTCGGTCGAGAAGGCGAGATTGGTCTGCACCGTGAGATAGGCGTCGACCAGATCGGACTTGCGGTCGAGCAGGATATCCTTGGGCGCTTCGTCGATCTTGGGGATCGAACCGAGCAGCGGCAGGCCAAGCTCGCGCTTGGCTTCCGCCGGGTCGGTGATGCCCTCGTCGATCTGTTCGAGACCAAAAGCCAGCGCTGCGCCGATACCCAAGCCCGCCAATATGGCGATGGCGAGATTGATCAGCAACTTGGGGCTTGAAGGCGCTCTGGGCGCCTGCGCCGGATCGACGATCGAGATATTGTTGACGCCGACCCCGCCGGCGATGCCGATTTCCTTGAAGCGCTGGAGCAGGCCGTCATAGAGCGCCTGGTTGGTATCCACTTCCTGCTGGTAGATATTATATTGGATGCTGCGGCGACGCAGATCGAGATAATCGCCCTTAAGCTGCTCGACCTTCGCCTGGAGCGCCTGTTCCTGCTCCTGCGTTCGGCGATAGTCAGCTTGGAGAGACGAGGTCACGCGGCCTTCTTCGCTGGCGATGCTGCGGTCGAGCTGGGTGATCTGCACCTGGATCGCTTGAGCGGCAGGATAGCCCGGTTCGAACTGCGTCATCAGCCGGCGGTACTCAGCCGCGAGTTCTGCACGCCGCTGGCGCAAGCTGTTGATCGCCGAATTGCTCAACGCTTCCGCTGAGGCGCCCGCGCGTCCGTTTTGTTGATAGCGCGCCTGGGCTTCGATACGGCCCGCGGTCGCCTGCGCCAGAGCGGCGTTGAGCGCGGCCAGATCATCGACGACGATCGAGCGCTCCGAACTGGACTGGCCGTTGCCCGATTGCGCGGGGAGGTTGATGATCCGGGCGGACGAAGCGTAATTCACTAACTGCCGCTGCGATTCATCCAGCCGCTTTTTTAGTTGGGTAAGCTGGCTTTGGAGAAGATTGCGGCCATAGGAGGTCGCTTGGACTTTTCGCTCCAGATTAGTTTGGATGAAATTCACAGCCCATCTATTGGTGACTTGGGCCGAGAAGTTTGGGTCTGGGCTGGTAAAATTAATCTCTACCAGGCGCGACATGCGCGTCGGGTTAATACTCAAATGTTTGCGTAGAATGTCTCCGGCAATACGTTGACGTATGGCGCGGCCGGAAGCGGGATAACGGCCATTTTCTAATTTAAAAGCAGCATCGCTACTTTTAATGTCGAACATTTCAAAAAAGCTTAGGGATTCTGCCAATTGAAGTTGCGTCGCCACGCGTTCGGAAAGTGCCCGCGATTTCAACAAGCCATATTGCGTCTGGTAAAATTCCTGGTCAGCAATGCTAGCCTCGCGCTCGACTCCCTGAAAATCCGTGACCTTGTCAGATTCACGGGAGATTTCGATTGTCGAAGAGGCTGTATATTGCGGTGTCGTTAACAAAGTCGCGATGAGTCCGATCAGGAAACAAACCGCCACGGCACCCAAGATAACGTAACGCCAACGCATCGCGATACGCAGATATTGGCGTAATATAGGAGATCGTGCATTATCCAGATGTGTCTGCAAAAATGTATGCTGGGTGAAATAGCTGTCAGAATTCAAACCGATATTATTCATGGAACAGCAACCCTTAACGCAGGACCGCGACAAGGGGCGCCGCGAGTAGAGGTGCTAGAGAAACGACATCGCGGAAGAGGCGACGTTGCGGGGAATCTCCGACGATGACGACATCATTGGCGTAGACTGCCGGGTCGGCGTAGGCGCCACGCCGGATCGCACCGATGTCGTAAAGACCCGCCATCCGCTGATTGTCGACGGTGCGCAGGATCACGACCTGTTCCTGCTTGGCGAATTCCGACAGGCCCTTGGCCGAGGCGATGACGCGCATCAGCGTCATCTGGTTGGTCACCGGGTAGAGGCCAGGCTCCTTCACTTCGCCATCGACGGTCACGACCTGGCTGACCGAGCTTTTGATATTGATCGTCACCTGCGGGTTGCGAACATACCGCCCCTGCAATGAATCCTCGATGGTGCGGGCCAGTTCGTCAGCGGTCTTGTTGCGCGCATCGACGGTGCCGATGAGCGGCATCGAAATCCGTCCGCTCGCGTCCACCTGCATTTCGCGGCTGAGTTCGGGCACGTTGAAGATATCGACGTTGATCGTGTCGAGCGGACCGATCAGCGCAGGCCGGTCGGCCGCGGCGAGATCGCCCCGGCTGGGTGCGGGCAGGCCCTGGCTGTCGGGAATGACGGTCAGTTGCGCGCTGGACTGGGGCGGCGGTGTGCCCGCGCAGCCGACAAGACCGGCCGCGAGCATGATCGAAACAAGAATTTTGCGCATGCGCCCCATATCTTCCCGCTGAAGAGAATTTCGCCTTAGATGCTGATCGCAATCAGGTAAAGGCGGCCCTAACGCCGACTGTCCTATTTTGGCAGAGCCAAGAAGCGGCGATGACGATCATTGCCATGATCATCGGTGTGCGCGCCGGATAGTCGAAGACGCTGGCGACGAGAACGAGAAGCAACATGGCCGATCCGAGCTTGGGCAGGACCGCGTGTCGTCCGCTCGCCCGCCAGGCGCGGACGCTGGCTATCGCATACCAGCCGATCGCGACGATCAGGAGCAGCAGCGCGGGCAGGCCGCCATCGAGCACCACTTCCAGAAAATCATTATGGGCATGATTGAAATAGGTGGGCTTGAGCAGGGCGAACGGCTCATGCAGGCGGAAGATCGGATCGAAGCCGCCGAACCCCGATCCGGCGGGAAAATAGGCGGCGATCATCGCCAGAACCGTCGGCAGACCGCGCGTGCGCATGTCCTGGCCGGCATCGATTTCAAACGCGCGGCGCACGGATTCCGCCCTGTCGGCGGCGATGCTGACCAGGACGAACAGAGCGACGACGCCGACGATCGCCGCGATCAGCGCCGGGAACACCCAGCGCGGCGCTCCACGCAGGGCATGGCCGACATCGTGCCAGCACAAGGCCAGGCCCAGCGCCAGCGCCAGCAGGCCGGTCAATAGGCCGGCGCGCGATCCGGTCGCCAGGATAGTGAGCGCAAACAGCGTGATCAGCCCCAGCGCGACCGGCGCACGCCATCCCGCGCTCCGCTTTCCGGCAAAGGCCCAGACGGGCGTGATCAGGCACCCCATGGCGAGCAACAGCGCGAAATGATTGCGGTTGGCAAATGTCCCGCCGACCGCGCCCGCCGAGTCATTGATGAATGGGTTGTCGATGCCGAAGCTGGAAAATTGCAGCAAGCCGACCAGCATCGCGCAGAAAATGACGCCGAGCAGGATCGTCGGCAGCCATGGTTTCTCCTCATCGCGCAAGGCGCTCATGAGCATGAACGTCACGACCGGCACGATCAGCGAGGAGGCAGCATTGGCCGTCGCCGAAGGGACGATCGCCCAAGGCCGCCATATCGCCTCGTCAGGTGACGCGCCGAGCAGCGCATCCCGGCCCGGCAATGCTGTCCAGATGTTGGGAGGCAGCGGTACAAGCTGCAGCAGCACGAGCAGCACCGTCGCCAGCAGCAGCCAGAACACAGGCCGTGCCCCCGCGACGACCGGCCGCACGCCGAGCAGGATCGCCAGCACGAGGAGCGACCATGCGGCGCCCCGCGTCACCACCTGCCCGGTGACGTCGGCATGTGACGCGCCGCCCGCCATCCAGAGCGCCCCCAGCAGCAGAAGGAACAGCGTCAGAGCGGGATTCCAGCGATGGGTGAGGACGGCGCGGGCAGGCATTTAGGACAGCGCTTCCTCTGTGCGCATCGCGTCCTTCATCACGTCGTCTATGGCCTGCGAAACGCGCGCCATGTCGTTCGCGGACAGGCTCGGATGGACGAGAAACATGAGGCTGGTCCCGCCCAGTTCCTGTGTGACCGGCAAGGGCGCCTCGGGCCGCCAGCCGGTGCCGTCGAACGCCTTTTCGAGATAGACTTCCGAACAGGAGCCTTGAAAACAGGGAATGTCCTGCTGGCCCATTGCATCGACGATCCGGTCGCGCGACCAGCCGGGGGCCAGATTTTCCGGCCGCACATAGGCATAATATTTGTAGAAAGCATGGACCGACCCTTGCCGCCAGCTTTCGTCCTGGCCGAGCGGGCCATGGAGGCGCAGGACCCCTTCCTCCCCGGCAAAGGGCGTCAGCGCCTCTTGCAGGATCGTCGCATTCTCCGTCCGCGCGCGCGTCCACTCGGCCATGCGGCGGAGCTGGATGCGTCCGATCGCGGCCTGCATCTCCAGCATCCGCCAGTTGGTGCCGATGCTTTCGTGCAGCCAGCGAAAACCCGGCGGGTGCGCGCGTTCGTAGACCGCGTCCCAGCTCTTGCCATGATCCTTGAACGACCACATGCGCGACCAGAGCGCGCGGTCGTTGCACGTCACCATGCCGCCCTCGCCGCCGGTGGTCATGATCTTGTCCTGGCAGAAGGACCAGGCGCTGACATCGCCGATCGACCCGACGCTGCGCCCCTTGTAGCGCGCGCCATGCGCCTGCGCGCAATCCTCGATCACCTTGATGCCATTCGCGGCGGCGAGGTCCATGATCGGGTCCATGTCGCACGGCCAGCCTGACAGATGCACCGCGATGATCGCCTTGGTCTGCGGGGTCAGGACGGCTCGACAGGTGTCGGCGGAAATATTGCCGCTGGCACGATCGACATCGGCGAAGACCGGCTTGGCGCCGGCATTGGCGACGCAGGAAATCGATGCGATGAAGGTGCGCGGCGTGACGATCACCTCATCCTGCGCGCTGCCGCCATTGGCGCTGCCGATGCCAAGACCCTGGAGCGCCAGATCGAGCGCGACCGTGCCGTTGGCGACGGCGATGGCATGATCGCTTTCCGACCAGGCGGCGAACTCCCGCTCGAAGGCGCGGCATTCCTCGCCGGTCCAATAGTTGACGCGGTTGGAGAGCAGGACGGCGGAAACGGCGTCCGCTTCTTCCTGCGTGAAACTGGGCCAAGGCGCGAAATTTGTGTTCAGCATGTCAGTTTTTCTCGAGAATGTGGGCGGGGTTGCCGACCACGGTTACACCGGGAGGAACATCCTTGGTCACGACGGCCCCCATGCCGACCACCGCGTCCGCGCCGATCGTCAGATTCTGGCGAATGACCGCGCCGGACCCGATATAGGCGCGATCGCCGATCCGAATATTGCCGTTGCAGCGCACACCCGGTGCAAAGGTGACATAATCGCCGATCACGCAATCATGCTCGACATAGGAATAGAGGTTGGCATGGAAGCAGCGGCCGACCTTGATGTTGGAGGTAAAGGTGACATAGGGCGAAACGAGCGCGCCTTCGTCGATCTCGACATCGTCCATCATGATCGTGTCCTTGGCCCAGACGGACAGCAACTGCAAACCCGTCTCATCGCATTTTCGCGCCATCGCCGCGCGAATTGCAGGTCCGGCGACGGCCAGGGCGACATGCTTTTCGCTCGCTTCCTCTTCCCTGAAGCGGTCGAACGACATAACCTCCTGGCCATTGATATGGCCATGGCCTGCGCCATCGTCGATGAATACGAGCCGGGCATCCCTGGCGAGCGGCATGGACCGCGCGAGCGGCATGATGCCGCGGCCGCATCCGCCGGCGCCATATATGCCGATGAGGCGCGTCACGGGCGGTTTTCGCTTCCAGTGAATTTCGGCATCGTCGCCTCCCCTGCCGCGTTGATCCCGTCACGAACGAGGACTTTGCGAACTGTGCGGAACAGAATCTTCAGGTCGAGTATGAAAGAGCGATGTTCGACATACCAAAGGTCGAGCGCGAATTTTTCGTCCCAGGAAAGCGCGTTGCGACCGTTGACCTGCGCCCAGCCGGTGATCCCAGGGCGCACTTCGTGCCGTCGCGCCTGTTCCGGGCTGTAAAGCGGCAGATATTCTATCAGAAGAGGGCGAGGCCCGACCAGGCTCATATCACCTTTCAAAACATTGACCAATCCAGGGAGTTCGTCGAGACTGGATTTTCGCAGGAAGCGACCAAAACGCGTCAAACGCTGTTCATCGGGTAGCAGGTTGCCTGCCTTATCAACGGCATTGATCATGGTACGGAATTTCCAGATCGTAAAAGCTTTGCCTTTCAAACCCGGTCGTCGTTGTGTGAACAACACAGGACGTCCTAATAGGATAGCGACAAGGGAAGAAATAACGAGCAGGACGGGAATGAAGAAAATCAGGCCCGTGCCGGCTATAACGATGTCGAAAAAGCGCTTTGTCATGTGATTACATTGATCTCAATATAGACGATAAGCATCTTAATATCATACAATAATACTTTATATGTGCGCGCTTGCTATTGGTGAAGAATTTTTGATCTTTTAAATAAAAATGCTAAAATATTATTATGTAATAGCTATAAATATTTTTGAATAATAAAATGTGACGGGCGCAAAATCGCTTTGCGACACATCTGTTTCAATCTCAAGTCACAGAGGCCTTTGAATTTTCCATTGGTTTGAAATTGCCTTATTCACCGACGGGTATCATCGCCGTACGAAGAACAGCGTCGGTTTTTTCAAGAGCGGCTGCGAATGAGAAATTAGAACCATAGGTATCGCGCGCGCGCTGGCCCATGGCCTCGCGTTCTGCAGGCGTCATTGTAGCGAAGGCCACCATCGCGTCAGCGATTGATGCAGAGTTCTCAGGTTGTGCTGCCAAGCCTGCACCCGATTCAACTACGATTCTTGCGGCTTCTCCCTCGACGGCTGCCAGCACCGGTTTGCCGGCCGAAAGGTAGGTCTGGGTCTTATGGGGAACAGTGATCGCGAACAGCGGATCGCGGACGAGATGCAGTGTCAGGACGTCGGCCGATGCCAGCACATCGCCGATGGTCTCGCGCGGGACTGCCGGAAGAAGCTGAACATAATCGCTGCCATCATGGGCGATGAGGTCGCGTAATCGATCCGCTTCCACCCCATTACCAATCAGCGTCAACCGAATGTTAGGAACCGAGCGAGCAGCGATTTTCGTAGCCTCGATCAGCGTGTCGAGTCCTTGCACTATGCCTAGATTACCGGCGTAGACGATATTGAAGCGTCCTTCAAAGCCGTATCGCGCTTGATCGATTTGTGGCGCTGGCACATCTTCATGCGCCCAGTTGTAAATGACGTGAATCTTGTCGCGCGGTACGCCGCGTTCTATCAGCCGGTCGGCAATCCCTTGTGATTGGGCGACGATCATTGCTGCCCGACGATAGGCGATCCTGCACAGCATATGGATTGCTCGTTCCATCCATCGGACGCCGGGCATGCCGGAGGACACTACTGAATCCGGCCAGAGATCCTGGATATCCATGACGTAAGGGCGGCGCCGTAATGCGCACACGGCAGCAGTCGCGAGAGCGGCGGGGATGGGCGGATAGACATAAGCCACATCGAATTGCCTGGATCGCAGCGCACCGAAGACGCCGGCGCTAAATGCAAAACTGAAATAGTTTACGATCCGCAAGATGCTCGATCGGCTGTGGTTCGGATAGAGCAGCACTCTTTCAACAGGGACGCCGCCTGCCATGTCGTGCTTGTGAAATGTCAGGCGATAGCCTGGGTAGACCTTGCCGTGAGGATAATGTGGAAAGCCGGTGATAGACTGCACATGATAACCTCGACTTTCGAGGCCCTTCACGAACGAGGCGCCTTTGAGAATGGGTTCCGGCTCAAACCATTGGGAGATGTAGAGCAGCCGGAGTGGACGTGTCGTCACATGCGCCTGATCGCAATCGCGCTGTTCAATCATATTCACGCCATATCTTCGGGGCATACATGCTTTGCAGATACTCGACTGATGATCCTTTGGCGATAGAAACGCGGTTTGGCATCTCACGGCATGCTGGGATCATGATGAACTGGCGCTCAGGCAGAGAGACGGCAGAGCAAAGGGGAACATGATTCATGAGAAGGACCCTCGCGGTGTGCGGTCGTTGGCGAGCGCTGCCAGCCACGCACCGACGGCCTGTTCGCCGTAAAGGGCTTCGATATGGGCGAGGACGTCGTGTTTGCTCTCCGGCTTAATAAGCGCACGCTGGATCGCATCGGCGATTCCCGCAGGGGTTTCATCGTCGATATAGTCGAAACAGTTCGCGAGGTCGGACGGAATGCTGCGAATGCGCGTTGTCAGCACCGTACGGCCAGTGGCAAGATATTCGATGAGCTTCGACGGGAAGGACTGAACCGCAAAATCGGCGTTTGAAGGTCTCGGATTGATCAGGATGGAGGCATCGCGCATCGCCTCTGCGAGCTGGGCCGAATTGGCAAAGCCACGATAGCTGATGTTGGGTGCGGCGCTATTCTCCAGCCTTACCACTTGATTGCCCTTCCCATAGAAAAGAAAATCGATATCGGGCAGCAATGTCGCTGCATCGATGAGCCGGTCGACGCCATAAGCGGCGACAAGACCGCCGGCATATAGGACGACCGGGCGCTTTCCGGGTGGGGACTGTATGCGTGCCTTGCCGAAGCTTTGAATTCGTTCGACCCAGCGGCCGTTGAGAATCCCCGGCACCACCAATACCGGAAGCGTGTCCGCAAAGGGGCGCGCCAGTTCAGGCGCAAGCGCGACAATGGCGGTCGTGCGTCGTATCAGCGCCCTAGTAATTTTGCGGTCCACTCGCTTGAGCAGTGTGGAAATCTTTCCGTCGGTCGGCAGAATAATGCCCGGCGGGTCAGTCAGGACGGGAACGACGCGATATCCGAATAGGGCGAGTAAGGCGCCAAAAAGCAGGAACGGACTGTGAACGCCATGGATATAGATGCTGTGTATTTGCCAACGCCGAATTTGAGGCAAAGCTGCGAGGCAGGAAATAAAGCGGGTCAGATGCTTTAAGATCATCAGGTTCGCAAAAGCGATCGTTCGCCCCTCGATACCATTTTCGACGAAGCTTCTTGCGGCGAACCACTTCTGCGGAACGAGCGGATAGTTCTGCACCGGGTCCGTAGACAGCAAATATATGCGATCATGGGCGCTGCCGAGCGCGTGCGCCAGGCTCCAAGCGAAATTATGTGTCTGCACTGCCGGTAGCGGATCGGCTGCGAATATCGGACGCGCTACGGCGTCGGGGATGGTGAAACCCAGGAGCAGGGCGGGAGATTTGCTCATACTCATGTCGCCGCGACCGCGCGATAATGTGCTTCCCACGACCGCGCCATTCGATCGAGGCTATAATGTTCGACAATCGTTCCAAGGGCGGCATGGCCCATCGCCTCGCGCTGGGCGGCGTCTTTGACCAGCCGGAGCATGGCGCCAGCCAACGCCCCCGCATTGCGGGCCGGTACAAGCACGCCGCCGCCGTGATTTAAGACTTCGACGTTGCCGCCTACTGCGGTCGCGACGACTGGCAGGCGATAGGCCATCGCTTCGATCAGCGCGTTGGACAGATTTTCGTGCCATGACGGAAAAACGAATAGATCGGCAGCCGCGAGATAAGGCCCCACTTCGCTCTGCTGTCCGGTAAAATGCACTCGGCATCGGACAAGGCCGTCAAAAAGCCGAGCGATGCGTCCGTCTTCATCGCCACCTCCGACAACAATCAAGTCGATGTCCGGGCCGTCCGCTGCTTCGATATGGCGCAAAGCCTGGGCGAGGTCGGCATAGCCCTTTTGCTCAGTCAGCCGCGATACGATGACTGCCACGATCCGGTCGGCGGCGATTCCCAGTCGTTCGCGAATGGCCGTACCTTTTGCCATTTCTTCAGGACCAGGCAATGCCACTCCATTAGGTACGGGCACAAGCATCTTATGCCGGACAGGATCTAGGAAGCTCCGCTGTGCCGCCGAATGGCACATGGTGACGATAGCATCGGCCATCCGCAGCGTCGCTGGCTCGAGCAGATTTACCACGGTCGCCCGCCGAAGACCGCCGCTGCCCACCAGGTCACGTTGCGTTCCATGCACCGATACGAGAATATGAGGTACGCCGGCCAAGCGGCCGGCCAGTGCCGCATGGAACCCTTCGTTCCCCAGGCCACGTACATGCAGGAGTTGGGGGCGTAATCGTCGAAGTTCGTCCTTGAAGCGCCGGATGAGCTGCAACGAGAAACCGCCCGCCGCCTCGCGCTGCCAGATTTCGGGATAAGGGTGCGTGCGCATCGCCTGCAGGCGCGACAACGCTGCCGCGGGTCCGCCCGTATGCGGTGCGCCAAAGCAATGCTGAACAACTAGGGGATCCATGACGTCAGCGAACCGGTTGGCGGCGTGCCAGATATTTGGTCAGCCCGATGCCGATCAAGGTAATTACCGCCCATAGGCCCTGACGCTGCATGAGCACCTGGTTATTCGCGGGTATGAAGGCGATGAAAATGATCATCTGCCCCACCGCAGCCAGAGCGAAGGGATTGTTATTGTAAAGACAGGCTATCCATAACCGGGCGAAAATAAAGCCCATGAGGATCATGAAGATCGGTACGCCGAAAAAACTGAGATCCGACGCCAGCCAGGGAAAAATCGTCGACCAGTACATTCCTGCCGGCCAGCCGGTTATCCGTTCGGCGCGATAGGGGTAGGTGAGATAACGATTGTCCTCGCCTCCCAGGAACTGAAGCCGGTAGGATTCATAAGCCTGTGAGAAGCCGGCGCCGTGGGAAAATTCAAATGGCTGTTCAAGACTGTAGGCAAGCCCGCGATAACCGTGGCTGGGGTAGGCGAGTGTCTGATATATACCAAAGGCCGCGTCGTACCCAATTGTCCGGACGAGAAGCGTATCGGATATGTTGCCGACCGTTCCCGATTCCGAAATGCCGAACTGTTCCGCCCTTTGGACTTGGTTGATCGCCATATAGGTGAAGAAGGCAAAGCTGGTGATGCCGATCATGACATAAATACGGGTGCGGACGATGCGCTGGGCGCTGGACAGGCTCTGCCGCGCCAGGATCACGGAAACGCCTGTTATAAGGAAAAGGACAATGTCGCCGATGCCCTTCATGGTGCCGATGAACAGAAAACTTGTCACATACATTGTAACGCCCAAAATCGTCAGGGCTTTGATGTAACGATTGAGTCGCGACCAGGATACGACAGCCAATGGCAAGAAAACCGCATATATAATGCTGAGTATAATGAGAATTTGCGTAATCCGGTTTACCTGTTTGGTTTCTATTCGTTCAGAAAAAACATCGAATTTGGCTTGATAGGCCTCACCGGGCGAAAGTATGGTTCGCACAATGCTTTGAAGATCAGTACCGCCGAAATCATAGAATTGATTTATGCCCCAAACGGTAAAATAGAGGGCGCCTGCGATAACGAGCCATCTATGAGAGGGACGGTCGCCGAATGGCGCGCCTTGGTCGCGCTTGTAATGTTCGACCACGGGAGCAATACCCATATAATAGCCCAGATAAAGCCCGGCAAATGACAGCATGACGAAACTGATGAGCGTTCCGAGATTGGAAACGTCGCTGACGAGATTGCTGATCAGGAACAGCCCGAAAGTCGTCAGGAGGTAGAGGAGCGAGAAGCGGATCGGGGCAAAGAGGGTCTTTCGAGTACGTGACGGCAAGCTGCCATGATGGTGCCCGTCAACCAGTCCCGGATAGACCCGGCCTCTATCAGATCGAAATTGAGAGACAGACATGGTCATCCGCGCAATTTCTCCAGCATGTCGCTCATGGACCGCGAGTGGCTTTGGGGGCAAAAGTGCGTTCGGGCAAGGGCTTGTGCGCTGGCGCACATCATATTGCGGATGCCGGGAGAATGGTTTGCCGCTCGCATCACGGCATCGGCGAAAGTTTCATTCGACAAATCGGTCAACAGGAGGGCGTTTTCCCCGTCGCTCAGGAAGCGCGAGAGGTCACTGAACCGGTTAGCGATGACCGGTGTACCCAGCGTCATGCTCTCAGCAAGCTTTGATGGAAAGCCAAACTGATTGGATCGGCGCAGCGGTCGTAATAGCAGGCTAAAATCCGACCGTGATACGATTCTTCGGGCGCGCACGTTCGGGATGCGGCCATAGCAGATCGTGGCCGTGGCACCTGCCCCGTCAAGCCACGTCGAGCCACCCGGCACGGCCCGCAAATCCGCCTCGGTCATGCCGACGAGGTGCCAGGTAAGCGCCACGCCCTGTGCCGCCGCAATGCTCAGTCCGCCAATCAGCGTTTCGAACGCTTCCTTGTTACCTGGTGATCCGGCGTAAACGAGATGAAGGCGTCCGTCGTCTTCGGACCATTTTTCTGCGGTCATGACGGTTTCAAGAAAGAGAGGCGGGACCGTTACGATTGGCTTGCCTGCACGGCTATAATGCTTGGCCAGGCGCTCGCTTATGACAAAGAAGCCGTCGGCGCGAAACGATTCCCGGCGCATACTCAGCATGTTGGAAATGGCATAGGGACCGAAGCGGCCGCCGGGCAGATCCTCCGCCGCATACCATTCGACGATGTCGAGGACGAGCGGGATACCGAGTTCGTTGCAAAGTTTGCGGAGCCGCCGAATATATCCCAGATGCGTGCCATAGAGAATGATAAGATCGGGTCGCGGAGACATTTCGCGGATATAATTTGCGGTAACGTCCCCGATAAACATTCCTCGAACGCCCATCGGAAAATGTGAAAGGAAGCCGGTGGCGTATTCGTCCAGCGACACGCCCGTCAATATCGGTAGCCCTGACAACTCTATCGACCAGCCCCTCGGATCGGTTCTCCCCATTCGAACATCGATCACCTGTACGTCATGCCCTGCCGTTAGCAGCGCTCCCGCCGTTCCACGCACTCGCAAGCTCGCAGCGGTGCTTTCGCGGGTGTCGAAATGGCCTACAATTAGAATTCGCATTGGGTGTCGTCCCTTAATGCCTCAGCGCGTTGCCGGCCGTTTTCCACATCGCTGGCGTTATAATGATAGCATACATTATCAGAGAAATGGCAGGAACGAGCCACAGATGGCCTTCAGTGACAAAAGCTAATTTGAGAGCAATAGTGATTAGAGCGAAGATTGCCCAAGCAATGATTTGAATTCGAATTTGTCCTATCGCGTTCAGAACCATATTCGCAGGTGACGCAATAGCCATCACAACCGAAAGCCCCCCAAGCAATCCTAAAATCATCTGCTGATCGGAAAAATTTCGGCCCATCCATAAATAGATGATCCGGTCACCTGCCAACGTTAATATCATAGCTGCGACCGCAACACCGCCACCGCCGATCCATACCATCCGGCGGCTGTTATTGCGTACCCAGTCAAAATCGCCCCGCGCTAATGCTTCGCCGTTGGCGGCCCATAGTGGAAGAAAGATCGTCGTTATGACGAGGCCCAAGAGCGACCCAATTTTCGCTGGGACCGAGTATTGCGTGACTGCATGTGCGCCTGCATTCGCAGCAATAATGACATTATCAACATTCAACGCGACCGACGTCAAAATGCCAAGCGCGAGAAAGCGTATTCCAAGTGTTAAAAGCTGTCGGCTGGAATCCTTACGCACATCGGACAGGCGAGGCCGCAATTCCGGATTGCGAACGAAGTACCACAGGCCTGCGCCTGCCAGGGCCAGTGCCGCAGGAAGGCCGTAAGCCAGCACGGCGGCCCATGGCGGTAGCTTCAAAGTCACAGCCGCCCAGCAGGCGATAACCGCAACGCTGGCCCCCGCAATCTGCCATAGATTGCTCAACATAACCTGTTGTCGGGCATACATGACGCGCTGAATGATGCTCGCTGGAATTCCGGCAAAAAAAGCCACCAGGACTGACGCTACGATAGCAAGCGAGGCGGGCTGGGTGGATATTCCGAATGGTCGTAGATTGGATGCCAGCAACAGACCCCCTGAAATAACGGAGAGTATCAATGCCACGCATGTCAGCATCGCATAGGCGCTCGAAATATCTGCGCGGGCGCTAACGATATCGTCACGGCCAAACGCAGCTGATAGTCTGGTCAGCAACCCGTTACCGATACCTAGGTCGCTGAATTGCGCCATGCTGGTAATCGACACTGCAGTCATCCAAATACCGAAATGCGTATCGCCAAGATAACGCAGCATGATTGGCATGACCAAAAATGGCGCAATGAGGCTGACGGATCGCCCGAGAGCGCCCCCGATGATCCCTGAAACAAGGCGACGTGAACGATTCATAGGTTGTCCGTAAATCGTTAACTAGAATATTTGCTTCATAATTGTCTCATGCTGAGCAAATGTTTGATGATCCCAGCGCATGCGGATCAATTTTGCTGGGTTACCTCCAACGATGCTATAGCGTGGGACATTTTTAGTCACGGCAGCACCAGCGGCGACAACCGAACCTCGACCGACTGCGACGCCAGCAAGAATTGCTCTTGTCCCGATCCACACATCGTTTTCAATAACTACACCCGGATCGTCTTTCAGGGCGCTTCTCATCATTACCGACGGCAATCATCGGCTTACCGACAATATCGATCCGATGATTGCCGCCACGAATTGTTACTTCTGGGCCGAGCATGACATTGTTACCGATCACAATCTTCGAACGAGCCGCGATAAGTATCTGACGAGGTTCACATTGTCGCCGACACTAATAGATTCGAATGAGTAGATATCTGAAGAGTCCAAAGAAAAATTCGCCCATTTTGAGAGGGTCGGGTCCGGTAAATACGAGACAGCAAACCATTATAAAGTGTTTTAGTAGAAGAGTGCGCGCGAACTAGAAGAGAAAGAAGGGTTTTCACTGTAAGATCCCACGGCGATCACGCAACATCATGCGTGCGAATTCCATCCCAGCTGTTCGAAAGCCGCGCCGTGCCCAGGATCAGGCTGACGACGCGTTCCGACGTGTTCGTGATCTGGTAATCGACGGGGACGGGGTGATCAACGCCTGCGGTGGTGCGCTCGGCGAACATGCGGGTCACCGCTTCGATGCCGTCCAGCATCGTGTCGCGATGGAGGCCGGTCATGATGATGCAGCCGACGTCGAGACCCTCCGGCCGCTCGATCGCATCGCGCGGCGTGATCGCGGGAAAGCCGAGCATCGAGCTTTCCTCGGCGATCGTACCGCTGTCCGATACAGCGCAAAAACATTGTTTTTGCAGAGCATTATAGTCGTGGAAGCCGAAGGGCTTCATATATTGGACGCGCGGGTCGAGCGCGATGTCTTTGAGCGCCTCCAACCGTTTGCGGGTGCGAGGATGCGTCGAAACGATCACCGGCATCTCATAACGCACTGCGAGCGCATTGAGCGTTTCCAGGAGCGAGCGCAGGCGCTCGGCACTGTCTACATTCTCCTCGCGGTGCAGTGAGACGATGAAATATCCCTGCGGCGCGAGACCGAGCCGATCGAGCACGTCAGACGCGTCAATTTGGCTGCGATAATGGTCGAGCACTTCGCGGATCGGCGATCCTGTCAGGTAGATGCGGCGGTGCTGTACGCCCTCCGACAGCAGATGGCGGCGCGCATGTTCGGTGTAGACGAGGTTGAAGTCGGCAATATGATCAACGAGCTTGCGGTTCGTTTCCTCCGGCACATTGCGATCGAAAGACCGGTTGCCTGCTTCCATATGATAGACCGGCACCTTCATGCGGCGCGCCATGATCGCCGAAATCGCCGAGTTGGTGTCACCGAGCACGACGACTGCGTCGGGTCGTTCGGCGGCGATCACGCGCTCGCTTTCGGTGAGGATCTTGCCAAGCGTTTCACCCAGCGTACCACCGCCCGTGCCGAGGAAATGGTCCGGCTTGCGGACACCGAGATCCTCGAAGAAAACTTCGTTGAGTTCGAAATCCCAATTCTGCCCAGTGTGGACAATGATCTGGTCGGTATACTCGTCGAGCCGCGCCATCACGCGCGAAAGGCGGATGATCTCGGGACGGGTGCCCAAAATGGTCATGACTTTAAGGCGGGACATGTCAGGCTCCGGAAACGGGATCGGCATAGGTGTCGGGTGCTGCTGGATCGAACACGGCGTTCGTCCAGAATAGTGTCAGCAGCGGTTTGTCACCGACATTAACGATATTATGGGTGTGCAGCGTGGGCATATCGATGGCGGCCGGCGCGTCGCCGCTGACGCGGCATTCCCATATGGTATCGCCCAGAACCGGGCGAATACGGATGATCGCTTCGCCTTCGACCACCAGAAAACGCTCGACCTTGTCGAGGTGAAAATGGTCGCCGCGCGTAACGCCCGGATGTGTCCAGCTGAGAAAGGTCTGACCGCCGCCGCCGCCGCGCGATGCTTCAAACAGGGCGCCGCGCGCATCGCTGTTGAGCCTGAGCATCTTGGGATATTGATCCGGATAGAGCGCGGCGCGATAGCTGTTGAACAACGCCAGATCGAAGGGATCGGTCAGGTCGGGGAAAAGATTGGCATTGTAATCGGCATGGAACCTTTCGATCTTTGTAAGCAGATCGACGACCGATACCGGAAGTGCCGCAGGCGTGATCACCCCGGTCGTTCTCTCGACCGCGGCATTGATAGCAATCTGAGCCGCTTCGCCCGCATGCAGCAGCGCGACACGCCCTTCGGGGTTCACTTCAGGGCTATCACCGGCGATCACCTGAGCGATGAAGGTTGCGGTGACATTGTTGTAATGGGGGCGCGCGCCTTCGCCGAAAATATGCGGCAGGATAAGATCGGTATAGCCGCCGCTGCCTTCGCTAAGGATTTCGCCCGCGATCCGCTTGCTTTTGCCATAAACGCTATCGTTCGCAGCGTGGGTCGAATTGGCATAGACGATATGGGGTGCCGATCCAGCGGTCCGGCACGCGTTGACCAGCCGGCGCGCGATATCGGGATTACCGCTTGCAACGTCCGTATCGCTAGCGCGATTGACCCCGGCAAAGTGCAGCACCGCATCGGCGCCATTTACCGCGTCGATTAGTCGAGAGTCGTCGGAAAACGCCGCGCGATCAAGGCCTACGAGTATATATGGCTCGCTTTGCCCCTTGAAGCGAGCGGCGCAGTTGGCGGCGTGGAGCCGCACCGATGTGTGATGGCCCAGCAGCCCGCCTGCCCCTGTGACGACGATCTTCATTTGCGCTCACTTTTCCAAGCCTCGATGTCAGCATGCACTTCAGCAAGTGTCAGAAGAAGCTCTTTTACTTGCGGTACGGTCAGCTGCGTGGTGTTGTGGGAATGATAATCGTCGAAATGACTGGTTTCGCGATCACCTTCACTAAAATAGGCTTTATAGTTGAGGTCGCGGGTGTCCATGCGGATACGGTAGTAATCACCCATATCGTCGCCGCTCGCCAGTTCCTGGCCGCTCGCGAGCGTTTCGTATAATTTTTCAGCATGGCGCCAGCCGATCACATCCACCGGATGATCGGGAACCTCGAACAGTTCCTTAAGCGCAGTAACAAGGTCGGCGATCGTCGAGGCAGGAGCCTTGCGAATGAAGAGGTCGCCCTGACTTGCGTTTTCGAATGCATGATGGACGAGCGCAACAGAATCGCGCAACGGCATCAGGAAGCGGGTCATTGTCGGTTCGGTAACGCTGATCGGCCGCCCGCTGCGAATTTGGCGCATAAAGAGCGGGATCGCCGATCCGCGCGAACACATCACATTGCCATAACGGACCATCGAAATTGTTGTCGCGGCGTCAGTAGGCAAAGACCGCGCAACCGATTGCGCTACTTTTTCCATCATTGCCTTAGACACGCCCATCGCGTTGACTGGAAATACAGCTTTGTCGGTCGATAGACATACAAGGCTACGTACACCTGCAGCGACAGAAGAGCGAACTACATTTTCGGATCCGATTATGTTGGTCCGCACTGCTTCCATCGGGAAGAATTCGCAACTCGGGACTTGTTTCAAAGCAGCGGCATGAAAAACACAATCCACCCCGGCGACAGCCCGGTCAACGCTTTCGCGATCTCTGATATCACCAATATAGAAACGAACTCTTGAATCGCGCAATTCGCTACGCAATGCATCTTGCTTTTCTTCATCGCGACTTAGAATTCTAATTTCAGAAACGTCGCGCGATAGCATATCGCGCAGCATCGTTTTTCCGAAGGAGCCAGTGCCCCCAGTGATGAGCAGTTTATCAATTGTCATGGCATTCCTGCGTAGAGTAAATGTAAAAATGACATTGTCATTATTAAAAGACAGAAGAATTATTTGATTATAACCATAGCAATTCTACAATCTTATATCTGTATCGTTACGACCAAACATATATTTAAGATCATACAATATATGGCCCTGTCTGCCAAAATCTCTTATGCGCTCAACGCCGCCTTCTATGAAATCGTCATGAGCGACAGCTGCAATAATTGCGTCATACTCACCTGATGAAATTTCTTGGATCATTTCAATCCCATATTCATTAAGTGCTTGTTCTGGATCAACCCAAGGGTCGTATACATCGACCTTTATGTTATAATCTTTCAGTTCATTGATAAGATCAATGACTTTGGTATTACGCAAATCTGGGCAATTTTCTTTAAAGGAAAGGCCAAGTATGAGAACTTTGGAGTCATTGACCTGAATACGACTGCGCAACATTTCTTTGATGAGACGTTCAGCTATATAGCGCCCCATACTGTCATTCAGGCGGCGTCCAGCTAGGATTATTTCAGGGTTATAGCCGATCGCTTCGGCCTTATGCGTCAGATAATAGGGGTCGACGCCAATGCAGTGGCCTCCGACCAGGCCGGGGCGGAAAGGCAGGAAGTTCCATTTGGTGCCGGCCGCTTTCAGCACCGCCTCGGTATCGATGCCCATGCGATTGAAGATGATCGCCAGCTCATTGATGAGCGCAATGTTGAGGTCGCGCTGGGTGTTCTCGATGACCTTGGCCGCTTCGGCGACGCGGATCGTTTCCGCCTTGTAGGTTCCCGCCGTGATGATCGAGGCATAAAGGCTGTCGACCAGCGTGGCGATTTCCGGCGTCGACCCCGACGTTACCTTGCGGATCGTCGGTAGACGATGTTCCTTGTCGCCTGGGTTGATCCGTTCGGGGCTATAGCCGCAGAAGAAGTCGTGATTATAGGTGAGCCCCGACAGCCGTTCGAGCACCGGAACGCAATCTTCCTCGGTCGCACCGGGATAGACGGTCGATTCATAGACTACGATGTCGCCGCGCTTAAGCACCTTGCCCACTGTCTCCGACGCTTTGATCAGCGGCGTCAGGTCAGGCCGCCGATGCGCGTCGATCGGCGTCGGCACCGTCACGATATAGAGATTGCATTGAGTCAGATCGGCAGGATCGGTCGAAAAGCTCAGATACTTCGCTGCGGCAAGCTCTTCGGCCTTCGTTTCCAGCGTCGTGTCTTCGCCCCGGTGAAGCGCATCGATCCGCGGCTGGTTGATGTCGAAACCCGTCACATCGCGAATACGGCCGAATTCGACGGCAAGCGGCAACCCGACATAACCAAGACCAACAACGGCGATCTTGAGATCCTCGAGCGCCGGCACCGCCGCAATATCCATGCTGCTCATGGTCATTTCCCCGAATATTCACGAAACCAGGCGACGAAACTGGCGATGCCGTCCCGGAAATCAGTCGCCGGACGATAGCCGGTCAACCGCTCGAGCAGCGAGGCATCGGCCCAGGTGGCGGGCACGTCGCCCGTCTGCATCGGCATGTAGTTGCGGATCGCCTTCATTCCCAGACTCGCCTCGATCGCATCGATGAAGTCGAGCAGGCGCACCTTGTCGTTGTTGCCGATATTGACGATGCGGAACGGCGCGACGGGGCTGAGAGAGTCTCCGGCCACGATGTCGGCGCGCGATGCCGGCCGCTCGGGCGCTGCGTCGATCAGCAGGCGGATCGCACGGACAAGATCGTCGACATAGGTAAAGTCGCGATACATGTCGCCACTATTGTAGATGTCGATCGGACGGCCATCGAGCATCGCATCGACGAACTTGTAAAGCGCAAGATCGGGGCGACCCCACGGACCATAGACCGTGAAGAAGCGGAACATCGTCGTGGGAAGGGTATAAAGATGCGCATAGGCATGCGCCATCGATTCATTGGCCTTCTTCGTTGCGGCATAGATGGTGAGCTGCGTATCGGCCTTTTCGGTCTCGATGAAGGGCATGTCTTCATTCGCGCCATAGACCGAGGAGGTCGAGGCCATCAGCAGATGCTGCACCGCGTTGCGCCGCGCCGCTTCCATGACGTTGAACGTGCCGATGACATTGCTGTCGAGATAGGCGCGCGGATTTTCGAGGCTGTAGCGCACGCCCGCCTGGGCGGCGAGGTGGACGATGACGTCGGGCTTGAAGGCGTCGATGGTGTCATCGAGCAGCGCTTGGTCTTCGAGCATCCCCTCGGTCGCGGTGAAATTGGCGTTTTCGCGGAGATGGGCATGGCGCGAGCGCTTGAGATTGACGTCATAATAGTCGGTCATCCCGTCATATCCGGCCACGACGAACCCTTCGGCAAGCAGAAGCTTGGAAAGATGGAAGCCGATGAACCCTGCTGTCCCGGTGACGAAGATACGCTTCAGATTAGCCGTGCTCTCTAGCATTGAAAATGGATCCGTTCTCTATGGTAAGATGGATGGATTATTGGGCAGCGGCTTCATAAGCTGGACGGTTATATTCAGGAACCAGCTTGTAGAGGATGGACAACGCCTCTGATGCATCACCATGTCTCAGATAATCGGTCAGATCTTCCAAGATATCCGACAATGAATTCCAAGGATGCACCGCTTCGCGCGCCTGCATGATCCGCGAATGCACCGTCGGCGCCGGATTGTGGCCGATCAGGAGCTCTTCATACAGCTTCTCGCCAGGACGCAGACCCACTTCAACAATCTCGATGTCGCCCTCCGGCGTTGTTGCATCGCACACCGACAGGCCTGAAAGCTTTACCATCGTCTCTGCCAGATCACGAATCAGCACCGGCTGACCCATGTCGAGGACGAAGACTTCGCCACCTTCAGCCATGCCGCCAGCCTGAATGACGAGCTGCGAGGCCTCAGGAATCGTCATGAAATAGCGGGTGACCTCCCTGTGGGTGATCGTCACCGGGCCACCCGCGGCAATCTGCTGTTTGAACAGGGGCACGACCGAACCGCTCGATCCCAGCACGTTGCCGAAGCGGACCATGGTGAAGAGAGTCTTGTTCTGTTCCTGCGCGCGCGCCTGCAGGATCAGTTCGCAGACCCGTTTGGACGCCCCCATAATATTGGTCGGGCGAACCGCCTTATCTGTGCTCACCAGAATGAAGCGCCGGACGCCCACCGCCTCAGCGGCGAGTGCGCAATAGAGGGTGCTGAAGATATTGTTGCGCATGCCCGCGATCGGATTGCTCTCGACCAAAGGCACATGCTTGTAGGCGGCGGCGTGATAGACGGTTTCAGGTTGCCAACGGCGGAAGATGCGGAAGACCGAATCTCTGTCGGCGACATCGGCTAACTCGGGAATAAGCTCGACCTCACAGCCTTCTGCCAGCGCTAGCCGGCGCAACTCGCCTTCAATCGCGTAGAGGAAATATTCCGACTGCTCGACGAGGATCAGCCGCTTCGGTCGCGAGTGAATGATCTGGCGGCACAGTTCGCTGCCGATCGAGCCGCCCGCGCCCGTCACCAGCACATTTTTGCTCAAAAGAGATCGGCCCATCAGCAATTCATTAGGTGCGACTGCATCGCGGCCGAGCAAATCCTCGACCTGGACGTCGCGAATGTCGCTGACGGCAAAATGGCCGTCGATTAGCTGGCCGATGCCCGGCAGCATGCGCACGCGGATCTTGCGAGCCTGTAGCGCCTCCACGATTTCGCGCCGGCGCACGCGCAATGCGCTCGGGATCGCCAAGACGACCTCGTCCACCCGCCGCTCTTCCAGGACGCTGTCGAGGATGGAGGAATGCCAGACGGTGATACCATCGAGCTGCTGATTGCTGAGGCGCTCATCATCGTCGATATAGCCGACCAGCACCAGATGCGGCTCCTGCCGCAGCGAATTGGCAAGCTGCTGCCCGCCCCGCCCGGCGCCATAGATGAGCAGCCGCCGTCGCTCCTCGGTCCTGCCACGCGCAAGATGCAGATAGTCGCTGACAACGAAGCGCAGGCTGAGGCGCAGAAAAAGCATCAACAGGAAGAAGATGATCGGATGCAGGACTGCAATCGTGCGGGGCACGCCGTCTATCTGGATGAAGCCGAAGATGATCGTCAGCGGAATTCCGAGTAACGCGCAGGCGTAGAACAGCCTGCCCGATGCGCGGGCGCCCGAAAAGCGTATAAGGTTGCGATAAAGTCCGGTTGGCCAAGCGATAACGGTCCAGAATAGAAGCGTCGTCGCGGTTAGGATCAGGAGGGCGTGCAGATCATGGGGCCATTCCCCTAGCCGTAGAGCAAAGGCGACCCAGGCAGCGATCAGGCAGAGCAGACAATCGAAGCCAAAGACCATCCATTTACGCGCCGAGCGTGGCAGACGGGTTAATGCTTCGAGCGCGTTAAGAAGGGCGCTTTGCGTTTCCTTCGTCATTTGCCTTGAGCGTCCTTGATGATCGTGGCGGCCAATGCGCCCTAAGATATTCTGGAAAAGGCTAATGCGTCCAACCTTAGCCTGAAGAATGGCGATTGCGTCCCTTACTCCACCGTAACCGACTTTGCGAGGTTACGCGGCTGGTCTACATCAGTGCCTTTTGTGACCGCCACATGATAGGCCAGCAATTGCACCGGTACGCTGTAGACCAGAGGCGCGATCAGCGGATGGACCTTTGGCATGGTGATCGTCGCCAGACAACCGCTGCCAGCCTCCTGAATGCCGTCATAATCGCTGATCAGTACCACCTTCCCGCCGCGCGCTTGCACTTCCTGCATGTTGCTGACCGTCTTTTCGAATAGGCGGCCTGAAGGCGCGATGACAATTACGGGGACATTTTCGTCGATAAGGGCGATGGGGCCATGCTTCATCTCGCCGGCGGCATAGCCCTCAGCATGAATATAGCTAATTTCTTTAAGCTTGAGCGCGCCTTCGAGCGCGAGCGGATAATCAGTGCCGCGTCCCAGATAGAGCACGCCGCGTGCCATCGCAACGTCAGCGGCGACGCCTTTGATCGTGTCTTCATAGGCAAGCGCGGCGTTGAGCGCAGCGGGGGCTTCGGAGAGATGTTTGACGACCGCATGTTCGTCTTCGGGCGTCAATCGTCCTTTGGCGCGCGCCAGATTGGCGGCGAGCGCGGCGAGTACTGCGAGCTGGCAGGTAAAGGCCTTGGTCGAGGCGACGCCAATTTCTGGCCCGGCATAGGTCGGCAGCAACAGGTCCGCCTCACGCGCCATGGAACTGGTCGGCACGTTGACGACGACGGCGATCTTCTGCCCCTCCTTGCGCGCATGGCGCAGCGCCGCTAGCGTATCGGCAGTCTCGCCTGACTGGCTGATGAAGAGCGCGAGGCCCCCCGGCTCGATCACCGGCGCGCGATAGCGGAATTCGGACGCCACATCGAGATCTACGGGTACGCGCGCGAACTGCTCGAACCAGTAGCGCGCGATCATGCCGGCATAGAAGCTGGTGCCGCAGGCGACGATTGTCACCCGCCTGATCGCCGACAGGTCGAAATCGGGGATCGGCAGTGTCAGCGTATCGTCGATACGCTGGAGATAAGAGCGCAGCGTTTGGGCAACCACGATCGGTTGCTCATAAATTTCCTTGATCATATAGTGGCGATGATTGCCCTTGGAGATCAACTCTCCGTCAACCCCCGACTGGATGATCGCACGCTCGACCGGTTGGTTGGCCTGGTCGAAAATCTGTACTTCTTCCCGGCTGCAGACGACCCAGTCGCCTTCTTCCAGATAGATGATCCGCTGGGTGAGCGATGCCAGGGCAAGCGCATCCGAGCCAAGATAGGTTTCCCCGTCCCCGACGCCCACGACCAGCGGTGAGCCTAGCCGCGCTCCAATGAGAAGGTCGGGCCAATCACGGAAAAGGATGGCAAGCGCGAAGGCGCCGCGCAACTGCGGCAGCACGTCCCGCACCGCCTCGACTGGGTCGGCACCGGCTTCCACCTTTTCACTGATCAGATGAGCGACGACTTCGGTGTCGGTTTCGCTTGTGAAAGCGCGGCCACGTGCGATCAACGCCTCACGTAGCGGTTTGAAATTCTCGATAATGCCATTGTGGACAACGGCAACCTTGTCGGTGGCATGGGGGTGAGCATTGTTGATGGTTGGCCCGCCATGCGTGGCCCAGCGCGTATGGGCGATGCCGATAGCGCCGGAAAGTGGCTCAGTTTCGAGCACATTGGCAAGATTGCCGAGCTTGCCGGAGGCTCTCCGTCGTTCGATCGCATTGTTATGGACCGTAGCAATTCCGGCGGAATCATAGCCGCGATATTCAAGGCGCTTGAGACCATCGAGAAGCCGTTCGGCGACATCTTCATGGCCAACAATGCCGATTATTCCGCACATGGAATCCTGCCCCTGAAATTGTGAGCGCCTCTTAGGCATAATGGGCAAGTTAAGGCAAGTTAAAGGGACTCATATATTGACGCCGGCTTCACCCGTTCAGCGAGGCTGATCATCAACGGCCAGAACAGTGTGTTGGCGATATCGAAATAGGTGTCCGTCGGTCGCCACCCATAAGCGAGATAGTCGAGAATTTCATTGCAGGTTTCGGCGAGGATGACGCACAAAAAGGGAATGAAGCTGCTATAAGGACGGCGCGTTATCAGCCGCGTCAGCACGAATATGGCCAGTCCGCTATGAATATGAAGAAGATTGTCAGCAAGGCCCGTCTTGTCACTGATCCACAGGATGGAGCGATGATATTCTCGCGGGATATCAATTTGGTATGGAATAATCGGAGCCATGATTATCTGAAGCGGAGCATTAGCGAATATCGGATGTACCGTCGCGGCTGCACCCTTTGATATATCGTTTAAACGACTGTTAAATGGGATGAGCTGCCAATGGCAGGTTTAAAGTCACGCTGCTTTATATTATCGTGGAGCGACAATAACACGGAGAGGGCGATGATCTTTCAGGATGGAGAATTGCGCCGGGTCGATAATAGCAAGCCTATGCTGTTCGACGGATGGGCCTATGTTCCGATGGAGCTAGCATCCACCCCTGTCAATGTCCTGACCCTGGAGGAAGGTGCACCGGCGCCGATGAAGCAGGACAAGTCTCCCATATCTGATTCCAAATAAACCCCGGCAATTTAGCGGGGCCTTGTCAGCCCTAGATTGAAATCAACAAGCGAATTTTCTGAGGGCGGCTCGTGCCGTCTGTTGCCAAATGACTTTGGCAACAGACGATCCTCCGAGCACTCAATAGCCCCAGCGTAAGCAAGGCTTGCCAGAGCGCTGCCTATCCCACCCCCGGATATACAGAAAAATGGCGGCTCGACGGCCGCCATTTCAATTATTTCTCAAATGCTCAGTTGCTGTCTGAATCATCGTCATCCGACGTGACTGCGACAACTACCAGAGCACCAGCCAGTAGCACGCCGGCACCAACTGCGGTCGAGGACAGCTTGCTGGCCTTCTTGGGAGTGGTAACCGCCTTCACATTGCTGGCCTTGGCAACCGAAAGGGCGGACGCCGAGTTTGCCATCACAGGAGCGGCCATCAGCGACGACGCCATCAAACCGGCAAGAACAAGCTTCAAACGCATATCAAGCATCCTCAAAATTTGGTTTCAATTAGCATTGGCTTTGCAACCATGCAAGCATATTATTGGCGGACTTGCGTTGCCTCCTCCCCAGAACACCGCTTACTGCGGCGCTGTTCCGCAAATTCCTGAATGATCCAACGTTTATCCCCTTCGAAAGCCATCGCACTCAAAATGCCCGAACGATAGGCACCCGTGTCCAGGCCAATGCGGCCAGGATGCTCGGCTATATTTTCAAAGATCGTATGGCCATGGACGACAACCATTCCTTGAATTGCAGGCGAAGCATGTTTCTCAGATTCGCGGAGAAATTCTTCACGAATCCAGCGTAAATCACCCGCACGCTGCTTTTTGAGTGGCACGCCGGGGCGGACGCCAGCATGGACGAAGACATAGTCGCCTTCAACGATCATGTCCTCGAAGCTTTCAAGGAAGCGCTTGTGTGAGAGAGGTACGGCAGATTGCAGCATCGCAGCGAGTTCGAGATAATTGGCCGCTTCATAGGCTTGCCGCGTTATGCCGTAGCTTAGGATCGTCTCTGCTCCTCCAATGCGGTCAAAAAAGCGGATCGCTTCGCGATTTCCGCTAAGCGCGGTCAGGAAAAGCTCTTCATGGTTGCCGAGCAGAAAGCGCGTTTCGGGACGGTCAGCCTTGAGCTTGATCAGGCGGTCGATCACCTGGGCCGATCGAGGTCCTCGGTTGATAAGGTCGCCGAGAAAGATCAATTCGCCCTTTGGTTGGCCGCGTTCCAACTCGTCGTCGCGGATCCGCGTCAGCAGGCCGTCAAGCAGATCGAGATGGCCGTGAATGTCGCCAATCGCATAAAAGCGGCGGCCATCAGGCACATGGGCGACAGTTGGAGGGCGGCGGCTGAGGCAAGAGAGAATTTTTACAAGCATCGTTGGATGCGAACCCTTAACGGCCTTAAGCAGTGGAAATGACACTGATCGACCCTAGCAGAATTTGCCACGCAAGGCTTTGGAAATATGTGATGTTCCGCGTTGCCATTATATCGGCGTCACTTCTTCCCGCAGCGCCAGCGCCAGCACAAGAGGCGCCACCCTTTGAGGTCATTCGCGCACTTGATGCAGAGATGGCCAGCATTGGCTATCGCCTCGCCACCGCCAATGCCTCCTTGTGCGACCGGCAAGAACCGGGCTTGGGTTTGCTGCTTCATACGCCCGATCAATATGCGCGTGACATCCGCGAGACAGCGATCCGTCATTTTCATTTCGATGGACCGGTAGGGGTAGAAGCGGTGATCTCCAAATCTCCTGCTGCCGCAGCGGATATCAGGGAGGATGATACATTGATTGGCGTGGGACAAACGCGCTTTCGCCCTACGGATCCCCAGGCCAACTCGAACACCGCTTCTCTCATAGTGGCGACCCACCAGATCATGGCGCTTCCACCTAATGGTCCGATCACGCTGCATATACGTCGGAGCGGCGTCGATCAGATCCGCAGAGTCATCCCGGTTCCTGCCTGTCGCTCGCGGTTCGAAGTGGCCTTTGGCAATAGTTTTCTTGCTCAGGCGGATGGTGAATTGGTTCAGATCAGCAGTCGTTTCCTGACCGACTATCCACAGTGGGCGCCCGTGCCGATAGCGCATGAGTTGGCCCATAATATTCTGCGTCACCGCGAGCGGTTAGAAGCAAAGGGCGTGAGCTATGGCCTGTTGTCGGGTATCGGCCGCAATGTCCGGTTTTTCCGGCAAACCGAATTGGAAGCAGATATTCTGTCTATATCGCTACTTACCAATGCTGGATACGACCCCAAAATCGCCCTGCTTTTCTGGCAGGCCTTCGGTCCTGCGCATGCTGGTAGCCTGTTTCGTAGCCGTACGCATCCGAGTTGGAAGACGCGTACTGGCATTATGGCACGCACAATCGCTGAAATGGGGCCAGAACGCTCCCTCCATCCTGACATCATCGCGGCACGGGATCGGCCAATCGATGGAAAATGGCAGGATTTGTTGAAAAGAGAGCACTGACGAATGTCAGGTGACGCGATAGGCGTGGAAATGGCGTGCGGCGGCAAGTTGGCGAGGATAGGGTTTCGATATTCTCCTGGCAACGCTAGCGCCCTGCCGCCAGAAACGTCTTAAACGGTGTCCTACAGGCACAAGGCGATTGCTGCCATGGGATTCCACTCCGCCTACATGTGATAGTGTCCTTATCGTAGATATAAATCGGATACAGAGCTTCTATGGACAAGGCCCCGGAAAGCGAGATCATTGGCATCGCCGAAGCCGGCCTGATGCTGAGCGTCGAGGGACAGGAGCAGATTGCCCCTTGGTCTGCGATCACGATGGTTGAGGCTGTTCTGGCACTGGTCGATTGGGCGGGCGACCAGCGCATGGCTGTACTGGTCATTGCGATCATGCTGGACGCCGACGAGCGAATCTTCATTGTCGCGGAAAGCGAACTGCTCTGGGCGCCGCTGGTATCGATCCTGTCTCAAATCCTCCCAGGCATACCCTCTGTCAAAATATGGGGCGCGCAACTGGCCGCTTCCGGCAAAGTCGCGCTCTATGAAAGAGCAGGAGGCTTGCAATGACACCGACAATCCTTGATCCCCTTTCGACTGAGATGCGCCATAATGCGTGCAGAACATGATTTCATCGAGGGGCCCTTCGCCATTGCGGAAGACCTCACCCTCCATGGGACAATCGTCGGTGACGCGGCGCTGCAGGAAGGCGTGCGGTTCATCCTGCACGGCACGATTGCGGGCAACCTCACCGTCAAAGCGGGCAGCCGTGCCCTTATTCATGGCACAGTCTCGGGCCGCATCTATAATGACGGTGGACGGGTCGAGGTTTTTGGGATTTGCGAGGCCGTGGAAAATCTGGCGCCCGATGCGGTGTCGATCATCTCGCCCACCGCGCATGTGCGGCGCGGGCGTGTGAACCGGAGATGCGGTCTATGATCCTACTGGCCCCGCCGCCCGCGCTGGCGCTACCTGCGATCGTGGCATCGGCCGACGACCAGACGCGGACCCGCTTCCTGGAATTTTTCGCGGTCACCATTCGCAATCCGCATACGCGCCGCGCCTATATGCGGGCGGCGGGCAATTTCCTCGCCTGGGTCGCCGCGCGCGGTGTGTCGTCGCTCGCAGCGGTACAGCCGCTGCACGTAGCGGGATGGGTCGCAGCGTTGGCGCACGAAATGAGCGCGCCCAGCGTCAAACAATAGCTGGCCGCCATGCGTCACCTGTTCGAATGGCTGGTGACCGGTCATCTTGAGGTGGTGCCGGTTTTTCGGACAGGGTGTTAAGCTACTCCCGACCTGATGGATTGGTACGGGAATGAAGACGACAAGGAAGCGCTACAGCGCGGATTTCAAGGCGAAGGTGGCGCTAGAGGCGATCCGGGGCGACCTGACGCTAGCGGAGTTGGCTGCCAAGCATGGCGTGCACCATACGATGATCGCATCGTGGAAGCGGCAGGCCATCGAGGGAATGGCGAGCACCTTTTCCGGAGCCGGTGATGTAGCCAAGGCTGTCAGCGAGAGCGAGGTCGAGAAGCTGCACGCCAAGATCGGGCAACTGGTCGTGGAGCGGGATTTTTTAGCGAAAGCCTTCGGTCGATGAGCGTGGACCGGAGGCGGGCGATGGTCGAACCTGCTCACCATCGCCTGTCAATCTCGGCGCAGTGCCGCCTGCTGCGGATCAGCCGCTCGTCCTATTACTATGCGCCGGCGCCGGAGACCAACGAAACGCTGGCACTGATGACGGTGATCGACGCGACGTTCCTGGACTGCCCGTGGTATGGCAGCCGCCAGATGGCGCGGCACCTGCGGCGTGCCGGACACGAGATCGGTCGCCGTCGGGCACGGCGGTTGATGGCGAAGATGGGCCTGACGCCGATCTACCAGCGTCCCCGCACGAGCGATCCGCATCCGCAGCACCGGGTCTACCCGTATCTGCTGCGCAAGCTGGCGATCGAGCGGCCCAACCACGTCTGGTGCGCCGACGTGACGTACATCCCCATGCGCCGGGGCTTCCTCTATCTGGTAGCGGTCATGGATTGGGCGACCCGGAAGGTCCTGGCCTGGCGGTTGTCGAACACCATGGATGCCGGCTTCTGCGTCGCGGCGCTGGAAGAGGCTCTGGCCCGGTTCGGCAAGCCGGAAATCTTCAACACCGATCAGGGTAGCCAGTTCACCAGCTTCGCCTTCACCAGCGTGCTGCGCGAGGCCGAGGTCCGCATCAGCATGGATGGTCGGGGACGGTGGATGGACAACGTCTTCATCGAGCGGCTTTGGCGCTCCCTGAAGTACGAATGCGTCTACCTCCATGCCTTTGAGACCGGTTCGGAGCTGAAGGTTGGTCTTGGTCGGTGGATCACCTATTACAACACCCAGCGTCCGCACTCGAGCCTTGCCGGCAGAACGCCGGTTGAGGCCTATCGGCGAAACGGGCAATCAGATCATGGGGGGCATGCCCCCCATGATCTGATGATCAAGCAGGCGGCATGAACGACAACCGGGATTAGCTTAACTCAGCCGCCAAACTGTCCAGCAAGGCGGGACCACCTCAGTAGCAGCTATGCATTTCTGTTTGGTTTAAATTCAAAATAGTGCGGAGATGTACACATTTTAGACGGATATTGACGAGTGAGTATCATAAGGCGCATCGACAATCGCATCAGGTGAATTTATCACATTTCGGGCATCAACATAACGGGACGCACTTTAATGAGCGAAAATGCTAACCAGACTGAACTTCTTGTCACCTTGACCAGCGACATTGTTGCCGCACATGTATCGAACAACAGCGTGGCTGTCGGTGATGTCGCTACGCTCATTGCCAACGTGCATAGCGCTCTTTCAGCCCTAAATCAGCCCGTAGAGGCTCCTGCCGAGAAGCAGGAACCCGCAGTGTCCGTGCGGTCATCGGTAAAGCCTGACTACATCGTCTGTCTTGAAGATGGCAAAAAACTCAAGATGCTTAAGCGCCATTTGATGACGCGCTATCAGATGACCCCGGATGAATATCGCGCCAAATGGGGACTGCCGGCTGACTATCCCATGACCGCCCCCAATTATGCTCAGCAGCGCAAGGACCTGGCGGTCAAGATCGGCCTTGGACGTAAGCCAAGACAGGGCAAAAAGACTGCTGGAGGCAGGCCGTCGACAAAGAAGAGCGCTGAGAAGCCTGTGACAGAGTGATTATGGCAACATCTTGCTAGCATAGGAGCGCTGGCGAGGGCTGTTAAAACGAGAATCCAATATAAAACGCCCCCTGCCCGTTTCGGGGCAGGGGTCAGGAAAAAGAGTGCCTCTGGTAAGATGAGCCATTCTGGGTCGCGGGCTTTCCATAGGCAGATAAATTGCAACGGCGAAATGAATTTCGCACCATAACGATGACATTTTCTGTAAGATTTCGACCGGCACGCCGGGAAAGCGCGCGATCGTCGGCGCGGCCGTCTGTCGGGTGCGCGTATAGGGCGACGTGACGATGAGCGCGGCGCTTGTGTCCAGCTCGCCGCGACCGCCCTCGCCTGTTCGTAGCCGCGCTCCGTCAGCTCGATCGTCGCGAGATCATGGCACGGCACGCCGGCGTTGCCGGTGGATTCGCCGTGGCGGATGAAGATCGCTCGCAGGGCTCCGCCTATGCCGCCTGATGCAGCCCGTCGCTGACCTCCCAGCCCCGACAGGCCAGCAGGATCGGCTTGGGCACTCTCTTTTCGCCATTGGAATAATAGGCGACCATCCGGCGCGAGACGCCCAACGCGTCGGCCGCCTTCGACAGCGACAGGGCATGGCGCAGCCGCCATTCGAGAAAGGCGCGCACGTCGCCATGTCCGGTTGCCGAGAGCGTTTCGAGCCACAGCATGTCCGCGCCCAGCTCGACCCCCGATGGCCAGGTCAGGCTATGCCCCCAATCGCCTAGCTCGACCTTGGCGAACTCGCCGGGATCGCGCAGCGCGGCGAAGGCGCGATCATCGAGGATCGCGCCCAGCTCGATATCGGCGGCCGTGCCATCCGACCACGACACATGCAGCACCGAAGGACCAATCGCGCGCACGGCGGCAATGGTGCGGGTCTTGTCGGTGACGTTCATCCGTTCAACTCCTGCCATGTCTGCATGAGCAGCGCCTGGTTCGGCCCCGCCCATTCCAAAGCGTCTTTCAGGACCGCCGTTGGCACGGTGCCGACGATCAGCTCGAACGTCGCGATTGCCACCGAGCAGCGGAAATCCGGGCCTTCGATGTGAAAATGCGGCACGCCATGATCGCGACCATAGACGGCAATCTTCCAGCGGGGACCGCGAAACATCGTGACCATGTCTCAATATAGTGCAACTGTTGCACTAGCGCAAGCGTAGGGTCGTTCTCACCTGAAGGGGCTTTCAGCCGGACTGCATGACGGAGGCGATCCAGCGCAATCCGCTATTATATGTATATCTAAACGATGGCGTTATGATACCAGTTAGCCATTAGAAAGACATATTGGCGCGTCCCTTCGGGCACGGCTCTATCTCCGCCTGAAGGCTACGACCGAGCCCGCAAGCGGTCTTGGCGCATAGGCGTGACGATCCTCGCGTGAGGGCCGGGGCAAGGCCCCTGCCCTGCTGTGCCGGCGTGCTCTGGCGTGGATCTTCGTTTGAAGGGGGAACGGCGGTCCCGGCCGCCTTTCCCCCGCAACGGGAGTAGACGGGGCCG
>ERZ1292629.835-Hain-H43-01um-R1-835-length-33493-cov-8_pt1 | contig 33493 bp, 32 predicted proteins | sample MGYA00564399_ERZ1292629 | MGnify/ENA primary metagenome ERZ1292629 (study PRJEB36523, sample SAMEA6512636) | groundwater metagenome | collected 2019-01-08 | study: AquaDiva: Metagenomics assemblies of 32 groundwater samples
TTGCCATATTCCGAGCATATCCCGCATGGTGCCAAATGTCCTTGCACATTACCGCGCTTTATTGACATTTCACCTGCTTATTGGTATTTTTATAACCAGCAAATTTATAGACTAACTTCACACTCACAAAGGAGGGAATATATAGTGAAAACTAAAAGAGGCAATGTGCAGACGCTGGAAGGTAAGTCGCTTGCTGGCCGGATTGCGCTCGTAACCGGAGGCGGAAATGGGATTGGAAAACATATAGCCCTCACGCTCGCGCGGGAGGGAGCAGACATCGTCATTTGCGGGCGCGATGGGTCTGCGCTCCAAAAGACAGGCCAGGAGATTATTCTCGGGTTTGGCGTATCGGTGTTCTTTCATCCGCTTGACGCGACAAAGCTCGAGGAAGTACAGAGTTTTTTCCGGGAAATCGTTGCGCCTCTCGGGCGCCTCGATATTCTCGTGAATAACATCGGCTGGGTTGACACTATTATTCCGTTTGAGGAACTCACCGATGAGCTCTGGTACCGCGCTTTCGAATTTAATGTTATGACCACGGTCCGTTTTTGTCGTGAGGCGATCCCGTGGCTTGAACAGTCGAAGCATGCGAACATCGTGAACATTGCGAGTATGTCTGCTAAGCAAGTCGGGGCGTGGAATTATCATTACTGCGCGGCGAAAGCGGCCCAGGTAAATCTCTCGAGCGGCCTCTCCCGTCACTTGGGGAAGAAGGGCATCCGGGTTAACGCTGTTTGCCCGAGTACCGTGAAAGGCGAGGGGATGTGGGAGCGCGATGTTCCGGACAGTGCCCGCATCCGTGGAACATCGCTTGAGGAGGCCGCGGTGCACATCGAGAAAAAGGTACGGGCAAAGACATCTCTAAATGCGATATGCGTGCCCGAGGATGTCGCGGAGTTTGTCGCGTTTTTGGTCTCTGACCGTGCCCGGTTTATTACCGGAACGGCTGTCTCAATTGACGGCGGGGGAACACGCTCTGTCTTCTGACGGCGAGAACATATACCCGGTCCGACATACATCGGACCGGTTTTCTATTGACATTAATTGTTTCCGCCATTATAGTTACTAGCAGATATATTGTCAACTAATGATTTGAAGGTAGGAAAGGAGGATGCAGTGAAAACAAAATTTACTGTCGGGCTGGTTCAGATAAACAGCGGGTTTTCCGGCCAGCACTATTTCCCATATTCCGCGGGAATTCTTGAGGCGTATGCGCGGCGGCATGTTTCAAATCCGGAACGATTTGAATTTCTTCTGCCGATTTATCGCCGGATGAAGGTTTCGGAAGCTGCGGAGCGACTTACAACAGCCGACATTGTCGCGTTTAGCGTCTATGTGTGGAGTGTTCGCCTATCTCTTGCGATTGCCGCTGAGATTAAGCGTTGCAAGCCAGAGACTCTCATAGTGTTTGGCGGACCGCAAGTTCCACGCCACGATCGTCCGTGGGAGATCGAGGGATTTTTTGCAGAGAATCCCTTCGTTGATCTCGCGGTACATAACGCAGGCGAGAAACCATTCACGGCGATCTTGGAACATGGTCCATCCGGCAACTGGAAAGCTATTCCTTCCGTGAGTTTTCAGGTTAAAAATTCTCTCTACGACTATTGTGATTCGGAAGTGTGTTTACCACGCACGTTTCCAGCAGCGGGGTTGTGCAAAACCGAACTGGCGCAGCCGTTCACTGATCTTTCAGAGATTCCGTCGCCGTACGTCAGTGGGGTTTTTGATCCACTCATGGCGGCAAATCCAGGTGAGAAATGGATTGTCCTTTGGGAAACCGACCGCAATTGCCCATTCAGCTGTACGTTCTGCGGTTGGGGCATTTTGGAGAAAAAGCCCGTGTTTTGGCCAATGGAGCACGTTTTTAAAGACGTGGACTGGTTTGCGGACCACAAGATACGATTCGTTTTTTGCGCGAACGCGAATTTTTTTCTCACTGACCGCGATCTTGAAATCGTGCAACATGTTGTGGAACGGAAGCAACAAACCGGATTCCCGCAATTCCTTTCAGTTCAGGATGCCAAGAACGCCGCAGGGAGAGTGTTTAATGGCCGCATGATTATGGACAAGGCAAAACTTAATACCAGTGTTGTTATTTCTCTACAATCCGTTGATCCTGTAACGTTGGAAGCCGTTAAGAGGAAAAATATCAAATCCGGTGCCTATAGAGAGTTACAGAGACGTTTTCGCGAGGCAGGCATTGAAACAATGACCGACATAATGCTTCCGCTTCCAGAGCAGACGTATGACACGTTTACTAGTGGAGTTTCTGAGGTCATTGAAAGCGGGCAGCACAATCGGATTAATCTAAATCTGTGCGCTATGGTTCCAGATGCCGAAATGTCGCACTGCAACCAAATGGCGAAGTACGGGCTTGAGGTAGCACGGACTAGAATAGTGAACATTCACGGCCAGGTGGAGGATGAGGAGGTTCCTGAAATGCAGGAACTTGTCATTGCGACCAGCGCAATGCCGCGGGGAGATTGGGTACGAGCGTTCGTATTCATTCAAATGGTAGAGCTTCTCTATTTTGATAAGCTGCTTCAGATTCCCATTGTGCTCGTTCGGAAACTTGCAGATTTGACATATCGTGAGATTACCGAATTCTTCCTCGAAGATGCGTTCTGTTTACGGGATGGTTTCCCGATTTTTTCGTGGATTCGAGACTTTCTTAGGGAAAAGGCGAAGAATATCCAAGGTGGCTGCGTGGAGTATGTACACTCTTCCGAATGGCTTAATGCCTACTGGCCTACGCATGAGTTTCTGTTCATTGAACTCGCTGCCCGTGGGAAACTTTGGGCGTTTTACCGAGAGGCGGAGGAAATTTTCTTCACATTGCTCAAAAAACACTCTGTAACCATTGAGAAATCAGCGCTTAACGACGCCATTCACTTAAACGAAAATCTTTTGAAACTGCCGTTCAAGACGGAAGATGTTACAATTCAACTCTCGTGGAATGTGTGGGAGTTTTACCGCGGTGTCGTTACGGGAAAAGAGGTTCAGCTCGAGTCAGGGAGTTTCTCATTTCGGATTAATCAGTCGAGCGTGCGGCTGAATTCCTGGGGAGATTGGTGCCGCGAGGTTGTTTGGTTTCAAAATAAAAGTGGTGCCTATTTCTGTGGGGTACAGCCGACAGAAGATGTTGCTAACTTTGTCGGTCACTACTAGCACTAGCATCATTTTTGTTTGCGTATCATAGCAGGGCGTCAATACGACGCCCTTTTTATTACTTTACCAGGAAACCCCGCACGCAGGCGGCGTCGTAACGAGTAGCCGCCGGAGTGCGGGGATGAATGGAACCGCTTACGGTATCGTCTGCGATACCGCTGGTTACGCAAGCGAAGCTTGCGACACAAAAGGAAACCCCGCACTTTAGTGCGGGGAGGAGGTCATTATTGCAGACACACATTTTTTGGGGTAATATGATGCGGTATCTATGGTTCTTACAAGGACACCATACCGCATCTCTTTTTTTGGCGGAGGCACCGATTATCCCGCGTGGTTTGAAAAGTTTGGGAATGGCGCGGTTTTGTCAACAACAATAAACAAATATTGCTATCTGGCGTGCCGGTACTTTCCCACGTTTTTTGAGGATAAGAGCAGAATTGTGTGGTCTAAAATAGAGCTTGTTCGTCATCATGACGAGATCGAGCACCCGATTGTACGGGAGTCGTTGAAGTTTCTTAACATTAACGACGGTGTTGAAATACACCACTATGGCGACTTGCCTGCGCGAAGCGGGATCGGAACAAGCTCCTCTTTCGCGGTGGGGCTGCTACACGCGCTACACGTTCTTCAGGGGAATCCGGTTTCAAAGAGAAGACTTGCTCTGGATGCGATTCATGTAGAAAAGGAAAGAGTGTGCCGTGAAGTCGGACTGCAAGACCAAGCCGCCGCTGCCTATGGAGGTTTCAATAGAATAACATTTGGAGGTCCTGATAAGATCCATGTGCACCCTATATCCATATCCCCGGAGATGAAAGACAGTCTACAAAAGCGTCTTCTAATGTTTTTTACCGGACTTTCGCGGGATTCGTTTGAGATTACTCCGGAGCAGGTGCGTGCCACCGAAAGAAATGAGGCAGCTCTTCGCGCGATGCTTGTGATGGTAGATGAAGGGGAAAAAATTTTAAAAAACCCACCTGATGGGCTGGATAACTTCGGACGCCTCATGCATGAGACATGGATGTTGAAAAGGGGTCTTACAGAATCCATATCAAATAGTAAGATAGACGAAATTTATGAACGCGCCCGTCATGCTGGCGCGATTGGAGGAAAACTTCTTGGTGCCGGCGGTGGCGGATTTCTTCTTCTGTACGTAAAACCAGAAGATCAGGAAAGGGTAAAGAGCGAATTAAAAGGTGTTCTCCATGTGCCATTTTCATTTGACAATAGCGGGAGTAGGGTTATATATCGTGATAATTCCTAGACTTCGAAAATTTTAATCTATGACCATTCTCGTTACAGGCAATCAGGGATACATAGGGCCGATTCTTGCCGAACTGCTCATCGCGGAGGGGCATCAGGTGATTGGCTACGATACCGGTTACTATTCCGGAGCCGAACTTTATACTATTCCGAATAACATAAGGCAAATTGCGAAAGATATCAGAGAAGTTGCACGTGAAGATTTAGAAAACGTAGACGCCGTTGTACATCTCGCGGGTCTTTCCACTGACCCATTGGGGGAATTGGATAAACGTCTTACTGAAGACATAAATTTTAAGGCGACGGTAAAATTAGCGAAACTCTCAAAAGATGCAGGGGTCAAGCGCTTTGTGTACGCTGCCTCCCAAAGCATGTATGGTATCGCGAACACCGATCACGAGTTGGAAGAAGACGAGGAGAAAAATCCGATTACGGCGTACGCCAGAACCAAGTGGGAAGCCGAGCAGGAAATCAAAAAATTCAACTCAGATGATTTTGTAGTAGTTGCGTTCCGGCCCTCGACGGTTTTCGGTGCGAGTCCAAATTTGAGGTGCGACATTGTATTTAATAGTCTCGTTGCCTCGGCTTACACGACCGGTAATATTGAAATCAAAAGCGATGGCACACCGTGGCGCCCAGTGGTTCATGTTCAAGACGTATCAAACGCTTTTATTGCTGGTATAGAGGCCCCCGCCGCATTGGTTGCAGGACAGTCATTTAATATCGGTATTCCAAACGGCAACTACACTGTGAGGGATTTAGCAGAAGCTGCGCAACGGGCTGTGCCGGGGAGTAAATTGAAATTTACCGGAGAGCATGGGCCAGATGCGAGAACATATCGGGTGTCCTTTAAGAAAATATTATCGGTGCTCAAAGATTACTATAAGCCAGCGTGGGGCTTGGATGCTGGAGGGAAAGAGCTGGTAGATCTGTTTAGGAGGGTTAACTTTACGGAAACTCAGTTTAGAGGAAGACCGGCCATTCGTTTGGAGCAGATTAAATATCTTCTCCGAGAGAAGAAACTGGATGAAAACTTACTATGGCAAAAGTGACACGTATCAATCAGGCGGTCATACTTGCGGGTGGCAGAGGGACTCGCCTAAGGCCACTTACCGATGATAAGCCAAAGCCGATGGTCCTGGTAAATAACCGCCCTTTCCTCGAATACTTAATGGATCAATTAAGATGGAATGGAATCAGGGAGATCGTGCTTTTACTCGGTTATTTGCCGGAGAAAGTCATGGACCACTTCGGTGACGGTTCGAAATTCGGCGTGCAGGTGAGGTATTCCGTTTCCTCTGCAGAAGACGGTACTGGCACGCGCCTTCGGAAGGCGGCTCGCTTGATGGATGAGCATTTTCTTCTTATGAATTGCGATACCTACTGGCCTCTCCGGATTGAAAAATTACTGGAATTCCATAATGAGAAAAACCCCCTTGTTTCTACCGCTGTGTATTCCAATAAGGACAACATAACGAAAAACAACACGTGGGTTGACGATGAGGGGTATATTACAAAGTTTGACCCCTCCCGTACAAGCGCGGATTTGAATGTGATAAACCTTGCACACGCCATTACAAGCAGAGACGTGGTTGGTCTTATGCCGGAGAAAGATTTTGATTATGAAAAAGAGATATACCCGATTCTCGTTGCTAAACGCCAGCTCGCTGGATATCGAAGCGATCAGCGGCACTACAGCATTGGCAGTTTGGAGCGATTGCCGATAACCGAGAAATTCCTAAGAGACAGATATGGAACGGCATAGTAAGACAAAAGCTGTATTTATTGATAGGGACGGGACAATTGTTCATCACACAAAAACATTCGTGGTTCGTTTGTCGCAGCTTCGGCTGTTTAAATTTACTCCTGAGGCAATCCAAATTCTTAATAAGGCTGGTTTTCTTGTGATTCTTATTACGAATCAGCCAGTTATCTCACGCGGACTTATGACCCCGAGTGAAATGGACATATTGCATGACGGGCTTTTCAAGCGAATCGCTCGCCGTGGTGCCCGCGTTGACGCTTCGTATGTGTGTCCACACCATCCTGATGGGAAGATAGTGCCATATGGCGTGAAGTGTTTATGCAGGAAACCAGAACCGGGACTGATTCTTAAGGCGGCCAAAGATTACAATGTGGATCTTGCTAAAAGCTTTATGGTCGGTGACGCATTAATAGATGTTGTCGCTGGAAAGCGCGCAGGTGTAAAGACTATTCGTGTAAAAACGGGTCCGGGTCACGAACGCTTGGATAAAATGTATTCCGATGTAGAACCGGATTTCGTTACTAATGACATGAAGTCAGCCGCTGAAATAATAAACTCGGTTTCATGAAAGTACTTCATATTACGCCTGCCTACATACCGTCGTACAAACACGGAGGGCCTATTAAAAGCGTCCATTATCTGAATAAATATCTTATCAGGCAAGGAATTGACGTGACTGTTTACACCACGACAATAAACGGGAGTGAAAATTTATCCGTTCCACTTGAAACGCCCGTTATGATTGACGGTGTGCGCGTTATTTATTTCAAACCATCCTTCCCGCGCGCGTGGGCTTACTCACACGGCATGCGCAAAGCACTTGCAAAAACCGCCAACCAGTTTGATCTAATACATATAACATCTGTTTTTCTTGCTGCATCAACGCTTGGCGCGCATTATGCAAGGAAGTTTAAGAAGCCGTATATTATTTCTCCGCGCGGAAGCCTGATGAGCGAGCCCCTTACAAGGAAAGGCCACGCCAAAAAGAGCATCTATCTCTCGCTTATTGAAAAAAGAAATTTGCGTGCTGCTTCTATAATTCACTTTACAAGCGAAGCGGAGCAGAGAGAATATATCAGTGTTGGTTTACCACTTCAGCGCGGAGTGATTATTCCCAACAGTTTTGACGTTGAAGATTTTGAAAAAGAAGCGACGGAACAATCACATGGTAATGTTCTAAGTGTGCCGCCAAATTTCAAAATAATCCTTTTTCTTGGCAGGCTGGATTGGAAAAAGGGATTTGATACACTCATCCCGGCATATCAAGAAGTTTTAAAGTCCGTACCTGATGCCTTTCTTATTATTGCAGGCGGGGATGAAAAGGGATATGGAAAAATAATCAGAAGCATTATGCAACCATACAATATTCTCCCACGCGCTTACTTTACAGGAATGCTTCTCGGGGCACAAAAGATAGAGCTTTTGAAGCGCAGTTCAGTATTTGTGTTGCCATCCTACTCGGAAAATTTCGGAATGGCTGTTATTGAGGCAATGTACTCCAAAGTACCGGTTGTGGTTACAAAAGGCGTCGGAATTGCGCCGGATGTTGAGCGTGCCGGGGCGGGAATAGTTGTTGAGAAAGACCCGCATGCGGTAAGTTCGGCAATTATAAAAGTTTTAACCGGCGCCGTTCCGGGGGACATGGGGGAGCGCGGAAAAGCGCTTGTCGAAACGAAATTCGGCGCGACAAATATCGCAAAACAGATGTCTTTCGTGTACGATAGTCTTGTACATATGATATAACTATGCCCGGTAGTACCTGCCTGCCGGCAGGCAGGGAAACTCGAGCGTTTACGTACTTCAAATGCCTCAATTGGAAACATAACCATAAATTACTGTACTAATATGATTAAAAATTCAAGGTCAAACGTCATAGAATAACTCGAGTTTTCACTACCGGATATGGATTCACAGCAGGATGTATTTGAAAATTTTGAAGTACCTGACCCGATTCGTATTCAAAAAGCGGCTCGGTTTGTGCGCGCCCAACTTTCCTCCGTACGTGGTATAGCTCTTCTTGAATGCGGCGTTACGAAGGGCGGTCTTGCGGACACGCTAAAAAATGAGGGCGCGAGGTGTTTCGGCGTTGATATCAACCAGCGCGATATTCCCGGCATAGAGATACAGAAGGCGGATCTTAATCTTGGGTTTCCGAAATTTGATACGGCATTTGATGTTATTTTTGCCGGCGAGGTGATGGAACACATTTTTGACGATGAAAAATTTATAAAGTCCGCGCGCGCTATTCTCAAGCAGGACGGGGTTCTTATACTGACTGTTCCGAACCTTGTTTTTGGCGTAAACAGATTGCGCATGCTTTTCGGCATGACTCCGACGTTTGCATATGCGCCATATCATTACCATATGTATACGCGGAGCACGCTAGAAAATTTGCTTCGGCGCAATGGTTTTGAGATTTCCGACTTTACGTCGTCGCATGTTTTGTTTTCTACAAGAAGAAATAAGTTTGGAAGAATTTTTGAGATTCTAGGCGACCTTTTCCCGTCGTTCGGCGCGCACTTAATTGTTTGCGCCAAGAAAATTTGATTCATATGCGCGCATATTTTGGAAAAGTGATTCGGCTTGTCCGTGAATTGCCCGGATTGTATACAGTTGCCGGCGCAAAAACATTTCTGCGCTATGTATGGGCAATCATCAGCAGCACGCCGTCGATTATTAAAAAAGGAAATTTGGGGCCTGCATTTGCCAAAATGGAAGGGAGGGAATATTCTCTTCACCCGCTCTGGGTTCCGATGATTCTTGACGGAAAAAATTTCGGAAGGGTAACGGAATTGTATGCGCGCGGCGTGTATTTTTTCCCTCCGGATGTAATGCTCAAAAAAGGAATGACTGTGGTTGATCTTGGCGCTAATCTGGGCATATTCACGCTTTTGGCCGCGCTTGTCGGGAAGCGCGTCGTTGCAGTAGAGGCAATTCAAGAATTTATTGACACGATGCGTGAAAACCTTAAACGGAATGAATGTTTGAATAAAGTTACGATTGTTCGCGGGATGGTTGGCTACAACTCCGGTCTTTTTACAAATAAAAAGATTTTACACGATACGTCCGGCGATATTGTTCCTCCGAACCTTTCGCTGAATAATATATTCAAGGAAAACGGACTCAGCGTTGTTGATTTTATGAAGATAGATATTGAAGGTTCGGAATTTGACTTGTTCTCGCATGATATCGGCTGGCTTTCCAATGTTGCGCGGATCGCGATGGAGGTGCATCCTCAGTATGGAAATATTTCGCAGCTTGTTTCAAATATAGAGAAGGCCGGATTTAAGGCATGGCTTGTGAGTTTGAATAGGAAAGTTGTTTCTGAAATCCGCGACGAAGCCGGGTATCTGTTTGCAAAAAACCTGAAATTCTAGAAGAATAGTGTGGTATGGTAAAACCTTCACTTTCGGTAGTTATCTTAACTACCAATGAGGAAAAAAATATATTGAAATGCCTTGAGAGCATTAAGAATGTTGCCAGCGAAATAATCGTTATTGATGGATATTCCACTGATAAAACACTTGATATAGCAAAGCGGTTCGGCGCGAAAGTAAAACAGCACACGTATGTAAACCAAGACCAGCAATTCAATTGGGCGTTAGATAATGTGCCGATACATAACGAATGGATTTTGCGTTTGGATGCGGATGAGGAGATTTTGCCTGAACTGGCTGATGAAATACGCGACACGCTTTTAGAAACTCCTCTGGCTATCTCAGGCTTTTATATGAAAAGACGCGTGTATTTCATGGGAAGATGGATTAAGCACGGCGGATATTATCCGACTTGGATTCTAAGACTTTTTAGAAAAGGCAAGGCTCGTTCGGAGGGTAGGGAAATGGACGAACATATTATTCTTTTGGCTGGCAAGGCAGGGCATCTCAAAAATGATTTTGTTGACGACAATAGGAATGGTCTGAAAGCATGGATTGAAAAACAAAACGGCTACTCAACGCGCGAAGTTTCCGCGCGGCTAAAAGATTCCGGAGCGCAGGGGAATTTTGCCGGAGAACAGGCGGAGCGCAAGCGCTGGATTAAAAAAAATTTTTACTCGCAGCTTCCTAAATTTTTCCGCGCGTTTTTGTATTTTTTATACAGATATTTCATACGGCTCGGATTTTTGGACGGAAAGGAGGGGCTCATTTTTCATTTCCTCCAGGGGTTCTGGCATCAGTTTGTAATAGACGCGAAAATATACGAGCTTGAAAAAAAAGGAGAAAATCGGAACTAGAACACTCGTTACAAAATACTAAGCGTCTTGCCACTTTTTAAAAGAGCGTAGTGTTATTTCAAGTTCAGCTGCTATCTTGCTCCTGTTATAATTTTCTTCTACAAATTTATGTCCAGCTACTCCGATCTTTTCAGCCGAGTTTTTGTCTTTATAGACTTTTAATATATTTTCTGCCATAGAGGTCGGATTCTCTGGTTCGGCTATAAATCCACAACCCGCTTCCTTTATTATCGCTGCTCCTTCGCCGTCTAGGTTTATGATAACTGGTTTCGCCGCTGCCATATAATCAAATATTTTTGATGGGATTACATCCTTAAACAACGGAGAATTCTTATATGGTATTAGTGTTACGTTTGCTCGTGATGTAAATTGTGGCATTTCACTGCGCGGGCGCTCGCCAGTAAAGATTATATTGCTCGGACTGTACTGTTTTGCTAGTTCCTCACAGTTTTTCTTAAGCGGTCCGTCTCCAACTATTAGAAATGAAATGTTTTTGTATTTAGATAATTCTTTCGCCGCGCCAATCATGATTTCCGGAGCCTGTGCAAGGCCTATAAGTCCCGTATATAGCGCAACAAATTTTCCGCGCAAGGAGTACCTTTCCTCAATTTCGCGATAATCTGCATCGGGTCTGAAAATATCAAGTTCGGCCCCGTTTGGAAGGAAAATCATTTTTTCTTTCGGCACCCCTTTTTCTCTTTCAAGACGTCTATAGATGCCTTTTGCATTTACGATTATCTTTGAACTTTGGCGATAAACAGCCTTTTCCAGTTTTTCTAAGGCTCTGAAAGTAAAATTTTTCTTCATCATACCGACTGCAACTGCGGAATCCGGCCAGATATCGCGTATGTCGGTTACAAGCGGCACTTTTTTAAATTTTGCAATCAATGCGCCAGAGAAAATAACTGGCAGTGGCGGAGAACTTGCAAAAACCACGTCGACATTCCCAGCTTTCAAGGAATTCAAAAAAGATGAAAAGAAAAAAGAAAAATAACTCAGCGTTCTTGCTATAAAACCTTTCCCTTGAGTTATCCATACGCCAGATCGGATTACTCTAATGCCTTCCCATTTTTCTTCTTGGAAAAACTTATTTTTATAGCCCTGGTGCAAGATGCCCTTTGGATAATTAGGGGGCTCGCATATCACTGTTACATTATGGCCTGCCTTAGCAAGGTATTGCGCAAAGAAACCTAAGCGGTGAGCCGGGGCGTTATTTTCTGGGGGAAAGTATTGACTAATTATTAGTATTCTCATGTACTATGTATTGCAAAAATGCTTATATAGTGTTATTCTACGCCAGAAGTTAAACTTTGTTAAATAGTATGAAAATCAAGCATATTTCCGTAATTGGAATGGGATATATGGGGTTGCCAATGGCGTGCTTTCTGGCGGACTCAGGATTTGCAGTTAGTGGAGTAGATATAAACCTCGGACGAGTTGAAAGCCTCAAGTGTGGCGTTTTGCCGTTTGGTGAAAAAGGATTACCTGCATTATTCAAGAAAGTTTTTAAGAAAATTTCTTTTCATACAAAACCAATCAAGGCAGACGTGTTTATAATCTCCGTTCCGACTCCAATAACACAGAAGAGGGGAATAGATCTTTCTTATGTCGTTTCGGCTACTGAATCTATAGTGCCGGTTCTTAGCGACGGCAATCTAGTAATTTTAGAGTCCACTGTTTCGCCAGGCACTTGTGCAAAGATATTAAAAAAGATTTTAGACAGGTCTGGTAAAAAGTACTTTTTAGCGCACTGCCCAGAGCGCGCTTTCCCAGGCAAGACTATGTACGAAATGGTTTATAACGACCGCGTGATAGGCGGAATTGATAAAACCGCTGAAAAACTTTCCGTCGCTATATATAAAACGTTTATCAAAGGGGAAATAATAACTACCGACGCGACAACAGCCGAGACTGTGAAAATTCTTGAGAACGCTTATCGGAACGTGAACATTGCTTTCGCAAATGAAATTGCAAAAGCTTCCCATGTAATAGGCATAAACGTCTGGGAAGCCATTTCATTGGCCAACCATCACCCTCGCGTCAATATTTCGAGCCCTGGTCCAGGCGTTGGCGGACATTGCATCCCTCTTGACCCTTGGTTTTTAGTGGAAGCTGTTCCGAAATACGGAGCTTTTCTTCGCAGATCCCTGATTATTAACGAGGAAATGGGCGGGTTTGTAATAAAACTCTTACTTAATGAAGCAAGAAAGGGAAAGTTGCAATTGAAAAAAATCGGCGTTTTAGGAGTTGCCTATAAAGGTAATATAGACGATCCAAGGGAAACACCGGCTCTTGGAATAATTAGAAAACTCAAAAGTGGCGGGTTTCAAGTACGTTGCTCAGATCCGTATGTTAAGCATTTTGAATTTCCAATCACTGCGCAGGAAGAATTGCTTCGATGGGCAGACGCGGTTGTGATACTTACTGACCATAAAGTTTACAAAAAGGCGGATTTCTCTAGAACGTCGGCAAGGATAATTTTAGACACGAGGAACATTTTGACCGAGAAGCAAAAGGACGCACTGACTGCAAAAGATATCACTTTTTTGCTCTTGGGTAATGGAAAAAAATATGACGGAAAAAAATAAAAAGAAAATAATGATTGTTTTCGGGACTCGTCCAGAGGCAATAAAACTTGCCCCGCTTGTTATGGCTGTCCGTAGAAGCAACGACTTTACGCCGATCGTTTGTGTTTTCAGGCAGCATAAAGAAATGATGGATCAGGTTCTTAGTGTTTTTAATTTAAAACCGGATTTTGATCTGCCTATTTCGATCAGTGACCGCGCATTATTTGGTCATGGAATCAACGTCTTTTCTAAATTTAAAAGCATTTTCGAAAGCGGCTTTGGGCTTTTAAAATTCCTAAGGATTTTACACGGAGAAAAACCTGAGATTCTCATTGTTCAAGGAGATACGTTTACAGCCTTTTTGGCTTCGCTTCTTGCTTTCTATTGTCGCGTCAAGGTTGGCCATGTTGAAGCGGGCCTTAGGACAAATAACAAGCTCAACCCGTTTCCGGAAGAAATTAATAGGAGGCTTATTTCTGTTTTATCAGACATACATTTCGCCCCGACAGAATTGGCAAAAAACAATCTTCTTCGCGAGAATGTGCCAACCGGCAGCATATTTGTAACAGGCAACACTATCATAGACGCAATTCGTTTTATAACGGAAAAAAGTTCTTCTCCCGAGATAAACGCGAAATGGAAGGGGATTTTTAAATCCAGATCCGGGCCCAAAATAAATTCAGGGAAAATTGTTCTAGTCACGGCTCATCGTCGTGAAAGTTTTGGCGAAGGACTGAAAAATATCTGCGATGCCGTTCTGGAATTGGCTAGCAAGCATAAAGACGTTTCATTTGTATACCCAGTGCATCAGAATCCAAACGTGCGGAAAACTGTTTTGCCGATACTGAGCAACAAAGAAAATATTCATCTAATTGAACCGCTCGAGTATGAGTCATTTGTCCACCTTATGAAAAATTCCCACCACATCCTCACTGATTCCGGCGGCATACAAGAAGAAGTTTCCTACTTGGCCAAGCCTGCCGTTGTTATGCGTAATTTTACAGAGAGGGGCGAGGGAATAGTCGATGGGAATATAATGTTAGTGGGCACTGATAGAAAAAAAATAGTCGATGCCTCTGAAAGGCTGCTCAAGGACGAAGGTCTTTATGGGAAAATGGCTATGAAGCACGATACATATGGAGATGGGCATGCGTCGGAGGCAATAATCCTTGCGTTAAATAATCTTCTCTCAAAATGAAACAAGTATTTCAAAATCCGAAGTCCGGAAAATTAAGGGTTGAAAATATAACCACGCCTATTGCAAAACGCGGCGGCGTTTTGGTTAGAAATGAATTTTCGGTCATCAGTGTTGGTACCGAGCGCGGCATTATAGAACTTTCAAAAAAGAGTCTGCTTGAAAAGGCTCGCGAGCGTCCTGATTACGTCCAGAAATTTTTTATGCTTGCAAAGACAAAGGGGATTTCCGCTGCGTGGCATGTTGCGCAGTCAAAGCTTGCAACCGACATCGCGCTTGGGTACTCATCTGCTGGAACTGTAATCGCTGTTGGTGAAGATGTTGAGGAGTTTAAGCCTGGAGACAAGGTTGCTTGCGCGGGGCAAAATTATGCCTCGCACGCCGAGCAGATATTCGTGCCGAAAAATCTCTGTGTAAGAATTCCGGACGGAATTACTACTAAAGAAGCATCATTTGTAACTATTGGCTCAATTGCCATGCAGGGAATAAGGCAGGCGCATCTTACACAAGGCGAGCGGGTTGCTGTTGTCGGCCTCGGGCTTTTGGGCCAGCTTGCGGTTCGCATACTCAAGGCCTACGGGAATCCCGTTATCGGTTTTGACATTAATCCCGAACAGGTTCAGTTTGCCAAGCAATCAGGAATGGATACCGGCACCGTTATTGGAAAAGATGATCTTTTGGGCGCCGCTCAGAAATTCACCGACGGTCGCGGTGCCGATGCAGTTTTGATTTATGCTAGCGCTAAGACTGACGAACCACTGAAGCTCGCAGCGCAGGTTGCGCGCGACCGCGGACGGATTGTTCAAATAGGCAACATTGTTCCCAATATTCCATGGCGCGATTTTTATGCGAAAGACCTTTCATTCAACGCTTCACGGTCATACGGCCCGGGGAGATATGACAGGGAGTATGAAGAGCGCGGCCACGATTATCCGATCGGGCACGTCCGATGGACTGAGAAGCGTAATATGGAAGAATTTCTCCGGCTCATTGCAGATAAAAAAATAAGCGTCCAGGATCTCATTACGCGTACGTTTTTAATTGGCGATGCGGAGGAAGCATACAAAATGGTGTTTGAGCCTAAAGGACTTGTACATGGGATTATGCTCTCGTATCCGCAGACTGAACAACAAACTACTGTTATCCATTTAAATGGCGAGAAAACACATCCAGTTGGTAAGGTGCCGAGTATTGCCCGTGTTGGACTGATTGGAGTCGGTTCCTTTATGAACTCCACCATTCTTCCACATCTTAAGGAGATGAATGGGGTTGAAATTCGCGCCATATGTCATTCGCATGGACTGCCTGCAAAAAATCTTGGTATAGCGTCTGGCGCGGCATACATTACTTCCGATTACCGAAAACTTATTGATGATCAAGATATTGATCTTATCATCTGTGCCACGCGCCACAGCTCGCATGCTGCAATCGCGAAAGCGGCGCTTCTGGCGAATAAAAACCTCTATATAGAAAAGCCGCTTGCCCTGAACGAAAAAGATTTACGCGAAGTGATTGATGTCGCAAAAAAATCAAAAGGCCGCATCATAGTCGGGTTCAATCGCAGGTATTCAACGCATTTCATTGAAGCGCGGAAGGTGTTTTCTAGTTGCCCAACTCCGCTTACTATTTTTTACCGCGTGAATGTTGGTCCGCTTGATAAAGACCATTGGTCATATGAGATGAGTGAGGGCGGCCGAATTGTCGGCGAGGGATGCCACTTTATTGATGCGCTCCAATACATCACTGATTCGTTGCCGAAACGCGTGACAATCAGCACCGTTCCTACTGGAGGTGCTGTAGCGCATGAGGAAAACTTCTCGCTCACGATTGAGTATGAAAACGGATCGTTAGGGACTATTATGTACTCCGCGCTCGGTAATTTCCGGCTTCCGAAGGAATACATTGAAATCTATGGAGGAGGGAATATTATGGTAATTGATAATTTTAAGAGCGCAAAAATCATCGGCCCTTCGAAAACAAGAAAACTGAACCTTTGGCACCAAGACAAGGGGTATGCGCGGGAGCTTGAGGTTATGGTAAACGCGATTAAAAACGGCTGGCCGTCTCCTATGACGCCGGATGAACTTCTCGCATCGCATCTCACAACGTTTAAAGCTATGGAAGCAGTTAAAACTGGAAAAGCCGTTGAGCTTCATTTTGAGCGCGAGAATGCGTGACCTCCTAAATTATTGGAAGCGGATTTTTAAAGTGTACCTTACGCGTGAAAAAGGGTATCTCGGATTTTGGCACGAGATTCCGGCGATAAGTAACGGTATTACGCCAGATAAATTAGGTCCTTATTACATGACGTTTTCCGATAAGGCGAATTATCGGGGGCCGCGCGATGGAGACGGTGTGATTCTTTTTGATTATTATGGAGATATCGGACGGCAATACAACCCACTCGCGGTTGCACAGTACGGCTTGGGGCACTACAACCTCTATCTCAAGACTCGCGACAAAAAAAATCTGCGCGAGGCGGAGATTCAGGCAAAGTGGCTTGTTAAAAATCTGGAGATGAACGAGCACGGACTTCTAGTTTGGAAACATCACTTTCGCTGGCGCTACAAGCAATATCTTGAAGCCGGATGGTACTCCGCGCACTCGCAGGGAACCGGTATTTCACTTCTCGCCCGCATGTATAAAGAAACGCGTGATGATCGTTACCTGCGCGCCGCGCATGACGCTTTCATTTCAATGACAGTTCTAATGAATAAAGGCGGTGTTCAATATATTGACTCGAATAACAATATCTGGCTCGAGGAATATCTTATAGAACCGCCGACGTGCATATTAAACGGTTTCCTATGGGCTTTGTGGGGCGTGTGGGATTTTTATCTTTTTACGAAAGACAGCGAGGCAAAAACAGTTTTTGAAAAATGCATCACGACGCTCAAAAAAAATCTTTCGCGCTTTGACTGGGGTATTTGGTCGCTCTACGATTTATCCCACCAGGCGCTTAAAATGGTTGCGAGTCCGTTTTATCACAAACTTCATATTGTCCAGCTTCACGCGACCGGAATTATCACCCATGACCAATTTTTTGAATCGTACGCAAAGAAGTTTGAATCTTATGAGCGGAATCCGATTTACCGCTTAATCTCGTTTATTTATAAGGTTGTATTCAAACTGGTGTATTTTTAATTCGTAGTGCTAAAATTATCTTAGCCACATGAAATTACCGCTAGGCGGGTAGTGGGCTGAAATAACAGCTTGGCGCGGAAACCCCTCTCTGCCCTGCGCGAAGGTCATAACCGCGTAAAACGCAGTGCCCGGTGCCACGAGGAATAAGCCTCATAACATCGGAAGTTATGTCCGGTAGCCCGGGCTTGTAGATTCACCCGAAAGGGCTCGCAATTGCGAGCCCTTATTTTAAGCACTTGTAACTAAAACGACGTTTTACTAGCATTTGACATTAAGAATGTTTTGTGCTAGTTTAGTAATAGTGTAAAACCAATTAAGGTTTTATTTGAAAAAACTAAAGATTAAACAAGGAGGAGAATGGGATGGTAGATATTACAACCCTGAAAGAGCTCGTCAACTCGTCTGGAGTCACACAGAAAGAGGTAGATTCATGGACGAAAGTTGTATTAAATGAATACAATAAATTGGGTGAGAGTATCCCCGACGGACATGCGTGGAATAGTGGGAAAATTGTTCACGTGAGAGAGTGTCAACGGATTGTAGCAGAAGAAGGTGGAGAACTTGGCCTTTGCGACTTTGATATAACAATTGTCGGTTTCGTTCTGTTTGTCCACGACATAGGGCGTTTAGTTGAGGCTGAGAGGGTGTTAAGGAAACAGAAGAGTGAATGGAGGCATGGCCATGATAGCGTCCTGGTTCTTGAGGGTTTAGATATTACAAACCACTCACCTTTATGGGAAGCCATGCTTTTTGCGATTGAGCATCACAGCGACCCAGCCCGTCCGAAACAAGACAACGTAAGCGACGCCGCTTATACTCTTCTTATGTTACTGAGGGATTTTGATAAGATGGCTGGATTTAAAAGCGCGTCTAAGTACACAGAAGACCCTGAATACAAGAGACAGCAGATAGACGCAAACTGGCCTTCGCAGAGATCCATTGATCAAACGTGGGGAGAGGAAAAAAGAACCATCGAACCTGTTTCCATGCTGGATCTTTTTGAAAGTTTTAAGAATTTAGTAAGGAATGACTGTTCCAGTTATGAAGCTTATATGCTTCAATACTTGGCATGGGTTTTTGATGTTGAGTTCCCATTCATCCTTCGGGAAATTCTCAGAGATGGAGGACCTCTGACGGTTCTCAGATATCTCCAGAGGCAGCTTCCGGAACCGCAATTTGTGAGGATACAAAATACAGTTGACTTATTCGTAAGACAAAAAGCCATTCAGTGATAGTTATTGAAGGGTGGGGTGCATGCTCCACCCTTTTTCTATTTAAACCAGTAGTCATACCAGAGCGATAAGGTTACTAAGTTCCAAAGCCTGAAATTGTTTTCGACATTTTCAAATTGGTGGGCGCGGATAATTTTTTCAATATAATCGTAGTTGAAAAGCCCGCGCTCTTTTATTTTTGAATTTCTGATTATTCCCACCATGCGATCGGCGGTTTTTGTTTCTGGACGAAACCATTCGCTCATGGGTGCTGCAAATCCCTGTTTTTTCCGAGAAATTATTTCGTCCGGGATAATTCCTTCGACTGCTTTTTTGAGAACGTATTTGAGTGTCCAATTTTTTAACTTTATATTGGTTGGAATCTGAAGAGCTAATTCAACAAGGCGGCTATCAAGAAACGGGACTCTGCCCTCAACGGAATGCGCCATTGTCATCTTGTCCGCTCTCATTAAAAGGACTTCAGGCAGGCGGTTTCTTATTTCAAGATATGTGAGCCGTTTCAGAAAATCAGCTGACGTGTCAAAATTTTTGATCTCGCTGTAAATTTTTTCTACAATGCCGTAGCTGGATGAAATCGGAGCCATTTTTTTAAATTGCTCTGTCATGAGCTTCTCTTTTTGAAAATCAGAGAATGGTGTAGCGTAACCCCAGAATGGTTCTTGGTTTGCGGATAGGCGCCTAGCATATTCTTGGGCAAACTCCAATTTCGGATGCGCTAACTTTGCAAACGCCTTGAATCCGAAATTTTTTGCTGAGCCCGGAAGTTTTTCAAACATGCGCCACCAGCGGTTATAAAGGCGCGTTGTTTCAAGATAAACCGGGTAGCCGGCAAATATTTCATCAGAGCCTTCTCCAATCTGAATCACGATTACTCCGTTCTCGCGCGTGAATTTTGAAAGAAAGAAAAGCGGCACTGAAACCTGATCGCTGTTCGGGTCGTCGGCGAAAAATCCGAATTTGGAGAGAAATTCATCAAGATGGGAATCGTTCATAAGAAATTCGTGCGAACGCGCGCCAAGGCGCTTGGCCATCATGCGGGAATATTTAAACTCGTTATATTTCTGGAATTTTTCCGAGCCTATGGAAAATGTCTCCACTGGTTTTCCAAGCGCTTCGCTCATAAGAGCCGCATTTGTAGATGAGTCTATTCCTCCCGAAAGAAAACATCCGAACGGCACATCTGAAACCATCTGCCCGCGTATAGAATCTTTCAAGAGCTCGCGCGCGCGTTCTACATAAGACTGTTCTGAAAGATTTTGCTGTTCGTGCGCCTGCGCCGGATTCCAGTACTCCTGCTCTTTTATTTTTCCATTTTGTATGACCAGTGAAGTTGCCGGCGGAAGTTTCTTGATGTTTTTGAAGAGAGTATTTGGCGCCGGCGTTGAGGCAAATGTCAGATAATATGATATACTCTCCTCATTTAATTCTTTTTTGAAGTCCGGGTGAGCTAGTATGGCCTTTATCTCGGAGCCGAAATAAAACGTTCCGTCCTGAACAGAATAATAAAGCGGTTTTATACCGATATGGTCGCGCGCCGCAAAAAGCAGTTGTTTTCGCTCGTCCCAAATTACAAACGCGAACATCCCGTTAAAACGTTTTACGCAGTCAGCACCATACTCGAGATACGCGTTCAGAATCACCTCCGTGTCGCTTCTTGAATTGAACTTATATCCCTTTTCTCCAAGCTCACGCCGCAACTCTTTGAAGTTATAGATTTCACCATTATATGTAATCCATGCAGTGCGCGTTGTATCTGTCATTGGCATATGGCCTGCCTGCGAAAGGTCAATGATTTTGAGCCGCCGAGTCCCGAATCCCACTTTTTTATTAGGTGAGAGATATATCCCGGCATCATCGGGACCGCGGTGTATGAGCGTATCCCGCATTGCGGCGATTGTTTTCTCGTCTGTTTCCTTTGAGGTACCGAAATGGTAGACGCCTGCGATTCCGCACATATGTTATGCCCTTGCGGCTTTCATCATGGACTTGATTTCCTCGACGATACGCTCTTTAAAGAGAAATAGGAATACGAAATAGGCTGCGCCGGATATGCCGATTGCCGCGAGCACGTGGATGCCAAGCCGATCCAGTGAGAACGCGACAACACCCATGAGAAGTGAAGCGATGAACGCCTTTTTTATATTGCGGAGAGTGTAAAACGGGTTTATCCCCTTGATCATGTTCCAGACGAGACAGTTATTCATTGCCTGTACAAGGAGCGTTGCTAGCGCCGCTCCTGCGATGCCGAATAGCGGGATAAAGAGCACATTGAAAACAATGTTGCCGACTGAGGCCATAGCCGCGTATACGGCAATTTTCTTCTGTTTGTCGTACGCGAGAACAAGGTTTCCAGCGAATGCTCCGGGGAACACGACGAGCATGGTCATCATTAAAATTTGAAACGAGAGTGTTCCAGGAATGTACTCCGCGCTGTAGAGGAACTCAATTATCGATTTTCCAAGCACGATACCCCCGACAGCGAGCGGGATCGCTATCAGGAATAGTGCAGCCATACCGCGCTCCATGAGGAGCGTTACCTGCCCGCGGTCTCCGCGCCCGACTGCTCGGGAGATGGCAGGGAAGAGGGCGCTCGAGATGATTGCGGAGATAGTGTAGAGCACCTGCGCAACTTTTTGCCCCGAGGCGTAGTAACCAATTTCCGCCGCGGTGCGCATCCACCCGAGCATGATAATGTCAACGTTCAGCATGAAGGTTCCGAGGAGCCCTAGGATTGCAATCGGCCACGCGGAGTGCATAGTTGGCTGGATGAGACGCCAGTCGAAATTCCGGATCGCGTTCATGAACTCTTCCCGCAAAATGTAGACCGCCGCAAGAAATCCGGCACCCGCACTTCCGACGTAGGCAATAGTAACCGACCTCGCGGTTGCAGAAATTGAAAGTGCGACGAATCCCAGGGCGGTGATTGCGAGATTCATTAAAACGGTTACAAACGCCTCGTATTCCATTTTTTCCTTTGCGCGGAAGAAGGCGTTTCCGAATTCACGGAGGTTATCAAAAATAACAAGCAGGGCGACGAAAGGAAGCAGCGCAGTTGCTGACTCGAGTTTTGAAAAGTGTGGGGCGGCGAAGATGATAAGAAGCGAGGTACCGACGAGAAGCGACACTTTCAGCCATAGTGAGGTTGCGAAATACGAGGATGCCCGCTCAGGTTTCTGCGACACTTCCCGCGTGAGAATTTGGCCGATACCGATGTCGGCAAATATAGTGAAGAAACCCGCAAGCCCCAAAGCGTATGAGAAAATACCGTATTCTGCTGCGCCAAGTACGCGCGCTGCATAGATGATAATTATCGCGCGAATTAGGCGGCTTATAGTCTGGCTGAATGTCAGCCAAAACATATTTTTTACAACGGTCTGCCGAGCCCCGCGATTATTAAACAGGAGCTCTTTTAACCTGTTTATAGCGTTCATTTTGATTGAGTGAAAATATATCGGATTGTTTTCAGGGCTATCAAGAAATCTAAAAGAAGCGATCTGTTTTTTACATAATATATATCGTACCTCAGTTTTTCGTACGCTTCCTCAAGCGACGCGCTCGGTTTGAAGCTTATCTGCGCCCACCCCGTTAGCCCAGGCTTTATTATATGCCTCATTTCATAATACGGCAGTTCCTCGTATTTTTTTGCGAGCTCGACACGTTCTGGCCTAGGACCGGCTATTGATATGTCTCCGCGGATTATGTTGATGAGTTGTGGAATTTCATCTAGGTGGGTAAATCTTATAAATTTTCCAAGTGCGGTTATTCTTGAATCGTTTTCAGTCGTCCACAGCGGACCTTTGTTTCCGTTTCTCATGCTTCTGAATTTGTATAGTGTGAATATTATTCCTCCTTTTCCAACACGCTCCTGTTTATATAGAACTGGCCCAGATGATGTTATTTTTATTCCGATTGATATAAGAAGCGCAAAAGGAAACAAAACTATTGCGATTAAAAGTCCAAATATAAAATCAAGCGCGCGTTTTATGGAATCGTAAAACGGTCTACGCGCAGTCACGTTTTCAATAAACCATTCTTCGCGCAGTTCTGAAAGCGGGATTTTTTCAAAAAGCATTTCATAGAAATCAGGAAAATTCATTATGCCAACCTCTAAAGGCAGTAATTGATAAAGTGCTTTGCGGTTTGCGAAGTCTTTCATTAGGCTTGGTTGTATAACAATCATATCTGCTTCGCGCGCAAGCGCTATTTCGTCGATACTCTTTTCTGTAGGTCTTTCAGTCCATCTAACTACAACATATCCGGAATGTTTATTTGATTTGATATATTTTATAGTTTCAGCTATTAGTGGAGATGAACCTAATATTATAATTTTTATCGCTCCTGAGGTGAATATACCAATAAAGATGATGCGCACTATATATAAAAGCGCAAGAGATGTAATGCTGAAAATCAAGAGATTTGTTTTTGGAGTGAGCTCAAAAAATCCATAGAAGAGATAAAAACTTATGGCTGAAAGCGTGCCGGCTAGTGCTACGGCTTTTGTAAATCTATTGAACAGTTTTGCTCTTGTCTGAAATGTCTGATATCTATGTAGGTCGCTAATATATATAACAACTAACCATATTATGAAAATTATAGAGAATGGTGCTATATGAACATCAAATTGCTTACCAAAAGAAAACTGTCCATATCGTATTAATATGGTTATTGCAAGCGAGGTATAAAGCGCCATGATGTCACCGATAAGCAGAATAAGTTTCTTTACTGTTGACATTTTTACCGTATATTAGCACCCTTTTTGGTTTTTTGCGAGGGTTGCCACGTTGGAGATTTGTATATTGAGGGCATGTCTACGATGCATTTTGGCGGTTTGTTTTTAGCGCAGTTGACTTTGATTTATCTGAACGTACAATGAAATGTATGGATGAAAATAACGAGGGTGAAAAAAAGAAAGATTATTTTTTGCCGGCGAGCATAGTTATTGTGGCGATTCTTATCTCCGCTTCCGTTTTGTATAATCTGGGAGAAAAAACGAATCCTGAAAAGCCGCTTTATGCGAATGTAAATTCCATTGTGCAGGAAACGCCGATTCCTAAAATTCCGCCAATTGGAGAAAACGACCATATCCGCGGAAGTTTGGACGCTCCAGTAAAAGTTGTAGTTTACACGGATTTTGAATGTCCGTTCTGTAAACAATTTCATAAAACGATGTTGTCCGCGCTTGAAGCGTTTTCCCCGAAGGTTTCTTTAGTGTATAGAAATTATCCGCTCGAGGAATTACATCCCAGAGCTGTCAAGGAGGCAGAGGCCGGGGAGTGTGTCGCGGGACTTAGCAATAGTGCTGGGTTTTGGAAGTTTGTTGATAGATTAATGGAGGTAACCCCGTCAAATAACGGGCTTGATCCTGCCGAACTCCCGAAGATTGCCCAGTATGCCGACGTTAACCGACAAGTATTCGAAGAGTGTTTGTCAAATGGAAAATATGCTGTTCTTGTCGCGTCTCAAGTAAAAGATGCAAATGACGCGGGAATGCAAGGAACTCCATACGCGGTTGTTTTTGTTAATAATAAGGCGAAGTACGCGATTCCTGGCGCATTGCCGTTTGAAGATTTGGATCCTACCGCGCTTTCTGTGAAAAGTATTTTAGAAAAGGCATTGCAATAGCGCATGAAACCGCTTTTTATTTCAAGAATTGTAGTCGGCGCGTGGCTAGCGCTTTCTCCTTGGATTTTAGGGTTTTCTGCTTTAAATTTGGCGTTTTGGAATAATATAATTATTGGCGCTGCGGTTATTTTAATGGCGGTTTGGGATAATACTAATTCAAAAGAAGACGATGTATGAATTAATTATTATTGGTGGAGGTCCTGCTGGCGTTGCGGCAGGTATTTATGCCGCGCGGAAGAAAATTAAAACCGCGCTTATAACCGACGTTTTTGGCGGGCAGTCGCTTGTTTCTGCCGACATACAAAATTGGATTGGAACCAAGTCTATTTCCGGGTTTGAATTTGGCCGCACGCTTGAAAGCCACCTTCGCGCGCAAGAAGGGATAGATATTATTGAGGGAGACCGTGTTTTGAAAGTTGAGGACAAATTATCGCATTTTACAATAGAAACTGAACACGGCAAGAATTTTGAATCTAAAATGCTTTTTATAGCATCTGGGAGCAAACGCAGGAAACTTGGGGTTCCCGGAGAAAATAAATTTAATGGGAAAGGCGTCGTGTATTGTTCCATATGCGACGCCCCGCTTTTCAAAGGGAAGAATGTTGCTGTCGTTGGCGGTGGAAATTCAGGACTCGAAGCGGTTCGCGACCTTATCCCGTACGCGTCAAAGATTTATTTACTTGAGAGTACTGGCAAATTGCGCGGGGATAAAACCATGCAGGAAAAAATTTCAAGCGATCCCAAAATTGAAGTTATTTTAGGTGCTGATATTTTGGAAATTTTAGGAGAAACAATTGTGAATGGGATAAGATACAAAGAGTTAACTTCCGGCGCGGAAAAGAATCTTCAAGTTGGCGGAGTATTTGTTGAAATAGGACTTGTCCCGAATAGCGATATTGTTAACGGATTGGTAATGCTTAATAATTTAGGGTCGATAGAGATTGACCATAAAACTCAACGCACTTCGCACGAACGTATTTGGGCGGCGGGGGACGTTACTGACGTTCTTTACAAGCAGAATAATATTTCTGTCGGCGACGCTGTTAAAGCGATTCTTAATATCTACGATTCAATCGGAGCGCAGGGCAAGTAATTATCCACTGTTTGTTTGTAATAGAATAATTTCGTTTTGATATAATAAAGAAAATGAAAAAAATAAAAATTAAGTATCTACTTATCGCTGTGATAGTTTTACTTGCTATTATTGTTACTATAATCTCTCTGCGTTGGTTAAAGCCTTGGGATGGCGGATTGCGCGCGGTTTATTTGCGCACCGGGGATTTGTATTTTGGAAAACTTACGCACTTTCCTTCGTTTGGTTTGAAGCAGGTCTATCTTCTTAGGATTGATAATACTCGTCAGGATAATCCACTTAGCATTCAACAGTTCAGTAAAGTGTTTTGGGGGCCGAAGGATTTTCTATCGATTAATCCGCAGGAAGTTGTGTGGACCGCGGAGCTCCGTTCAGATAGCCAGCTTGCTGAACTTATAGCGCAGAATCCGGAACTTATTCCTCCGCTCTCTCAACAGGGTGTTTCTCAAGATAAAGAGGCTTCTGGTATAGCCCCTAAAAAATAAAGAGACGAGCAGGTTTGCCACTAATATTAATCTGGAGCTGTGCTATAGCTCTGGATTTTGTTATTATTAAGCTTGTACATGCAAAAATTTTTGCGCCACTTAAATCCTTGGCTTATTAAAAAGGGGCAAGCCCCATTAGAGATCGTCCCTGCTAAAGTGGGACTACGGCCGCCTAAAGGCGACCTACCTCTAACGGGGCAGGCAACCATTTCATTTGTATTACTTATAAGCGGTGTGATTTTACAGATCGCGATTGCGGGGTCAATAGTAACTTATTTTCTAAGTTCTTCCAGGTTTAATGAGCGGCTTATTGCGCGTTCCTTTATAGCCGCGGAGACTGGGATTCGCGACGCGCAGGTTCAGATTTCCAGGAATGGAAACTTTGTCGAATCAGGAACAAAAACATACTCGATTTCAGTAGGTAGCGATACATCAGAAATTTCTGTCGTGAGAAGCACGGATAATCCAAACAGTATTTATGTTTACACTATTACTTCGATTGGCACGGCATTTTCGAGGAAAAAAAAACTCGTTGGCGTGATTACAGTACACCAAACAACGGGGTTACTAGAATTTAAATCTATATCAGAACAAGACGTGAATTAATTTTATATGCAACAAATACAAAATATATTTATAAAGAAAATTATGGCGTTTTTTGAACGCCTTACTTCAAAGCCGGTAATAGGCAGTCTGGTGATAAGCGACTCTTCTTTAGAGTATCTTGTTATTGGAATGTTCCCGAAAGCTTTCTCAATTCGTCTCCCGCCGGGTGTTATGCGGGACGGGAAGATATTTGACGCCGGACAGTTTGCAGGATTTTTGACGCAGCTTCGTGTGATGGTTGACGGCAATAAGCGTCAAAGAAGTGTTCCTGTTGTTGTTGTTATCCCGCCAGGAGTCATTTATACGCAAAATTTTCAAGTTCCTAATATTGGAAGAGATGGACTCGATGAATCCGCGTATTTGAATCTACGGATGATCTCTCCTATACCGGAAAATCTTGGATATATGAGTTATCAAATCATTAATGAGATGGCTGATAAGTATGAACTTTTAGGCGCTGTTGCCGAACGGCAATATATTGAAGAGCTGCGCGTTGCTTTAGAAAAGTGCGGTTTTTCTCCCATTGTTTTCGAATTTCCAGGACTCGCGCTCGCGCGAGCAGTGAGTGAGTATCTTGGAGGCAGCGAACATGCGTCAGTTTTTTTCCAGATTTCCGGAGATGGACTTGAACTCTTGATTGTGCAGAATGGCGGTTTGTATTTTGATTATTTCCGTTCGTGGCGTTCTATTCAAGGCGAGGAGAGGCAAATTTCGCGAGAAATATTTCAAGGCGTGATTTCACAGGAGATTCAAAAGGTTTTGAACTTTGCGCTGAGCCATTTCAAGGAATCAATAAAGCAGATTTTTCTTATTGCTCCCGGATTTGAGCAGGAAATGCAAAATTTTATTCAAACTCGTTTTGGTATGACGGTTACTCCGCTTGTATTGCCGATTCCCTCACTTGCGCCGAATTGGTACACTGCGCTTGGCGCTGCGATTCGCGCGAATATGGATCGGGCGAATGATAGATTTATAACGCTTTCAAATATAAGTTCCGCCGAGTCGTTCCATGAAGAGCAGGTAATTAACTTTACGGTTCTTTGGAGAAATATATTTGTAACGGTTTTGTCGATTTTCCTTGTTATTTTTGGAGGAGTTTCGTACTTTCTTGGCAATGAAGCGGATGCTACAAAAGCGCATCTTGCTATTTTTACCTCATCAAGTCAAAAAAACGACCTTTCTGAACTTGAGGCAAGAGCTTCCAAATTTAACGCGTTAGTAAAAACAGTCAGCGATGTGAAGAGTACTTCAGAGCCATGGGGACTTTTTTTGGAAAGATTAAACACGGTGTCAAGGGAAAATCATGTGAGTATCGACAGTATTAGCGATATGAATTCTTTTAAAGGTGCAATTTCAATTTCCGCACGAACAGTTGATTACAATATGATTACCGATTTTAAATCAGCCCTTTCTTCGCAGCCTGATTTCAGAGATGTTGATTTGAGTATTTCAAGAATAACGACGCTTGATGACGGGCTTATAAGCTTTTCCATGACATTTTTATTTGACCCGGAAAAGAGTCCGAAGAGCTAGATGTTAGGAAATTTTTTTAGGATTATTTCCTTAAATGTTGCACTGAGGGTTTTTTTATTTGCGGCAGTTATTGAGCGAAGGACGAACTCTCCTGCCTTCATACGATTTACAGCGGGTAATCCAACTTCCTCTTTTTTTGCGTTCGTGCCCTGTCTTATTCCGATGCGGATTCGCTGAAAGTCTTTTGTCTTAAGCGCGGTAATAATTGAAGCAATTCCTTTATGTCCCGCGTGGCTTTGCCCCGTTGTTAATTTGAATTCGCCGAGTTTGAGATCTGCGTCATCATGCGCGACGAGTATTTTTTCAGCCGTTGTTTTGAAATATTTAAGCGCGTCACGGACGGCTTCTCCTGACTCATTCATGAACACGAGAGGTTTTATCAGGATGACGCGTCCTGTTTTTAGAAACATGAATTTTTTCGACGATGATTTCTCAAAATTGCCGGATGGAAGATTTTTTGCCAGCGAATCAATGAATAAAAACCCGATGTTGTGGTATGTATCTTTGTATTTTTCTCCCGGGTTTCCGAGGCCTATTATAAGTTCAATATTGCCGGGGTTGAAATAACTTTTCATATTCACTATAATAACATAAATTTTAAGATGCCAATGAAAATTTTTTGGTCATTTCTTGAAACATTACAGACGGTCATAATAGCTGTCGCGACTGTTTTTGTCGTCCGCGTTTTTGTCGCGCAGCCGTTTCTTGTCTCCGGTTCCAGTATGGAACCTAGCTTTTCAAATGGGAACTATCTTTTGATCGATGAGGTTTCATACCGTGTTCGCGAACCGAAGCGGGGAGAAGTTATAGTGTTTCGTTATCCCGGCGACCATCGTTCCTTCTATATAAAGAGAATAATTGGGTTGCCGGGTGAGCGCGTGGTTATACAAAACGGCAGTGTTGCCGTGTATCAGGTCGGAGGCGATGAGAAACTATTGAATGAATCATATATCGCGAAGCAGAATTTTTCCGGAGAAATAAGTATGACGCTTAAAGACAGCCAGTATTTTGTAATGGGAGATAATCGCGATTTCAGTTTCGATTCGCGCGCGTGGGGGCCACTTGAAAGATCAGATATAACTGGTCTTGTAAGATTTCGATTATGGCCAGTTGAGGAGGTGATGGCTTTTGGAGTTCCTGCGTATTAGGCCTGTGTTCTGTATTGCGCGGCGCGTTATTAGACATCTTTAATATATGAAAACAAGAAAACCGCAATGCAAAAAACAAATTTCAATAAAGCGAGATAACTTGCGCGTGCACGGCACGCGCGGGATTTTCCCGACGGAAGAAACTGCGTGGAAATTTCTTGCCACATCTCAAGAGGCAACAGCCGATTTGCACGATTTTCATTTTATTGAAATCCCGTACATAGAAACGGCGCAGACTGTTTTAACAAGTATGCGCGGAGGGGCGCAGGGTATTATATGCATAATGAAGCCGTCTTCGGGCGGAGCGGACATCGCACTTCGCCAGGGCACCGAGCTTGGTATTATCCGCAGTTACATTGAAGAGAAACTTGGACGTTTTGCGCAGCCGCTTAGGGTATATCATCATGGTCCTGTTTTCTTATGCGACGCGGATGGAAAAAAGACCACAATTAAAGAAAGTTACCGCCAAGGTTTTGATATAATCGGCGACAATGATCCGATTTATGATGGGCAGATAATAACAGCTGCCCTTTCGTTTCTTGATGCCTTGCATATTAAAAACGCAATTTTTCGGATAAACGCGCTGGGTTGCAAGACGTGCCGAACAACATATCGTGAGAAATTGCGGACGTATTACGGGTCTAATAAATCAAAACTATGCGATTTATGTCTAAAAACGCTTGAATTGGGAATCATTGAAGAATTTGAGTGCGCATCTTCGAAGTGCAAATCGATTCATGACGAAATCCCATCAATTCTTGACTACTTATGTTACAACTGTAATAATCACTTCAAAACCGTTTTGGAACTTCTTGAGGACAACGGCATAGCATATGAACCGTGTCCGCGCCTCTCGAGGGTGTTTCCATATTACAGTAAAACGGTTTTTGAGTTTCGCGCTCCGAGCGGACAGCTTTTAGCAGAAGGAGGTAGGTATGATTATCTTGCCGATATGCTGTGGGGGCGTAATATTCCGGGTGTTGGAGTTTCGTTCCACGCATCGAATATTTTGAAAGTTTTAGCTCTTGAAAAAATGGTTTTTAAGCCAAAAATAAAGACGCCTGTGTTTTTTGTCGCAGTTGGTGAGCAGGCAAAGAAAGCGAGTCTGCGTTATATAAGCGAGATCCGTTCGCATAACATTCCTGTTGTTGAATCAATTGGAAAAAAATCTTTACAGGTCCAACTAAAGATTGCTCGCAAACACAATTCCGTGCTCGCGCTTATTTTCGGTCAGAGAGAAGTATATGAAGATACGATAATTATCCGCGATTTGAGTTCCGGGGCTCAAGAGACCATTCTACTGTCGAACCTTATGGCAGAAGTCAAAAAACGTCTTAAATAGGCGAAATAACAAATTTATGGATTGCATATTTTGCAAAATTGCGTGTGGGGAGATTAAACCCGACGTTATCCATGAAAACGATGGAGCCCTCGCTTTTCTGGATAGAAACCCTATTACCCCTGGGCATACGGTTATTATACCAAAAGCCCATGCGGCGGATATTTCAGAAGCTAAGCACGACTCAATAGGCCATACGTTTGTTGCGGTCCAGGCGGCGGTGAAACTTCTTAAAAAAACGCTGGAACCCGATGGATTCACGATTGGCATAAATCATGGCCGTGCGGCCGGGCAAGCGATTAATCATCTGCACATACACGTTCTTCCTCGGTGGTCGAATGATGGAGGGATAACGATTCATGGAGTCGTAAAAAATCCGCCGGAATCATACGAAGCTATTAAGGCAAAGATTATGAGAGGTCTCAAATAATAAAAAAACAATCCGAATAAAAAGTATGGCAATTGAAATTAAAAAAAGAGAAGGAGAAACCATAGCGGCTTTTATATATCGTTTTAACAAGCGAATCAAAAACAGCGGTTTAATTAAGGAAGTTCGAAAAAGGCAGTTTATGAAACGCTCTGGAAACAAGAGACAGCGCAAGCTTTCAGCTATCTACCACTCAAAAAAAGAGACGGAAATTCTAAAGGCCAAAAAATATGGTCGCGCGTAGCCTTCATGGAGTTTCTTGATAAAAAAATCAAGGATGATTTTGAAGCCGCTTTTAAAAGCAGGGATGAAATTAAGACTGGCACGCTTCGCATGTTGCGCGCCGCGATTCATAATCGCGAAATAGAAAAGCGCGGCCGCGGCCAAGACCCGACACTTACAGATGAGGAGGTGCTTGAAGTTGCCATGAAAGAGGTTAAGAAAAGAAGAGAAGCAATTGGAATGTACATAAACGCGGGAAGAAACGAGCTTGCCGAAAAAGAACTCAAGGAACTCGCGGTTCTTGAACAGTATCTTCCGGAGCAGATGAACGAGGAAGAACTAAAGAAGATTATAGACGAGGCGCTTAAAAGTTTTCCGGGCGCGACGGAAAAGGATTTCGGGAAGATAATGGGACAGGTAATGAAACAGGTAAAAGGCAAAGCAGATAGTTCTGTTATCGGGCGGATTATTAAGGAGAAAATTCAGTGATGATCTCAATCAGAGTCTATTCTTCAGAGAAAGGTTTTTCTAAAATTGCGCCAATTGTAAGAAATGTTGCCATTCTGGCTTTGAAATTTCTTAAAAAAACTGGATGCGCTGTCGATGTTTATCTTGCGGGGAATGAAGAAATTAGGACTCTTAATAGAGTTTATTTAAAAAAGGACGGACCGACTAATATTTTAAGCTTTGAAAACAAGGGATTCGTTCGCGGGGACATTGGGATTTCCGATTCCCATCTTGGTGAGATTTTCCTTGCTCCCGATGTCATAAAAGAGCGCGGTGAAGACGCCGGTTTTTTAGTTATCCACGGGATACTTCATCTTGCCGGGTATACTCACAAACTGAAGAGTGATAGGATAAAGATGGAAAAAAAAGAATTAGAAATTTTGGCGTATGTTAAACATCATTACCGGGCTTGATGTTGGCTCATCGTATATAAAAGGTGTTGTTGTTGAAATAAAAAAGGACGGAACGCCGTCCGTCATTACGGTTTTTAGGCACCCCTCGGCTGGATTTCGCAAGGGGGTTCTTGTTGATGCCGAAGCCGCGACAAGCGTACTTACGGATATCTCGAAAGACCTTTCAAAAATGTCCAAACAGGCCGTTCGTAATGTTTTTGTGAATTCAAACAGCGAACATGTGAAAGCGCATCAATCGCGCGGGATAGTAGCTGTTTCGCGTTCAGACCAGGAAATTCAAGACGATGATGTCGACCGCGTCATACAAGCTTCGCGCGCCATGAAGCTTTTGCAGAATCGTGCCGTGATCCATCATATTACGCGCGAATATTTTGTTGATGATATTGGGGATATTATGGACCCGGTCGGCATGACGGGAAGCAGGCTTGAGGTAAGCACGCTTATAGTTGAGGGTTTTGCCCCGCAGGTGCATTTTCTCACGAAGCAGATGAAACAAGCTGGTATGTCTGTAAGTGGACTTATCTTTAACCCTCTTGCGTCTGCCCGCGCCGTTCTTTCAAAGCGCCAGAAAGACTTGGGAGTTATAATGATTGACTTCGGATCTGATACGACGTCATTTGCTATTTATAGTGAAAATAAAATAGTACAAGCGAAAAGTTTGCCGGTCGGTTCCAGTTACATTACGAAAGACATCGCAATCGGGCTTAGAACGTCAATTGATGTTGCGGAGCAGCTTAAAATTGAGTATGGGTGCGCTATGACGCAAGATGTTTCGCGCCATGATATTGTTAAACTCTCGCAATTTGATTCAGAAAACAAAGAAAAGGTTTCAAGGCGCTTCCTTTCTGAGATTATTGAGGGCAGACTTGCGGATATACTGGATTTTGTAAATAATGAGCTCAAGACGTTGAGCCGCACAGTACAGCTTCCAGGTGGCGCGGTAATAACAGGAGGTGGTGTAAGGCTTGCCGGCATAACGGAGTTTATTCGCCAAAGCCTGAAACTCGCAGTTCAGATAGGCGTTCCTGATGTAAGCACATTCGAAATTTCAAATCCGACACATCAAAACCTTTTAGGAGATCCGGAATTTTCTACAGCGGTTGGACTGGTTTTATGGGGAATGGTTAGCGAGAAAAAACTGACATATGATCCGACAGAGCTTATCAGAAATGTTTTTAAAAATTTGATGCCATAGTTCAGCATGCTCACTATGAATAGTTCGACTAGCTCACTATGAATAGTTTGATACACTCACTACAGATTAGTTTAACGGATTTGGAAAATTTACAAAATAATCTATTATAAATAATTATGCCAAAAAAGAAAAAGAAATTAATCAAACTTCCTAAAATGAGCCATAAGGCGAGTAAAACCCATAGGCACCAAGTGAAAAACTCACTGGTCAGATATAAAGCCCAGAATGGTATTACGAAAATAAAAGTTATCGGCGTCGGAGGAGGAGGGTGTAATGCGGTTACGCGAATGATGTCAGATGATAAAAAGATTCGCGGGGTTGAGTTCATTGTCGTTAAT
>ERZ1292629.836-Hain-H43-01um-R1-836-length-33457-cov-8_pt1 | contig 33457 bp, 31 predicted proteins | sample MGYA00564399_ERZ1292629 | MGnify/ENA primary metagenome ERZ1292629 (study PRJEB36523, sample SAMEA6512636) | groundwater metagenome | collected 2019-01-08 | study: AquaDiva: Metagenomics assemblies of 32 groundwater samples
CCCCATGAGCAATATCGTCCATGAAGCAATGCAGAACAGCCCAAGGGCGCAAAAACGCGGCCCTAACGGCGAAACCAAGATCAATTGCCCAGCTTGCATCCATCAGGGAGCAGGACACCGACCCGACACACGGTGGCGCGGCTCGTTCAAACTCGATGGCGAACGATTCCTCTATAACTGCTTCAACTGCCATTTTGCGACCGGATGGGAACCCGGACAGATCATATCGAACAAAACCCTCGATCTGCTCCGCTGGTCAGGCATTTCCCCCGAAATCATCCGCGACATCAAATTCTACAGCAGCGAACTCAGATACCGGCAGCAAATGGGCGGCAATCCGATTGTGCTGCCCGATGGCCTAAAGACATGCAGACAATGGGCCGACGAGGGATGCACTGATCCCCGCTTCCTAAGTATCGCGCAGTTTCTCCAATCCCTCGATCCCCCTGCCGATCTCCAGGACTATTACTGGACACCAGAGCCGAACGGCATGGCACTCGACCAGTATGCGGTCGAGATCGCAGGCACAGAGGATTATCCAACGGGCTGGAGAGCCTTTCCAGTCCTTGATGATGACCTTCCACTCAGAACCCACAAGGGCGAAGAGCCAGAACCCGACGAAACAGTCCCGCAGCATATCCTTGATGCAATGCCGGAACCTGAAATGACGGAAGAACCAAGAGACGTATGACCGACCAGCTTACAAACCCAGCGACCCTCTTCGATATTTGGAACCCTGAATTCCTCGCAAAGCTGCCAAAGCTGCGCCTGACAATCGAAGAGATTATCCTATCGGTGCGCGGCAACATGCAATACATGGCAAGCCAGCACGGCCCACTGCAAATAACCCTCCAACATAACTCGGACAATCAATTCAAAGACACGATGTTCGATTGTGAGTGGAAAGCCCGCAGCCCAGAAGAGCAACGCTTTTACGACGACACACTGGATACCTTATTCGACAATAGACTGAAATACCTCCCCAATGAGCAATGGTCTGCCGACATAGAAGAACTTACCGCAGCAATCGGTGAGCATAAGCAATTTAAGCTGCAAACAAATCATTGGGATGAGAGCAAAAGGTGGATTACTCACAACTACCACGAGATAGAGACAGAGATACAAGTCTACATGCAACATCGCTTTGATATTGAGGTTATCAACGAAAGCGAAGCTGTAAAGGAATTGCAACAGCTAGGAGCGGAGTTCAGATTTGTAAGTGGCAAATACGGACCTCAACTGGTTATAGCTGACAGAAAAGTCGGACTTATGATGAAACTCAAATACGGCTAACAGCGCTTAGGGTGGAAGTGCGTCATGGAGCGGCTTCCACCCTGCTCACTCGGAGTGAGAAGCTACCGCAACACGATGAATGAGCTACGCGGATTTTCCAAAATCCGATTTTGCAATCTCGTCCATTGCCAGACGTGCCAGTTCCAAGCGTGACAGCAGCCTACTATCGGCACAATGCCGTCCATCCGTTTTTGGGTTGAACAACGCTTCGTCATACTCCCCTGTCTCGATATACTGCTCCACTACACAAATTGAAATCTCGATCTTTTTCCTCAAATCGGGTCGTTCATCAGCAACCGCTTTGCTATACCTCTTGAACAGCGCTTCGGCACTCCGAAGATGCTTTTCGACAAATTCGTAATGGTCGGACTGCGACATTATTTTGCTGCGAAGACGGATGCCGGGTCTTTCCCGCTCAATTCGCTTTGCCGCTTCGACATCAGCAGGGAGCGTCCTAACAAATCGCTCCCACTCTTTGTTTGATCGCGCCTTCTCCGCTTCCGCATCTTTCTGACTGTAATGCGTCACAAGCCGGTTTCCAGCCCCATATAGACCCCTGAGCGCTTCTATATGCTCTGCGCGCTGTCCGTCGATCCACATACCCAGAATGGCGCTCCAATGCGCTCCTTGGGGGTCATGTAGGAGGCTGTCTCTCTCATGTAGCTTTGCCCAGCGCAGCTTGACGTTCTTTGCCTGCTCCTTTGAGAGCCGTAGCGCGGAAAAGCCATCCAAGCCGATAGCCCGCAAGTCGGACAGTTCCGCTAGATCATTCACCGCAACCCGATGTTCATTTGGGGAGCCTAGCCGGAAATTGCGCCGGAAGTCATTTGCTGTTCTTCCAGTGGCGATCAGGACATGTGACCATTCAGCAGCAGCACCCCTGCAAGCCGCTTCCACTGCCGCAAAGTCGCCCTGGCCTGTCCTAACGTCCCTGAGAGCAAGGATGAGTGCTTTGCTCCATTGCTCCCATTCCCGGCTATCTCGCTTCTGCCGCTGGACATGGAAATAGCGTTGGTCGCTCGATCTCATTCGTCGGTTGTCTCGATGTGTTCGCGCAGCCAAGCAACCGCGTAGTTCATCGCTGCAATCACTCGATCGCTCCATTCGATGTAATCACCAGCACCATCTATGTCCTCATTCCACGACAGCTTGGCGAGGTCGATTGGCTTTTCCGCCTGAAACGCTTCTACTAGATAGGTAAGCTGCTTCACTTCCATGGTGAAATTATCATGGCTCGCGAAGATAGTTGCCCCTTCCTCGTCCGCTACATCGTTGAGAAGCTCATTCCATTGCATAGCAACGTCGAACATCATTTCATCTGGTGTCTTAGCCATATTTCCTCGCTCACTCTGAGTGACGCGCATACCACCCCGCCGTTAATGAATAGCTAACTACGGCATGACCGATACAACTGACCACCTGAAAGAATATGAACGTATCGCAAGAACGGTCACTTCTACAAACCACACAGACTTAACTCCAGAACAGGCAAGAGACGCACAAAGGGGAAAGCTGCAACCCATTCCTAGATATAAGAAGCAGAGTAAGCTAGGACTTACGGAAGAGCAAATCCTAGATATAGTGAATAGCAGCAAACCACTAAAGGCAATTGCACAGAAGTATGGAACGACGACACAAGCGATTATCAATATCCGCAAGAGGTGGAGTTAAGACGATTGGCCAATACTGGCACTTAGAGAGCCATACTGGCACTTAACTCGACTGACATAGCCATAAATATGAACATGGCTAAAAAATCCACACAAACAACCAGAGCGAAGTCCCACTGTGATGCCCTAGCGAGCGCTGCACAGAACAAAGCAGTTGCAGCAAATGAAGCAAAGCAGGAAATTGCACAGGTCGTAAAGCGTAAGCGCGGACAGCCCACGAAGTTCACACAGGAAAAGTGGGAACTGATCTTGGAAGCCGTTGCGACGTATCAGGACTTAGTTGAGATATGCCAGCAGCCTGATATGCCAAGTGTCCAGACGATCTATCGCTGGATACGAGAGAACCCAGTATTGAAGCAGGATATGCGCGATGCATGGGAGATGTTTAGCATGATCGGCAAGAGCGTGAACAACAATATCCTGCGTGGCGGTTGTATGTCCACAGGCGACTTCAAGCGCGATGCGGAACTGGCAAGCGATAACCGCTGGTTTATGGGTAAAACCAATCGCCGTGATTTCGGCGACAGGCAGCAGATTGAGATTACTACCTATGAGCCTGTGGTCATCGATGGCACGATCATCGAAGGACCGGGTGGCGACGGCGTTTAATTGCCGGACTGCATAAGCCGCTTCACACTCGCTGCATACCACTGACCTCCCTGTGCGGTCGTGATATGTCGGGCATTCAGGTATGCAGCGATATCCCTCAAGGACACACAACCCTCAGCCCTAGCAGCGTCTATATGGGGCATAACGAGAGCAGCACGGGCAGCAGTAGCCTTAGTGCGCTTATCCGCGCTAGCGATACGTCCTAGCGCACCTATGGCCGCTATGTTGCCACGATCCCCACCCAGCTTTGCCCCTTTAGCTTTTGCAGCCGCAAGAGCCTCCTTTGTGCGCTTGCTGATTTGTTCGGCTTCCCATTGTGCAACCTGAGCCATAATGCCGATCATAAAGCGATCCGCGAATGGCATGTCGGCAAAGCGAATAGGCACATGGCTGTCGATGAGGCTATTCAGGAAAGCAGCATTGCGGCTAAGCCTATCCAGCTTTGCAACTAACAACGTCGCTCCGGTTAGGCTCGCATAATCCATTGCAGCTTTTAGTTGTGGGCGGTCATTGTTCCTACCGCTTTCGACTTCCGTAAACTCGGCTAACAATGGCGCATCGATGATTGCGGCGACTGCCTGCTTCTGAGCCTCAAGCCCTAGTCCGCTATTGCCCTGCTTGCGAGTGGAAACCCGATAGTAAGCGATGCACTTCATGCCGTAACCCTGTTGCAATGTCCGTTGCACTAAGTGTTACAGCCTAGGCATAGCTAGAGCGACCTAAGACTAGAAGCCCCAAAGAAGCCCAGCACGACTAAGCACTTCTCAGACGCTACATGGTATGCTGCAAGGCCGTCTGGCTATCACAGTGAGCTTCCTAGCGCTTCTATGACGCAAGGAATGACAGGGGGTAGTATTACCCCTATGAAGCAGTGGGGCGCGGTGTGGGTGCAATGGACTATTTTCTGTCTTCCAAAACCCTCACAGTGCATCTTGGATTTTTCGCCTGTCTTCCAAAAACCTGAATGCACTTGTGGGTTTTTTTACCACCCTTCCAAAATCCTGAATGCACTTGTGGGTTTTTTTACCACCCTTCCAAAATCCTGAATGCCAATCAGTCAGCAAAAAGGGCAGAGAAACCCCTGCCCCCTTTCCTCCGCTAAAAGCGGAAGCCCTTACAGCGAGATCGCGTCAGCCTTCGTATAGCTGAGTTCCCAACTGGACTTGCCCAGACCGCCGCCACCGAAAGCGCCGTTCTCGAACTTCTTGAAGCGCATCGCTACGCCATCGGGTCGCGGCCACATGGCGACCTTCCCCTGACGAGCCAAGATCGAACCCGCGCTGCTGTCCCAATTGGCGGGCTGGCCGTATTTCGCTGACAGTGCGGTCAGAACATCATTCGAGCAGCGACCGCCCATGCTGGGATTGCCTGCGATCATGACCTCGCGCACCAGTCCGTTGTCGTCAAAGCGGATATTGACCTCCGCGTCGCACTTCTCCGTGATCTTGATGTCGCTGAGTTCGATGTTCTTGGGCTGGTAGCTAACGCCTTTGCCTTTCGGATAAAGCGCCTCGACCTGGCTTCGCGTCATACCAAATTCGATGTTGTTCCAGACCGGCGCTGCCATTGCTGGAGCGGAAATGCCCAGAGCCAAAGCAGCGATTATTACTTTCTTCATTTTCAACTCCCTGTTGCAAAGCGCGTAGCTTTACAGCCGCCCTTATAGACCTGTCATCCTCAAAGGAGCGTTAATATCCATCCTCTAAATATGGGATGGCAGAACAGACCGTTAAGGGCATCCGTCCCAACTTCGACAAATTCAATGAGGACCAGTGGGAAGCATATCGCCTTGCCACTACCGCAGGTAACAAGTTCCACCTTTTCTACGGGGGTGCTGGTTCCGGCAAAAGCTGGCTCATCATGTTCATTGTGTTGCTCCGCGCTTATCGTGCGAAGAACACTCGTCATGCGGTCTTTCGACTAACCCGCAATTCCTGTGAGCAGACCCTTTTCAACAAGACACTGTTTGAAGTGCTCGACACTGGCTTTCCCGGATTGCGCGCACAGATCGAAGCAAAGAAGGGCTTTTCATATAGCGATATGACGGTGACGCTGCCCAATGGCAGTGAGATATTTTTCAATGGCCTTGATGAGAACCGCCTTACGAAAGTCCTTGGTGACGAGTTCAACACTGTCTGGCTCAATGAGTGCAATGAGGATGGTCTAACTTACAGGACGATCAGCGTTCTCATGAACCGTCTGCGTAAGAAGTCAGAAACAGAAGACGGCAAACTGCTCAAGAACAAGATGTTCTTCGACTGCAACCCGCGCTTCTTTAGCGACTGGGAATATAAGGCGTTCAAACTGCATGTTAATCCCGACGATGGCGATGCAATGCCTCGCGAGCATCAATGGGTCTCTCAGAAGCTACGCACACAAGCGAACTTGGAAAACCTCTCCGAAGACTACATGGAAAACATGGAGACGATGGGTGCTGGTGCGCGTCGTCGTTATCTAGAAGGTGAATGGTCGGACGAGAACAGCAACGCACTATTCAATGAAAGCATGTTTGTCGATCATCGCTTTCCCAAGCCCAACAGCATCGTCACTCCAGCACAGACATTGGACCTGCTTGCCGATCACGGCATTGAGTTGAACCGCATAACAGTTGCAGTCGATCCAGCGACAAAGGGCGACACGAAGAACGACCTTCACGGCATCACAGTTCAGGGGATTTCAGGATACGGCAAAGACGCGGAAGTCTATGTGTTGGCCGACTATAGCCGCAACGGCTCTCCTATCCATGTCTGTGATGTTATCGCAGAGGCATATAGGGATTGGGGTGCAAGTCGCATCATTCTGGAAGACAATGCGGGTGGTAAGTGGCTGCAAAGCACCATCATGCAACATAGTCCGCATCTGCCCCTTAAATTCGTCAACGCGAACCGAACTACAGGCGACAAGTCGTCTCGTGCTGAACCTGTTGCTGCTCAGTATGAGATCGGCAAAGTGCATCATGTGGGCACTCACAAAGAGCTTGAAGCTCAAATGTGCGATTGGGGTAGTCCAGCGAGCAGAAGGAAGTCACCTGACCGCATGGACGCGGTAGTTTGGGGCATCACTGAACTGCTTGACTTGAACCAAGAGAAGAAGCCCGAACCAACGGGCGGCGGCGCATATCGCTACAAAAGACTACGCTGATAACCTCATAAATAGCCAAGGCAGGGCTGTGCCACGCCGCTTCATTGCGTCCGTGACGCGCCCCCTTAATGCCTTTGGCAGAGGATTTTAGTGCCTATCGATGATATTTCCAAAGCAACACCTGAGATTGCTAAACATCACCCGCGTTTCGTTCGTAACCGTGACTTTGCAGATGGCGAAGAAGCCGTAAAAGCGAAGAAGTCCATCTATCTGCCTGCTGCTAATCCCGCAGATGATGACGCGACATACAACTCGCACCTTTTCCGAACCCGTTTCTTTCCCGCAGCATCAAAGACGCTTCAAGGCTGGGTCGGCCTCATCAAGCGCAAGCCCGATCAGCTTGGCACGAAAAGCGAGATTATCGGCACGCTCTGCGAACTGCTCACCCCCGACTACCTGAACCTCAACGAACTGACCGAATGGCTGATCCGCGAGACGCTAATCACCAATTTCACCGGTCTGCTTGTCGATCACCCAAGCAGGGATGAATTTACCGGACTGAGCGCCGCCAATGCATTCGAGCAGGGATATCGCCCGTTCATTGCTGGCTATACCGCCGAAAGCATCCTTGAATTGAAGCCCGGCTTGGTCGGTGGAAAGCGCCAGCTAGTCCGCGTCCGACTGATGGAACAGGATTGCACTCGCATCCGCGAACTGATGGTCAATCAGGGCATCTATCAGGTGCGTATCTGGACCAAGGATGGCGAGGCATTCATTCCCGGCCCGATCCAAACACCATTGGTCAACGGCAAGGCTTTGGGCGAAATTCCATTCGTTCTGGTCAGCACGTCGGAAAAGCTCACACCGCAGCCATCGCTGTTGCAGCATGTGGTGGATCTCAATCTCCAGCTTTATATCCAGCAGGGCTTGCTCTCCAACGTCCATTACACGTTGAGCGCCCCCATCCCTACCATTCGCGGCATTTCGCCGTTGAAGGACAAGGATGGCGGCTATGTCCTCGATGAAAACGGCCAGCTACAGTTTCCAGACTTCCCGGTAGCGCCCGGTAGCTTGTGGCTCTTTGAGAGCAAGGACACGGTTGCTGAATATCTGGAATTCAAGGGGCAGGGTGCGGCTACGCTCGAAAACTCGGTCAAGGAGATCAAGGACGAACTGCGCATCGCAGGCCATTCCATTGTCGCTCCCGACAAGCCTGCACCAGAAGCGCCCGAAACCCAGATGATCTACCGCGCAGCGGAAATGGCCATCCTTGCCAGCTTTGCGCGCACAATTTCCGCCAAGATGCTTCGCGCTCTCAAGCTGCTCGCGCGCTGGGCCGATCCGGCGGCAGAAGCTGACCTGACATTCTCGGTAAACAAGGACTTCGTGCCACAGAGCTTGTCGCCGCAGGCAATCTCTGCGCTCCAAGGTCTATGGCAGGCCGGTGCTATCACGCATGACCAGCTATTGCTCTGCCTCAAGGATGGTGAAGTGCTGTCGCCGGCGCTCGACGTTGCGGCCGAAATCGAAGCCACGAAGGTCGAGGTCGCGGACAGGCCAAGCACTGAGGCTCTATAATGGCCACAGTCAATCAGTCCCTACAGGACCGCGCCATTGCCCACGCCATAGCGATCAGTCGCTATGGCAATGGCATTTCCGACCGCATCGTCAAATTGCTCAACAGCGCCGATGCTGATCTTCTGGAGAAGATCGCCGGTCGGCTCGCCTCCATTGAGGAACGCGGATACGATCTAGGCCCGAAAAGCACCAAGCGTTTGCTTGCCCTGCTGGACGAGCTGCGCGCTCTCAATGCCGCGATCTATGAGCAATTGCATGACAGCCTGGCCGACGAGCTAAACGATTTCGCGGCAGCGGAAGCGGGTTTCCAGAAGGCAGCGATCGAAGGCGCATTGCTGGTGGAAGTCGGCACGAAACTGCCCGCCCCTGCCCGCTTGAAAGCCATTGTCGAAGAAGTGCCGTTTGAAGGTCGCCTGCTGAAAAGCTGGACCGAAGGCATGGAGCAAGGGCGCATTGATCGCGTCACCCATGCGATCCGTATGGGCCTCACTCAGAGTGAGACGACGGATCAGATTGTCCGTCGCATCCGTGGCACGAAAGCCGCTCAATATAGCGATGGCATCCTTGATGTTAGCCGTCGATCCGCTCAGTCGATTGTCCGCACTGCTGTTACGCATGTCTCAAATGTCACCGCTCAGGAGACGTGGAAGGCAAACAGCCATGTGGTCAAAGGCTGGCAATTTCTGGCCACGCTAGACACGCGCACCACCCTCGGATGCGCCAGCCTCGACGGAAAAGTCTTTCCAATTGGCGAAGGTCCAATTCCACCCAGACATATCCGCTGCCGCTCGATCAGCGTTGCGGTGACAAAGAGCTTCCGGGAAATGGGTATCGACAAGGACGAACTGCCCAAGGGTGATCGTGCGAGCATGGACGGTCAAATTGCTGGCGCACCGCGCTATGAGCAGTGGCTGTCCGCTAAGAGTGCCGCTGTTCAGGACGACATACTAGGTCCAGCCCGCGCAGCTTTGTTCCGCGACGGCAAGCTGAAACTGGACCAGCTTGTAAAGTCGGATGGCACAAAGCTGACGCTGGACCAGCTAAAGGAAAAATACCCTTCAATACTGAATTAGAGATGCTCACGCACAAAACGAGCTACATCGGTGATCATCCTCTCGACATCGCCCCGATTATACTCATCAGTTTTTCCGTGTGCAGCGCTGTTGCGAATTGCCGCGAGAGCTGTGACTTGCTTCTGCACAAGTGAACTGTAGCGACCAGCCTTCGTCAAATCTGCGTTCATTTTGTCGAGCTTTCCATGGGCAATCCCTTCGTCATCGCAAAGCTGGCGGATTGTGGTTTCTAAGACCACACCCGCAATCACGGCAGCGGCCGTAATATAGCTTGCCTTAAGTAGCTCCTCTGCTTGCTCAAGTTCAGTGTCGAAAACATCGCTCTGGATAATCGACCGGAGCGAGTTGCAAAGCCCACCTTCGTAATCCTGACGCGCACCGTTCAAGAGCGCCATCAGCCTCAACAGAGTGCTATGATTAGTGCCAAAATCTGCTTTTTCGTTGTGCTCAAAAGCCTTAAAATGCTCTGAATGCACCCCGCATGCCAGTGTAAGCAAATTCTTGGCTTTTGCCTTCCAAGCACGATATTCATCGTCATCAACAAATGTCCCCCTTGAACCACCGTAGCTTTTGTTCGATTCAAGCAAGACCGCCTCATCTTTGAGTAGTCTAAATTGCCTAACCAGCTTGCCATTCAACATCGATAACCCCGCTAAATACGATTGCTTCCAAGTGGAAGTAACCGAGAACGCCTGTGGCGGGAAGGACAAAAATGACCGATAATACTAAGACTGTCACGGAAGACAGCGAAACCAACACCAGCAACGACACTGCTGATCTTCAAACCGAAATCGATAAGCTGCGCGCTAAAAACAAGGAACTTCTAGCTGAAAAGCAGAAGGTCAAGCAGAAGGCTCAGGAAGCCCAAGATGCAGCCGACGAAGCAGCGGCTCAGGCAGCAGAACGCAATGGCGATATCGAAGCGCTGAAATCCGCCCATGTGAAAGAACTCAAGAAGCTGCAAGACAAGCTAGATGCAGCGGACACCGACCTGCGCAAAATCCGCATCGATAACGAACTTACTCGCGCCTACAACGAAAGCGGCAGGCCCGAACTAGCTGAGCAGTTCATTGCTTGGGCAAAGGATCGCGTTCAGTATGAGAATGGCGTTGCGACAATCGAAGCTGTCGGCGTCGGGGAATATGTCACCAACTACCTGAACAGCAACACCGGCGCACATTTCCGTCGAGTAGCCGATAATAGCGGCGCTGGTGCAAGCGGCAACAACACCACTGTTGCACCCATGAAGTTGACCAAGGCTCCAGCGACCCAGCAGGAATGGGACTATCTCGATAGTCTTCCAGCGGACGTTCGCAATGCGCTTTGCGATAGCATCAGCGCACCTCATCTAAAGGTGTGAGAACTTAACTTAGAACCATCGGGATAAATAACGGGCAAGCAGAGATAGCTTGCCCGGCTCCGACATTGTGGGCCGCAGTTCACTAAGTTGGAGACAAACAAAACATGGCAATTACCAATACCACTATCACTGGTCTTGCTGGTTCCGAGCGCAAGATGGAAGTCCGCGTAGACGCCATCCGTGAAGCATCGAATGAACTGGTAGGCACTGGTCTGACCGCTTCGAGTGAAGAAGTCACCGCTCTTGCTAATGGCGGCCCTCGCAAGGTATCGCTCGACTATAAGAAGCCCCTTTCCGCTGACGTTTTCAACGTCACCAGCGACAACATCAACACTGAAGGCGATGTTGGCAACATGGAAGGTGGAAGCTACAGCGTCCAGCGTCTGGACCTCAACTATGCTTGGGGCACCACCGACCTGACCCAGATTGTGACCCAGTATGGTCGTCAAGGCGACATTTACGCGGGTATCGCTGGCTATCAGAACGCAGTCACCAAGAGCCTGATGTCGTCGGCACTCAAGGGCGTTAAGGCCAAGCTGGCAACCAATGCCGCAATCACCAAGGCAGTCGCTACCGACTTCGACATGCAGGTTGTTTTCGATCAGGTAGCAACCGCAGAGGAATGGGCCGACTCGTTCAAGATCATGATCGTTTCGCATGGTCGTTATGCAAAGCTACAGGGCCAGAACGTGAATGGCTTTGTTCCAGCTTCGCAGACCCTTTCTCACTTCGATGAATACAAGGGCTATATCCTGCTCAAGAGCAACACCCACACCGACAACGATGTGACCGTTGCCCGCACTGGTGCGCTGGCTTACGGTGAAGGCACTGCACAGCAGGCTTTCGAAGTCGAGCGTCGTGCCAATGCTGCTAACGGCGGCGGCGCTGACATTCTGCACGCTCGCTTCTCGCGTGTTATTCATCCGCTGGGCATGGACTTCAAGGGTGCGATCGCAACCACCCCTGCTCAGGTGAAGAGCATCCTAGAAGCTGCGGCTTCGTGGGATAAGGTCGCTCCAGACGCACAGTTTGGCTTCCGCTTCATCCAGTTCAACAAGACCGCTTAATTCTCTCGCGAAAGGGAAACAGAAACCTGCTCTGGAAACGGAGCAGGTTTTCTTGTGCCTCATAAATACTGAAAACTCAGGAGGCCCAATGGCAGTTACACTAGATCAGGTTGATACCTTCCATGCAGATCGCGGCTACTCCGAGTGGGCAGCGATTGCTGATGACACACGTCGCGCAATGATTGTCCGCGCTCTCGATTATGTGGAAGCAAATTATGCTCCGCTTATTGCGGAGGCAGAAGCGCACCCGCGCTATCTCATGTCGGTTGCCCTTCTTGCACTTCGCCTTTTCCAGTCCGCCGATCCCATCACGGCACAGCCTGTCGTGAAGAGCGAGAAGAAGGAAATGAAGGGCATGAAGAAAGAGGTCGAGTATTTCGAGCCATCCGCCGTCGATCCCTTTCCCGGCGTGACCAAGCTAATCGATCCCCTCAAACTGCCCACGATCTCTGTCCCATCGGTTAGCTTCGGAAAGCTGGTCCGATAATGTCGTTCTATGAAGAAATGGCCGAACTAGCAGTCGAAATGCTTAACGAGTTTGGCGCTGCTGCAACCCTGAGCCGTGAGACAGTTTCCTTCGACAAGAAGAGCAATCGACGCATTGCTGTCACGGTCGATCCAGTGGCTACCCTAGCTGTCATGGATGAACTTGAAGTACTGGATGAGAACACTGGCCGTCTTGTTGTCCGCACTGTCGCATATTTGCTCGCAAAGCCAGCAACCGGCGACATTCTGATGATGGGTGATCGCAAGTGGACAATCGGCAAAGTAACCACTGTCCAGCCAACCAACCTAGCTATCATCCATTTTGCGGAGGTGGAGAATGCTTAAAATCGATCTGTCCGACTTGCTCAGTAAGACCCCAGCCATGAAGCAGATGGTGGAACAGAAAGTCGTTGAAGTGGCAGCTAAGGTCACACTTGATGTTCATGCCAACGTGGTCGCTGGTTCGCCGGTCGATACAGGTGCATTCCGTGGTGCGTGGACTGTCGAAACTCCCACACAGCCATTCGAGAATGGCAAGGTAGAGAACACCACGCCATACGGCCCACAGCTTGTTGATGGCCATTCTGGACAAGCGCCCAAGGGCTGGATCGATAATGCCGTCCTAGCTGCAACCCGACTTTAAGGAGAACCGATGATATATTTGGACGTAGATGATTTGAACGCGCGTTTCTGGACTTGTGAACTGAGTTACAAAAACGAAGACGGCGATACGGTTGTTATGCCTGATAGCCAGAAGCTAGTCGAGAACCAGCCAGACGAAGAGATTGACGCCACTCAGCCTTATGTTCGCTGGGTGATTGAACCCGGTGCAAGTGTCCAGAAGGTCAACGCAGGACCACACATGTTCAAGAGTGTTGGCACTGCCTATTTGCAGGTCTTTGTTCCAAAGGGAATGGGCACTGGTCCAGCAACCGACATTGTTGATTGCTTCCATAATCACTTCCGTAAATATCGAAGCGAAGACACTTGCTTGCGCGTCCTGTCGACGGATCAGCGCAAGGGCAATGATAAGAAGTTCTATCAGGTGAATGGCTCATTTGCCTACGAAAGCAATCGCTCCTGACCACGCAATAAATACAGGCACGGAGCCTGTTTTTGCGGCTCCCTAGTTTAACAACAAGGAGACCGCATGGCACTCGTTAGCTCATCTGATATTACGTCCAGCATCGTCGCTGAGACTGTGTTTGGCGTTACGCCAACCGCAACTGCAACCCGTTACGAACTTCCGCTTGGAGCGGACGCGGCTCTTCTGACCGCTGCTGCTACCACTATCGCAAGCCCTACTAAGCGTCCAAATCGCGCCAGCAATGGTTCGCGTCGTGGTATGGTCAATCCAGAAGGCTCGCTGGACATTCGTTTCCAGAACCATGCGTTCATGGAGATTCTGCTGCAAAGCGCTCTGTCGAACACCTTCGCTACCAAAGTGCTGAAAGCGGGCACTGTCGATAGCAGCTTCTCGGTCATCCATAAGCTGGCCAATGACATGTATAAGACCTACGCGGGCAACATGGTCACTGGCTTCTCGATCTCGACCACCGGCAATGACGAAGTGAAAAGCTCGTGGAACCTGATCGGCGCAAGCGTGACCGACGGCGCAACCGACAACGCGCTGGCTGTTACCGCGATCACCGGTGCGACCGAGTTTCTAGCATCGGAAGTCCAGAGCATCACTGTTGCGGGTCAGACCCTCTCCGTTGCTGAACTGACCTTTGAAACCACGCTGGACCGCACTCGTCGTCCGGTCCTAGGCTCGAACACCGGTCTACAGTTCGGCGTCAACGGCACTCGCGAAACCACTGTCACCGTCAGGGCTTATCGTGAGAGCTTTGCGATCAATAGCGCGATCACTGGTCTGGCTCAGGCTGTTAGCTTCGATATCGGAACAACCGGCGCTGGCTACCGTTTCCAGCTTCCTGCTGCATATGGCGATATGCCCGTCGATAGCATCAGCGATGGTTCGGCTTTCGTGACGATCACCTTCAAGGCTGGCTATGACGCAACTTCGGGCACCGACTTGGTAATCACCAAGTTGTAAGAGATAGAGAGCTACTTCCTCTCCCTTAGGTAGCTCTCGGCGGCTCTGGGCTTCGGCTCAGAGCCGCTTCCTTATCAGACGCATAAATACCTTTGCCGATAAACCATTTAGGGAGAACATAAGATGGCAAAGAACGAAACTACCGTAGCCGATGAGAACTTCGGTTTTGATATCCCAGTCCGTTATGACGCAGACGTTGCAGTTGAAGGCGTTTGGTCGCCTCCTGTTCTGGACGAGCATGACCAGTGCTGGGGTGAATTTAAGCTAGTCATGTATGACGGCGACAATCCGGCAATCAAGAAGACGCAGGAGCGCGTCAAAAACAAGTATGCCAAGGCGATCCGCTTGAAGCAAGTCACTGCTGACGATCTTGCACTTGAAGTCTTCCTTGAAGCTATCCTGCTCGATTGGAAGGGCGTCAAGAAGGGTGGCGTCGAAGTGCCATACAGCAAGGAACTAGCAAAGCAGTATTTTGCCATTCCCGCTGTCCGCAAGGTAGTCTTTGTGGAACTGCTGGAATTTGCTGCTGACGTTCGCAACTATGGCTCAGCCGACAAGGACGAAATCTCGGGAAACTAATAAAGGCTTTGGACTGGAGTATGCGTGATGATCTCGCGCTACTCCAGAAAGGAGCCGATGCCGGTAATGAGCTTGCCATTAAAGCACTAGCTGACCAGCCAGATATCGAATGGACATGGCATTGGTGGGCATATCATGAACTATCTACGGATCGTCCAGCAACACAAGGTGCGCTACTCCCCATCCCTCATTCTGCAATCCGGCTTATGGCAGACGAGTGGCATTTGAAGGGTAAAGAGCGCTCCGACTTCCTCTACATCATTCGCGAACTCGACGGCTTTGTTCTCAACAAAGCGCGTGAGCAGGCAGAGCGAGCCATGTCCTCTAAGGGCAAGTAGAGCCAGCTAAATAACGGGAACCTCTCATAAGAAGGAGAACCCGTGGCAGACGCACAAGCAGTAATTAGGATCAATATCGAGGCTGCTGGTGCGGAGGCTGGCGCTCGCCGCGTCAATCAGGCAATTGGTTCAGTCGGTAATTCCTCACGTCGCACAGCAGCGGCAAACGACAATCAGACATCAGCATTGGGTCGCCTGACCCGCGCAATGAACGACAACGCCAAAGCTGGTGGCGCAGTCGGCAAGATCATGGACGACATCAACGGTCGTTCTGCTGCCGCAATTCCGGTTGTCGGTAATCTCATTTCCAAACTGATGGGCATGGGTCCGGTCGCGGGCATCATCGGTGGTGTCGTCCTGGGTATTGGCGCGCTTGCGACCGTAGCAGTCGGAGCAGCCGCGAAGGTCGAGACATGGAAAGCCAACTTGCTGACCATGACGAAAAGCACGGAAGCCGCTGACGCTGCTTATCGTGAACTGGTCGCCTTCGGCAACAATACCCCGTTCTCGACGGAGCAGTCCGTCAATGGCTTCATTAAAATGCGCGCTCTGGGTCTAGAGACCTCGACCGAGATCATGACCAGCTTCGGCAATACGTCTGCCGCGATGGGCAAGGACATGACGCAGATGGTCGAAGCCGTTGCGGACGCCACTACCGGCGAGTTTGAACGCCTCAAGGAATTCGGCATCAAAGCCAGCCAAGAAGGCAATAAGGTCAAATTCACTTTTCAGGGCGTGACCACGACCGTCGATAAAAACGCATCGGCCATCCAGAAATACATTGTCGGGATCGGCAACACCAATTTCGGCGGAGCAATGGCCCGACAGATGGCCACCGCTCAGGGCGCGTTCTCCCAATTTGAAGATCAGATTTTCAACACACTCGCGGCGATGGGTGACGGCGTTCTCAACAAGACCGTCGGCAAGGTCGTCAATGCTGTGTCGGGTGGTCTAGCGGCTATCACTCCCCTGCTTTCCGGTATCATGGATATTGTTGGCGGCTTGCTGTCGTTCGTCGTTGATGTCGGCAGCGGTCTGCTTTCCATGTGGATCGGCGGCACTCAGGGCGCTGGCACATTCAAGAGCCAGCTTGATGGCCTAGCCGTCGCTTTCAAGTTCCTAGGTGAATGGGTCTCGATGGCGGGCAGCGTCATCGGCAGCGTTATGGGCTTTGCCGGTGATATCATCGGCATGGTCGCCGGTGGCATTCGTAGCGCGTTTGGTGCTGCTTTCGATTGGCTCATGCCCGCGACGCAATCGACTGGCCAGAGCATGGGCGAAAGCCTTGTCGGCATTCTGCGTGCGGCTCAGTATGTCGCTGGCCAGCTTCCCAATATCTTTAAGGTCGCACTGGCCGAATTGAAGGCATCGTTCATGCAGACCGGCGCGGCTCTTGCTGCTGCCCTGACTGGTGACTTCTCCAAGTTCAGCAAAATCGATCTTTCGTTTAGCCGCACTCAGAAGGTCGCGAGTGCGGTCATGTCAGGCGCTGGCCGTGTCCAGCAAGACCAGCGCGGCAATCGCAAGTGGATCGATGAAGCAGCCGGAAAATCGGCAAAGGGCAACATCGACTTTGCTGCATTGGGCAAGGACAAGCCAGCAGCGGATAAAAAGAAGGGCGGCGAAAGCGATGCCGAAAAGCGCGCCAAAGCAGAAAAGGAGTTCTGGGAAACACTCAAGAATGAAGCTGCCACTGCCGAACTGCTTGGCATAAAAGCCGAAGATCATAAAAAGCAGCTAGAGCTACAGAAAATCCTAGGCCGTGATTTGGTTGCTGCCGAGTTGCAGCGCCTGACCACCGCGACCCAGCTCGTCCGCACCAACAAGTTCCTAGCCGATGCCGCTCAGGCCCATATCGACGCTGTGACCGCTGCCGGGATCTCGGAAGAGATGACCAAGAAGCGAATTGCCGGTCTCACTCAGGATCAGATTGAGAGCGAACGAGGGATTCTGGAATTCCGCGCAAAGGCCGCGGCCGAAGGCGTGGACCTGCAAAGCGCCGCATATCAGGCCGCTGAAAAGGCACTGCGCACCGATCTTGCCCGCGTGGATGCCAACAAGCTGCTCAACCAGCAGTTGGACCGTGCTGCCGACCTGGCCGACAAATACAGCGCGTCATATCGCAAGGCACAGGCCGCAAAGCAGTCCGCGTCCGATATGGCTGCGCTCGAAGTGGGTCGCGCAAATGGCACGATCAGCGATGCGGTCTATAAGGAAATCAAAGAGGGTCTGGCACAAGCTGCGCTCGATACCTCAATGCAATTCCGCGATGAGTTCGGTCAGCGCATCGAGGCCCTTGGCGATCAATTCCAAGGTGCATTCGGCTCCGCGATCAGCAAGCTGGGCCGTGCCATTCAGGGCATTGCAGCCGCAGCTACCGGCAAGAATTTCGGTGGCCTTGGCGCAATCGGATCGCTGGTCGATGTCTTCGGTCGCAAGGTCGATGGGTCGCTAAACGGTCTGGGCAAATCGTTCCAGAGCGGCGCGAGTTCGTTTGGTGACAAGCTGTTCACAAGCAGCACTTGGACAAAGCCGCTGTCCAGCATTTCGGACAGCTTCGGTGGATTTAAGAAATCCTTCGGCAGCATGTTCAGTAAGGGCGGCGACTTTATGAGCGGCCTTGGCAACATCATGGGCAACGCTGCTAGCGGTGCTGGCCTTGGTAGTGCAGTCGGCTCGATGCTCGGCCTAAACAGCACTGGCTCATCCATTGGCGGCGCAATCGGCTCGATTGGCGGCCCTCTTGGTTCGCTGGCCGGATCGCTGATCGGCGGCGCGCTTGGTGGTCTGCTGAAAAAGGCCAAGTGGGGCACAGCGACCGTCACCAACGGCACTGTCACTACTCGCGGTAACAAGCAGGCATATGAGGACAATGCGTCCGCTGCCGGTAACAGCATCATATCGACGCTCGACAACATCGCTGCCCAGCTTGGCGCAGACGTGGGCAATTACTCCGTCTCGCTTGGTCAGTATAAGGGGAAATGGCGTGTCAGCAGCAGCGGGCGTTCTGGTAAGCTCAAGGGCAAATACAGCGACGTTTCCGACTATGGCAAGGATGGCGCAGAAGCAGCACTCCGCGCAGCCATCGCGGACGCAATCAGTGATGGTGCAATCGTCGGTGTCAGGGCTTCCACTAATGCACTGTTGAAAGCTGGCGACGACATCGAAGCGCAGATGGAAAAGGCGCTGACCTTCGAGAACGTCTTCAAGGATTTGAAGAGCCGTCTCGATCCGGTTGGCTCTGCACTCGACGCACTCAGCTTGGAGTTCAAGAACCTCACGAAGATATTCAACGAGGCAGGTGCGACCAGCGAAGAATATGCCCAGCTAGAACAGCTTCGCACTCTCAAGCTACAGGACATCATTAAGGAACAGACTTCTGGTCTGCGCGATATCTTGGACACTCTAAACGGCGAAGCAAGCGGAAAGTCCGCTATGGCGCAGTTGACCGAGAACATGGCCGCGTTTGCTTCCTACCAGAGCGATGCACTTGCGGGCAAGCAAGTCGATCAGGACGCATATTCAACTCTTGTCGATAAAATCCTTAACAACAGTCAGTCGGTCTATGGCACGAACTCTAAGGAGTATCAGGCGCTCCTTTCGGACTTGAAGTCCACGACCACCGGCTTCCTAACAAATGTCGAAACTGCGCTTGGCGTAGCTTCTACCGCTTCAACTTCGTCGGACGTGACTTCGGTTCTAAACAGCCAGACGAACGCGATCACAACCAACCAGACACTACAGACCGATTACCTCGCGCAAATCCTATCCGCGATCAAGTCGGGCAATAGCGCTGGAACTGTCGTCTACACCACAACCGGCGGAACGACTTACACGGCCATCAACGGCAAGCTGCAATATGTTTAAGGGAGGCGCGTAAATAAGCACATGGCAATAGACGCAAACAGAGCATCTTTCATCAAGAAGGAATATCGTTGGGACGTGAAGGAAGACACTGCCGTTAAGGCGCGTGACAATACCGCTCGCGAAGAAGAGTTTTCCTGCAATGTCGATCCTACTACCGCAAGCCAGCTAGGCCCGTTGATCCTCGCCCAGAACAACACTGCTCGCATTTTCACAGTGAGCATTGATGGCGTGATGACCCTTGAGGATTTTCTAACAGGCGTTCCCCGCTACATTCCCGTCATCCCCAAATACGGCACAGACGGCAGGACTTATCGCGTCCTGAGTTTCACCACCGATTTGAACAAGGGAATTACAACCGCAAAGGTGCATGGATAATGGCAGTCGTCATTTGTGCCCCTAGGGCTTTCACCGTTCAATCATCGAACAACAGCACAACAGCACCAGCGACCAATCTGAATCTCGATCACCCGTCGATGGTCTGGCGCTCGTCTAACCTGTCTTCCGTGCAGATCACCGTGCAATTGCCTGCTGGCTCATGGGATACGGTCTGCCTGTCTGACACAAATCTGCGCGCCACGGATACCATTCGCATCCGCGCAGCAGCGACCGCAGCGGCGACCACCAGTGCCCCGACCTACGATAGCACGGCTGTCCCCGCTTTTAGCGGAGCGGCGAATGGCGGTGGCAATACCTCGCTGGTTCTCACTCCGAGTGTCCGCACTGAGACATTCATCCGCATAGACATCACCAGCACGGGCAATCCGGCGACCTATGTGGAAGCGCGTCGTCTCATTATCGGCAAGCGCATTGAGGAAGATGGTATCGACCTGAACGCAGAGCATACTTTCGAGGATAACAGCCAGCGCACCGAGTATCGCAATTTCGAGACTGTCGATCCCTACGACACTAAAACATCTTGGAAGTTCAGCATCGGCTACGTCAAGGAAGCATCCTACTGGAGCAACTGGTTTCCACTGTTGCGCGATGTTGGCACTAAGAAAGGTCTGTTGTTCATTCCTGACAGCCAAAGTGTCTACTTGCAGAGCGAAGCGGTCTTTGGTCGCATCACAAGCTCAGCCAAAGGCAGTCCGGTTTCGTCCGACTATTACAAATTGGAACTCTACGTCCGAGAAATCTAAGCACTGAGCCAGTCGCTAAATAGCGATATGGCTACAGTGTATAACATGCTCCTTGAAGTTACGCCTCTCAACGGCGCGACCCCTAAAACCCTTCGCCTTACTAATGTGAGCGCCGACAAACTGGCGACCACTGCAAACGATCAAGCATGGCTTCCCTGCATCACCTCAATGCCTTCGCTGAGCTTTACGCTCTCAAGCGATGGCTTGCTCGATGACCCCAAGGTCGAACGCGGCGAGATTAGCTTCTTCTGCTCTGACGACTTCACAAACCATGAGTGGAGTAGCTATGTCTGGAACGGTGCAACTTACAAGGCTTGGTATGGCGAGCATGGCACTGACTTCTCCAACTATCAGAAATGGGGCGAAGGCAAAGCATCGAACCTAGAGCGCGAAGGCAATATCGTTACCGTTCGCTTGCTCGGTCCAGAAGCTGACCTGACTACCAAGATACTATCGAAGACATATGCGGGCAGTGGTGGCGCAGAAGGACCGATTGGTTCAAAGGGCAATCTAAAGCCGCGCTGTTTCGGCAATCCCAAGTCCGTCGAGCCTGTTGAGATTGATCCGGTCAATCTCGTTTATCAGGTTCATGGCTATGGTGCAGTCTACGCGATCCAGCCTTATGAATATGGTCTTCCACTGGATGCCACTCAATATAAGGGCAATGCCACTTCATATGCGAACCTGATCGCCGCAACTCTAAAGCCGGGTGAATATGCGACTTGCTTTGCAGAAGGCTTGTTCCGTTTCGGTGGCACTCCTACTCCAAAGATCACCGCTGACGTTTCTATGTCAGGTGGCACTACCCTGCCCGCTGTCGCTACTGCGCTGCTTCAAGCTGCTGGCGTGTCTGCCGATAAGATCGGTGATTTCTCCGCGTTCAATGCCGTTGAAACGGACCTGTATGTCACCAGCCAGACCGAGTTCTTCGACGCGCTGCAAAAGCTGTTCAGGGATGCCGGCGGTTATGTCTTTGCGGACAAGAACGGCGTTTATCAGTGCGGCAAGTTCTATCAGTCCGCTAAAAGCGCGGTCACGCTTAATGCGGATCGCTCGACGTTTCCCCTGTTTCTGGATTGGAAAGAAGAGCCGCCAAAGGCTCCGATCTGCAAAGTCAGCTACGGTTATCAAAAATGCTGGGGCGTCCACTCGGACAGCGATGCTTCGCCAATCGTCAATGAACTGGCGGAAGCTGCTGATGAAGCGGCTCTAGCCGCACAGACTGCCCAGACGACTGCCGACAACGCGCAATCGCTGGCCAATGACGCCAAGGGCGTTGCCGACACTGCGCTTGATGCGGTCAAGGATGACGACGGCACGGTCATCAAGTCCAAGACCATTCAGGAGAAGGTCAACGAGGCGAACGCCGATATCGCTGATCTGGTCGAGACATATGGCAGCACGGCAACCGCAGCAGCATCGGCCAATGCGGCTAAAATCTCAGAAGACGCGGCAAAGGCAGCAGCGACCACTTCTCAGACCGCGAGCAATAATGCTGCTCAGGCAAAGGCCGACGCAGAAGCAGCAGAGGCGGATGCCATTGCAGCAAAGACCGCAGCGGAGACAGCCAGGTCACAGGCCCAGACCGCAGCGACCAACGCGACCACGGCGAAGACCGCCGCTGAGACTGCAAAGACCGCTGCTGAAACGGCCAAAACAGCGGCACAGACAGCAAAGACCGACGCGGAAACCGCATTCAGCAATTCGACCACGGCAAAAAATGCTGCCGTTGCGGCTCAGGGTGCGGCCGAAACTGCCCGCAATAATGCCCAGACCTACGCGACCAATGCCAGCAATAGCGCAACTGCTGCATCTGGTTCGGCATCGACCGCCAGCACCAAGGCCACTGAGGCAGGAAATAGCGCGACCGCAGCACAGGCAAGCAACGTCTCTGCCACGTCTACATATAATGACCTGCTCAACACGGTCTATAATCAGCCGTTGCTACCGTTTTCGTTTGAGGAAGGCACAAAGCACTGGACCCGTGTTCGCAATGGCGCACCTGCAACCCTAGCGACGACCACAGGCACTCAGGTCACAGATGCGGATCTCGGTCAGGCGCTACAGCTCTCCGATTGGACCTCTGCCGGAACGAATATCCTGAGCAAAGGCGCGGTCGCTGTCTCGGCGGGTCGCATCTACGAAGTGACGGTTCGCTTCAAGGTCACGGCTTCCGACGGTTCGGTCAGCTTCAACCCGATCCTCGCGACTATGGCCGAAAACTACGTCGGCACAGATGGATCGTCAGCAGCATTCGCTTCGGGCGGTTCGTCTAGCGTCACAACCAACAATACCGTCCAGACCTTCACTGCCAAATTCGCGATCGGTGGCGGCATTGGCATCGCCTCGCTTCCATCCAATACCAAATATATCCGCCCAGGCCTTCGACTGAACTCGTCTGAAAGCGGGCTTGCTCTCGTTATCGGTGAAATTCGCCTGCTCGACGTTACCGAGCGCGAAGCATCAGCCGCGTCCGCGAATGCAGCTTCCACTTCTGCCAGCGCCGCAGCGACCAGTGCTACCGACGCGGGCACTTCTGCATCTGCTGCCCAGACCAGTGCGACCACTGCCACCACACAGGCCGGTAAAGCATCCACGTCCGCGACCAACGCCGCGACGAGCGAGACAAACGCTAAGGGGTCGGAAAATGCGGCCAAAACGTCTCAGACAGCCGCTGCGACATCCGCAACGAACGCGGGCAACTCGGCTACTGCCGCAGCGACATCGGCGTCCACGGCTAGCTCAAAAGCGACGGAAGCAAGTCAATCCGCATCGACCGCGACCACACAGGCTAACACTGCAACCACGAAGGCCGGTGAAGCATCGACCAGTGCGACGAATGCCGCAACCAGCGAAAGCAATGCGCTAGGGTCGAAGAACGCAGCAGCGACTTCCGCGACCAACGCCGCGACCAGCGCCACAAATGCCGGAAATAGCGCGACGGCTGCAAGTGGCTCGGCATCGACCGCAGGCACAAAAGCCACGGAAGCGGGTAACGCGGCGACTTCTGCCGCAGCATCGGCGGTGTCCGCGAACTCGACCTATAACAGCACGCTCGGTGCGCTCTATGTCACTTCGCCCATTTTGCCATCGACCTTTGATGAAGGCGCGAAGCACTGGACCAACCAGCGAACCGGCAATCCAACCAGCTTAGCCGACATTCCCGGAACGGCGGTGATCGACGCCGACATGGGTCCGTCGTTGGAATTCAACAATTGGGCCGGTGCAGGCAATAATATCCTGACCAAAGGCGTGATCGCACCAAAGCCCGGTCGCATCTATGAAGTCTCGGTTTCGTTCAAGATCACTCAGAGTGACGGCTCGGTTAGTTTCAACATAGCGTTGGGAACGATGCTATCCGGCTTCGGAACAGCAGCATCCAATTATAGATCAAGCACTATCGGTAACTATTCGACCACCGGTTCTGTCAATGTCCTAACTGCCAAATTCTCGCTTGATACCATCTCCGGTGTGACCACCATCCCAGCCGATGTCGTGCTATTTCGCGCTGGCATTCGCCTGAACTCATCAGAGACTGCGGGATCGCTGATTTTCCGTGTTGGTGAAATTCGCATCACGGACGTTACCGAACGCGAAGCGGCTCTAGCTTCGGCAAATGGTGCAGCGGCTAGCGCATCGGCGGCAGCAACTTCCGCTTCCACTGCATCGACCAATGCGACGAATGCTGGAACGTCGGCCACGTCGGCGTCGAATTCCGCAAACACCGCAACCACCAAGGCAGGCGAAGCATCGACCAGCGCCAGCAATGCAGCGACCAGCGAGAGCAACGCCAACGCATCGAAGAATGCGGCTTCGACCAGTGCAACAAGTGCCGCCAATAGCGCGACTGCTGCCGGTGGTTCGGCGTCTGCAGCATCCGGCAGTGCCAGCAACGCCCAGACCAGCGCAACGAATGCGGGCAACTCGGCATCGTCGGCCGCTGCTTCGGCGGTTTTAGCTTCATCCAGCTTTGATGGCGCGAAAGTAACCGCCGCATCGCTGTTGCCATCCGACTTCATGCAAGATGGCTTGTTCTGGTCGCACACTTTTACGGGTGTGCCCGGCTCTCAAGCCGCTTTGTCCAATGCGGTCTCGTATCTCGATGTCGCCAATGTCGGTCGCGTCGCTCAAATGGGCGGTACAACCACATATCGATACATCGCGCCGCTGGGTGCTGTCAGCGTGATCGCCGGTCGAACCTATCGCCTAACCATGTCGGTGCGCGCAACATCTGCCACTGCACCGGGCGTGCGCCTCTACGGCATTTACCTGTCCAGTTCATATGGTCAGATTGGTCAGCCATCCACTCTGCAGACCCTTTCGGTCCAAAACCAGTGGTATAACGTAACAATCGACGTAACCGGTGACGCAGTGATCGCGGGTAGCGGCGCTTACTTGCGACCATTGCTGCGCCTCGAACCGGGCGAAACACACACGATCCAGCTCGCATTTCTGAAAATCGAAGATGTTACGAGCCAATTGGCCGCTGCCTCGTCTGCTTCCGCCGCCGCAACCAGCGCATCGTCGGCAGGCACGTCCGCGACCAACGCGGGGAATAGCGCGAACAGCGCAACCCAGTCCGCAAACACGGCTTCCACCAAGGCCAACGAAGCATCCAATAGCGCGACCTCGGCGGCCAATAGCGCGTCTAGCGCGTCGTCGTCCTCGACCGATGCCAGCAACAGCGCGACCGCCGCGAACTCGTCCGATGTTTCCGCGAAGCTCAGCGCGGCTTCTCAGATGCCATCGGATTTCCAGCAGGACGGCAAGTTCTGGCAGCAGGGTTTTGGCGGTCTACCGGCTGCACTAAACCCGATCACCGCCAATTCGACCTTCGCTTTCGTCAACAACAGCGATGTCGGTCGATCCATGCGCGTCACTGCAAATAGCCAGATTGACGTTGGCAATATCGGAATGATGCCGCTCCAAGCGGATCGCGTTTATCGCATCACCGCAAAGGTCCGTCAGCAGACCGGTTCTGTTTTTGCCCAGCTTCAGCTTTACCGCATTGGCGTGAATACGACCGGCAGCACGATGGGCAATGGCACAGTTCAGTCGACTTATACTTTTACCGCGCTGAACCAGTGGGTCGAACTGACCGGCACTGTTCCGGCATCCACGACCAACGCAATGATTGCGGCTGGCGCGTCCAGCATTCGCTGCTTGCTGCGCCTCTTGGCTGCGTCATCCACGGTCACGGTCGATTATGCATTCATCCGTATTGAGGATATCACCGAAAGCACGGGTGCGGCCGGATCAGCAAGCGCAGCAGCCAATAGCGCTTCTCAGGCATCCGCAAGTCAGTCCGCTGCTGGATCGTCCGCTTCATCGGCCCAGACCAGCGCAACCAACGCGGCGACATCAGCGGGTCAGGCATCGACCAGTGCAAACAATGCGTCGACATCGGCCAACAATGCCGCTGGCAGCGCCAACACTGCATCGACACAGGCGACGAACGCCAGCAACTCCGCAAATGCCGCATCTGGCAGCGCGACGAGCGCCAGCAACAGCGCATCAGCGGCTAGCACGTCGGCATCGAACGCGGGCAACAGCGCATCGACCTCAGCGGCGCAGGCTCTTTATGCTGGCAGCTATGCGACCGGCAATTTCGTCGCAAAGCCGACATTTGAAGACGGTAGCACGGGCATGTGGAATGGCTCGGTGTCCGTCACCAGTTATTCCAACGGCTCGATAGGCACGACCAAGGAACTGCGTAGTCAGGCGCGTGACGCCACCGAAGGTGCAGAGTTCATTCCGCTACCCCAGACCAATGATCGCGTTTTTCGCATTTCGGGTTATGCGCGCTGCGGCTCATCATCTGCATATCCGGTTAACGTCGGCATTCAGGGACAATTGGCCAACGGATCATATTCGTTCCCATATAGCCGTGCGGCTAATGCCGGTGTCACGACCTGGAGCTATTTCGAGTTTAATCTCGGCATTCCGGCAAACATCCTTCGCTTCAAGCCTTTCGTCCAATCTCAGAACGACGCCGGTCAAGCCGGGTCCGTGCATGATGCGCGTGTCGTCGGACTTCGCATTGAGGACATTACCGAAAGCAACAGCGCAGCCGGATCAGCGAGCGCAGCGGCGACCAGTGCGTCTAACGCCCAGACCAGCGCCACAAATGCAGGCAATTCAGCCTCGTCGGCTAGTGGCTCGGCCAACACGGCAGCGACACAAGCGAATAATGCCTCAAATAGCGCCAGCGCGGCTGCTGGTAGCGCATCGAGTGCCGCGACCCATTCGTCTAACGCTGGATCATCCGCAACATCGGCAAGCAATTCCGCAAACACGGCATCGACCAAAGCCAATGAAGCATCATCCAGTGCAAGCGCGGCATCTGGTTCGGCCGCGACGGCATCCAGCGCAGCATCGACGGCTACCACCCAAGCAAATCTGACTGCTCAGTATAGCACTGGCGGCGGCAATCTCCTGACCAACACGGAATTTGCGGTGGACACTTCCGGCTGGTGGACCGGCATCAACAGTCAGTCGAATGTCGTGTTTCCCATCAACGGCGGTGGCAACGACTGGCATCCGCAATATGTGAACGCGATAAGCATTTATCAGCAGAACAGCAGCAGTTCGGGAAGTTCCGACTGGATGCAGGACATCACGATCCAGCCAAGCAAATGGTACGATGTTTCGGTCCAAGTCGCAGCGCATCGCTGTCAGGTGCAAGTCTATCTTCAGTTCCAGAATGCGTCTGGCGGTGCAGTTTCAACTCCATCGTCTGGCGCCCTAACTCCGCTTAGCGGCGGCATTAGCATGGGCAACTGGACGCAGGTCGGCTTCAAGGGGCAAGCCCCTTCCGATGCTGTGAAGGCCCGTTTGTATCTTCGCAAATTCGGAACGCTCAGCAATCAATCTGATAGCTGGGCATGGTTCATGCGCCCGCAAGTGCGCGAGACATTCGCAAATGCTCCGACGCCTTGCAGCTACTCGCCCGGCAACGGCAGCGCAGTGGCGACCACTCAGCAGGCATCCATCAATAGCGCACAGACTGCAATCGCCACCGCAAACTCGTCCATCGCGAGCCTGAACAATAGCGTCTCGACGCTGAATTCCTCCGTGAGCGTCCAGCAGACCGCAATCAACAATCTGAACGGCAAAACCGCTGCCTATTGGCAGGTCAATGCCGTGTCGGGTGGTCGCGCACAGTTGACGGTCTTCGCTGATAGCAACGGCGGTGGAGGCGTCGATATTGTGGGCGATCTTCGCATTTCCGGTAACGCGATGATCGGTGGCACGATCAACCCGGAAGCGCTGGCTCTACAGCGTTTCGTGAAGCGTATTGGCCCTGTGACAGTGGCGGGCAATCCTGGTGCTACGATGTATTCCGGCAGCCTTGGTCAAACCACTGGCTACGGCAGCTACCTGCTGGAAGGCAATCTCTCGTTCACTTATCTGACCGGCAGACAGACGAGCACGCAGAGCGGAAAGCCATATTACATCGACTATCTCCAAGACGGCGGCCTGACTATCTACATCAAGAAGAATGGCGTTCTTCTCGCAAGTGCTTCGTGGACCGGCGCGGCTCAGAGCACCTACGCTTCGCGTTCGTTCTCTGCTGCGCTCACAACGAACTTCGACGGCCCTGACCCGGACACGTTCACCGGTGACGTGACTATCGAAGTTGTCCCGTTCAAGGGCAACACCGATACCGGAATGGTCAATCAGGGCGACTACTACACGCGTCAGATCAGCGGCAATTACTTGAACTTCTCGATCAACAATCTGCGGCTGAAATGGACGTTCATCTAATCCGATAATTACAAGAAAGAGAGGAATATCTATGAACCAATACGCAAATCCAAACCTAACACAGCGCCAGCAGGTTGAAGCCAGCCTTGAAGCAATCGAACTAAGGATGACCGCTGTCGATGAAATGATGGAAGACGCTACTGCGGCTACCGACACGGCACTCGACTATGTGACTGCTCAAGTAATTGCTCAGCATGTGAGCATTCTCAACGGCAGCAAAATCCAGCTTGAACAAGAGCGCCAGCGCCTAGCTAACATCATTGCAGTCTGGGACGCAGCCTAACTAAGTTGCCGGGGGGTTCATTCTCCCGGCACTACCATGAGTATCTGACGACCATTCCTCTAAATACGGAATACCATTTGGAGGTCGCCAGACTATGAAGATCAAACTCACTTCCGTTATCGACAAGGTAGCTACCGTTGTCGCCAAGAACAAGGTAGTCGCTGCTGCCGCCGTATCCCTCTTCGCTATCATGGGCGTTGTTTCTCAAGAAGACGCCAGCACATGGACTAACATCGTGACAGCGGTTGCTACCGTAGTCAGTCAGGTGCTGTAATGATCCATCATCTGGAAGATGCCCGAAACATCGGAGACATTCTGTCTGGCCTGCTGGCCGTTGGCACTCTAGCCCAACTCCTGCCTCAGATCGCTGCCGTGCTATCGATTGGCTGGACACTCATTCGCATTGCGGAATGGATCAGGTCAAAGATCAGGAAGCGACGTATCGATCCCCTCGATCTCTAATGGAAAAGCCCCGGAGTGCTTCCGGGGCTTCTTTGTATCAGTTTGACAGCTTCCATAGCTTGGCGGCTTGCAAGCCCTCCGTCTCGTTATCGTATGACTCTACCAACTCGATCAGCTTTGCCGCTCGAAGTATTACCATTACCGGGTCAGTGGGCTTGTCCCTTAGAAAAACATCAGCCCCAAGTTCGCCACATGCTTCAATCCATTGTTTGGAGGTCACGGGTTTAAACCCGTGATAAGCAATTATAGCATCAAAGTCCGCTTTCAGGGTTTCGAGAGTGACCTTGCTCATGCCGTACCTCCAAATGTCAGCTTGAACAGCATTGCTAGATTGCGTTCCGTTTCTATGTCTTCATTGAAGACCCATACTAGCACTGATGGACCGTCGATTTCCCTTGCATCGACGCAGCCCATCATTCCCTTAGCAGTCCCTATTTCACACTCGCTCCAAGCGAAATAGTCCCATATGTCTGCATTCTGCTCACTGAACCATTCATCATACTTTTTATAGGCAATGGTTCTCGCGACTGTATCGGCGCTCAAGCAAATGAACATCTGAGCATCAATCGCCTGCGTTTCAAGAAGTATAAACTCATCACAGTATGCTTCATAAGATAGGGCTGTCTTAACTTCGATTGTCATGGGAGTTTTCTCCTTCTCTTGTTGATTTAGCACTGTCACTTTCGACCGCCCCACGGTCTAGCGACATAGACCTCACCCCTTGCAGCGGCTTCCCTGACTTTGCGATTTTCCCTACTGTCATGCATCTTCTCGGCAGCACTACGCTTTACCACTGCAGGTTGCCCCCTTGGCTTCGGCTCAGGAATGTCGGACTGCATCTTAACGACCTTGCATCCGGGGAACTTCTGCTCAAGCCAACGAGCAGAGCCTTCGCTGACCACGCATACAGTAACATCGTTGGTCGAATTAGGAACGCGCAAGCTACTGCGCATCATCGCCTGATACTCATTCTGGTATTGAAGCGTGACCTTTAGTTCTGCATCGGACAAGCCAATTGACTTTAGGAAAGCTGCTGCACCGCTGCTATGATTAATGGCCTTGATTAGCGCGACCTTATGCTTGCTCTGATAGTTTCTGCGATTGATACCGACTGTGATTTGTGGAAGCATCACACCATCGCTGAACAGGAAAGCACCATGCTTGTGATTGGCCTGCCAGATATAATCCGTATCAAGTTCGGCTTCGATAGCATCGACAACCGCGTCTAGAACCGTGCCTTTTGCATGGGCCTGAGCCGAATGATACTGCGACCAGTTGCCATCAATGAGATACTTGATCGTCAAACGAGGGCCGCTCGTATGCTGCTGATAGCGCAGATTTGAGCCGATGACCGGATGCTGCTTCCAGTCGATGTTGTATAGCTTCTCCCAGATTTTGAACAGTTCGGTATCGGAGAAGTTAGCGCCCATCATGGTCACGCTTGCGAAGCCCTGCACAAAATCCGGCTTCTGGAACGCATAGAATGAGATCGTCTTGCGCTTGCCCGTATTGGACACAAGGTCAGCATACTCGTCGGCATTGACGACCAGCAGCTTATCGGGATTTAGAACGTCATCGACCAGCGCCTTAAAGATCGCAAAGGCCGCGTCTTGCGTTTTGTTCTCGGCCAACGAGCGAAGTGCGCCAACGTCGGAAGCCATGACCTCAACGGACTGCCCGACTAGCGAACCACCAAGTTCCATGTGCGCCGTGATGAAGCCATGCGACTTAGCGATGTTCATGTCATGCGTGACAAATGCACCGGGAACCTCGTCCACGATGATATGCCAGTAGCGCCTATAGGTGTCGGGCAAACGGCCAAGCGCCTGTTGGCTGATAAGCAGGATTTCACCGATTTTCGGATCAGCATCCTTCATGTGGTCGAGAATGCGAGCAGTTACCGGATCGCGCTGATATGAGCCGCTTGGGGATACGATCTTCGTGACCTGAACGCCGCTATTGCGGGCCAGAATGTCGGCTTCCGTTTGGTCAATTAATTGGACGATAGGCTGCGCGATGACGACCTTTTGATTGCTCTGTGCAAGTTGGATTGCATGTGTGATCGCTGCATAGGTCTTGCCCGATCCAGCGGGCGCGCTCACGTTATAGAATTTGTGACTGGTCATTTCGTTACCTCAAAGAAAAAGCCCGACTGTGCGGGCTGGAATTGCACAGTCGGGCCAATTTCTTTGATCTGTAGAGCAAGGCCATCGCTGTCATAGACGACAGCGTTTCCAGCCCTGCGTCTACATTGTTATTTATCTAATTTCTGTTCTACAGCACTCAAACGGCCCCAGTCATTATTTTTCTGATGTTACGCGCTCACTTATGATAACTTGTTACAGTATCTTACTATAGTATTAGTGTAACATCTGACCAATTACTAAATTCAAACTGCGGATGTGCTTTCTGCGGATTGGCTTGGACGCGAAAGCGGACAAACAATCTGCGGGAAAGCATATCAGCAAGCGAACCGAATGGACGCGAACGCGGACAAGCGGCTTCGCTATCTACCTGACGGCTATCGGTTAAAAAGCCGTTGGCGGCATCTACGACCGTGCCTCCCGGCCCAGTCGTAGATAGCTAGCGAATACTGCTTCCCGTTCAGGGGCAAGCCCTTCACTCCCAGCAGCATCGCAGTTCGAGTTAAATGGAATTCCTGGGAAATGCGATATTCAGGCAATATCCTGTCAGGACGAAATAGGAATCAAATCCGGCGAAGCCTTCGCGGTTAAGTGAGCGCGTAACAGCCCATTTACCCGATTTTAACGCCTGTCAGATTAGGTCGATCAGGTCGGGGCAACCTGACTGCTCTTTGAAATAAGCCATATTGTTCCGATATTTGCGGGGTCATCAGTCTCTCACTCTGAGTGAGCGGCAATGTCTTGGAGGAAACTCCTTTGCAGCCCAGCGCAGCGGTTAGTCCCACGACCTGTGACCGTGTCTCAGGCCGACGAACTCAAGACCAATCTCAGGATTGGTTGCGGTTCACTATACGCTGAAGGTCGAGAGTTGCGGCAGTAATGTCGCTCATAGCTGCTCGTCCACTCTGCAAATAGGAGTGCTGTATGGTTAAGGAAATGGAAGTTCAGGAAATTAAGGCCGCCGTCGACAAGTTCAACGACGAGTTCAAGGCGGTACTAATTGCGGAACAGGCTAACGTGGCTAGGGCTATTGCAGCTCGCGATACGGAAGCGTATCGCTTTGCTGCTGGGCTTCTGACGCTGGCATTGTTGTTGAAACCGGCTGAGGTGTCGGCTCCGTTTGTTGATTTTCTCAACAAACGGGGTCAGCGGACAGCAAAGGACGGTGACAATCTCTATCTCCCGTTCGTGAAGGCTATCTGTGCCGTTAAGGTGGAAGATGGTCATGACGAAAAGTGGACGATGAACCCTAAGGAAAAGTCTTTCCTCAAGTATGCGAACATCGTTCGCCAGCTTGTGGAGGAACACAACAAAGGGAACATCAGCGGCAGCGTTGAGGACTTCATTGCGAATTACAAGTGGAAGGACCGCACTAAGTTGGGCGCTCTGGAAGCTCGTGACCGCGCAGAACGTCCGAATAAATCGCAGACTGAACGTGTCGAAAAGGCAGTCGAGAAAGGTCGCAAGGCTAATCCCGTTGCCATTGTTGACATGAAGTTGGGCTGCGATGACGGAGACGTCGTTAGTTTCTGGGGGGTTATGAAGGATGGCCAGCTTCAAGTTATGGATGCGAGCGTTGTTAATAGCAAAGCGGACGACCTCTACTACAAGCTGGGCAAATCTCTGCCTGCCTGACCATGAAGAGCAAAAAGCCCCCGGATTAACTTCCGGGGGCTTTTCTTATTTCTAAACTGGATTGAGCAGCCCAGTGTAACCTCATGTTACAGGTTATTTACGGGCATTCTCATGACGTTTCCGACTACGATACACATATTGCATCGGAACATCATACAGCGCGGCAACAAGGCTAGCTGGTCCGGTTGCGTTTGCTATCTCAAGCTCTTTGGGATGAACGAAGCGCTTGCGGCCTAGTGGTTTCGCGTCCCGCTTATGGCTTCGCCGTTTCGAGCGATCGACAACAGGTTTGATGCGCACCGGCTCTCCGACATTCTCGCCGCGCATGTGTTGCTCAACTTCGGACAATTTCAGGATAACGTGATTGGTGTAGGTCATGCCTCATTTTACGAGGCTTGACCCGGATAAGTCATTATTTCACGAACAGCGCGGCTTCGGCGGCACGACGCTTTGTCAGACCCGTCAGGACGCGACCACCGGCTTTGTCCCACCGAGCGAACTGTTGAGCAGTACCAGCATAATTGCCCGCATTGAGCATCTTCAACAGCGTGGATGAGCGCAGCGCACCAACGCCGACATTGAATGTGAAGCTGACCAACGCACCTAGCTGATTAGCACTGACCGGCACTTTTACGAGCGCACGGACCTGTGCCTCATATGCATCATATTCCTTGATGAGAGCCGCGTCGGCTTCTGCCTGCGTGATCTTCTGACCAAGCTGGACCTTCTTGCCGTTCCATGTGGTGAAGCCCCAGCCGATAGTCGGCACTTTTGCGGGGCAGAGATAAGCCGAGAGCCTACAACCCTCGAACTGTCGGATTAGGCCAAGGCCATTACGGGATGAGTTTTCCATCCCATAGTTAGCATGGGATGAAAATCCGTTTGAGCCGTTCAGTCCTCGTATTTGAAACGATAAGAGTCGGTTTCGAAACTCACGCTGACCGAGCCAAACGGCGTAGCATGAGCATGG
>ERZ1292629.837-Hain-H43-01um-R1-837-length-33411-cov-14_pt1 | contig 33411 bp, 34 predicted proteins | sample MGYA00564399_ERZ1292629 | MGnify/ENA primary metagenome ERZ1292629 (study PRJEB36523, sample SAMEA6512636) | groundwater metagenome | collected 2019-01-08 | study: AquaDiva: Metagenomics assemblies of 32 groundwater samples
GGGTGTTTTGCTGAAGGGAGAAAAGATGTGACGATTACGAACGAGTGTATCAACCCTGCAGTTGAAACTGAGTTGGTTGCTTGTTTGGGTGGGGCGAGTGCAGTATGTGGGGATGGTATCCGTGAGGGGGCTGAAGTGTGTGATGGAACTGATATCCCCAACGGTGAAGCGTGTACCGATTATAGTCATACACCGCCGTATACGTCAGGGACGGTAAGTTGTGATGATGAATGTAACCTTGATAAAAGTGGTTGTGGCTATTGTGGAAATGGCATTCGAGAAGGTGCTGAAGTGTGTGATGATGGGGACAACGAAAATGATGACGGATGTTCATCGACATGTGCCTTAGAAAGTTGCTCTGCCACTAATCTTGCGTGGAGTTTAACAAGCGTGCGAGAAGGATATCCCGTTAATGTAGAGGCATTGTTGCAGACGTGCGGCACTAAAACATTCTCATTCCAAGTGTGGGAGTATGATGTGGGCGGAACAGATGTAGAAGTGACTCCGGGGCCTGCAAGCAAAGTCATAAGTCAAGGCACTACGGATTTTGCACATACGTGGCACGAAACAATTTGGGCGAGCGATAAGGCGGGAAGTCAAACGAATCCTCCTGAATACTACTTTAAGATTCTTGTCCAAGGCGGATCCACGTACACAAGCTCTAAAGTTGATGTAGAAGAACTAAACGTGAGGGCGTGTGGAGATGAGATTGTGGATACGGGCGATGGGGAGCAATGTGATGGTGAGAACTTAAATGGGCAGACGTGTGTGGGTCTGGGGTACACAGGGGGAACATTGACATGTAACGCACGAGGAACGGGCGATTTAGTAGAATGTCTATTTAATACTGCAGGTTGCCAAGGTGTCGTACAACAATGTGGAAACGGCCTTCGAGAAGGAGCTGAAGCGTGTGATGATGGAAACGAAGAAAGTGAAACAAGTTGTACACAATACGGAGGTTCACAGACATTCTGTAATGCGGATTGTAGCGCGACATTCCAATTAACCTGTGATTCGTGTGGGGATGGAACAATTGATTCCGGATGGGGTGAGCAATGTGATGGCTTGCTCTTTGGTGGCGCGACGTGCGCCTCGATGGGATTCCCGGGAGGAGGTTCGCTAACGTGTACCGGCAGCTGTCAAATTGATTTGGGAGGATGTGGCTATTGTGGGGATGGAACAATAGGGGGTCAAGAGGTATGTGACCCTACGGTTGATGGGGGTGCATGTACGACGGGAGGCACTGATCAAACCGGCGGAGGAGATATGACGGGCAATGCTATTGGTCAAGGAAGTGGAGAGCCCGGAGTATGCTCGGATGATTGTATGTCGTGCCAGACGTCTGATTTGACCGGAGGTTCGTGGTCACAATCATCGGGATCCGAGGGAGACAGCATATCTGCGCATGTCGAAGGTGTTCGCATGGACGGTTCTCCAAATATTGTTGTCACGGTGTATGAAGATGACCTTGTGGGCGATGACCAAGTGGGACAATACGGCGCGACATTCGGACAAGGGGCTTCTTTTGTGGATATTCCGATGGTCGCACAATGGGACTGCGATGGATTCCAATTCATGTGCGATATGTTCGGGGGGCGTGCAGAGTATTACTTTGTCGCGCATGTTACTGACTATCCCGATATATCGGTACAGAGCAATGTAATGTGGACAACGGAACGCAACCCTTCATGTTTGAACGGATATTACCAACCCGATTCGGGAGAAGAATGTGAGCCCGATATTAGTATGGGAGGTTCGTGCACGCCCGATTATGGAAGTTCATGCAACTATTGCAGCCAGAGTTGTAATGTCGAAACAGCGCAAGGAGGATATTGTGGAGATGGAACCCCCAATGGAGCTGAAGCGTGTGATGGAGGTTCGCTCTTTTGCACGACTGACGATGGTTATTTAGGTACACAAGATTGTGCAGGAGACTGTTCAGGATATCAGGTATGTAGCTCTTCGTTGTATTGTGGAGATGGAATGAAAAACGGAGATGAATCCTGTGATGGTGGCGACTTGGGTGGAGAGAGTTGCATGACACTTGGTCTGGGGTACACAGGAGGAACGCTCGGATGTTTGGCAGGATGTAGTGGATTTGATACCTCGGGGTGTACGACAGATGGTGGACAGGTATGTGGAAATGGTATTGTTGAAGGTACGGAAGAATGTGATGGTAACAGTCGCGAGTGTTCGGTAGATGATTCTGGCGGGAGTGGTCAGGGGTCCATTACGGGTGAGGCTACGGGGTCTGGTTCAGGTATTGGAGACAGTGGTGCGCAAACAGGTACTGAATACTGCACCGATCAATGTACTTGGTCTGGGACGTGTGTTGTTAATTCTTAATATGAAAACAAATTTTTTATTCAGGAGAGGAGTGAGCCCTGTTGTTGCGACGACGTTACTTATTGCGATTGTGATTACGCTTGCAGGAGTAGTATTCATTTGGGCACAAGGGTTTGTGCAAGAAGGTGTACATAAACGTGGCGAGCCGATTGAGCGTTCGTGTGATAGCCTTAACTTTGAAGCGGATGTAGTTCCTGAATCGGGAAGTTATACGCTTGAAATAAATAATCGAGCAGATATTCCTATTTATGGATTTGCGGTGCGTGTGCTTGGAGAAGGAAAAACACTTATTGAGGAGTTGCCCCCGACACCGGTTGAACCAGGAGCATCATTGCGTATATCGCTTGCGACCCTTGATTTGACGGGAATTTCTGAGTTAACGGTGGTCCCTATTTTGCTTGGTCGACGAGGAGATAGCGGTAATGAAGCATTCACATGTCCCGATCGCACGGGGCAAGGCGTGACCTTGCTTTAAACGCGAAAGGTATAAAAAGCATTCATGATTACAAAAGAGATGTTTACAAGGAGAGGTGTGAGCCCGATTATTGCGACGGTGCTCTTGGTTATTTTGACGTTGGTTGCCGTAGGCATTCTTGCGGCATTTGTTATTCCTTTTGTGAATGATAGTTTCAAAAACAGCAAGGAGTGTTTTGAGGTGCTTGATAAAGTAAAATTTGATGGGGATTCTCTCTATAACTGTTATGCATATAACGATAGTGAACGAACGGTCGGACGAACTGGGTTCTCAGTACGCATGGACACCGATCAAGCGCTTGCGTTCAAAGTGACATTCACTGCGTCGGGACGTGGGGATACTAAGACCGTTGAAAACGGTACTTCGCTTGACACCATCCGTATGCTCGATACAGATTTTAGTACGGCGCTCGAGGTACCTTTTAAGGGAGGCGTGCGCACGTATGTCGCGAATGGTGCGTACGAACGTGTTGAACTTGCACCTGTCTTGAAGTCAGGCGATGTGTGTGATACTCGGGCGTCGATTACCGTTACCGAGTGCGCTGATCCCGGCATTGTTGCGGGCCTTACTAAATATTAATCATGGCGCGGAACGGCCAGGTATGGGTTGAAACAGTAGTCTATACACTTATTGGATTGAGTTTAATTGGACTTGTGCTTGCGCTGGTTACCCCTAAGATAAATGAATACCGCGACCGCGCCGTCATCGAGCAAACCATTAATTCGTTGAATGTTATTGATGCAAAGATAAACGAGGTGCTTCAAGCCCCAGGGAATACTCGTGTTGTTGAATTTAGACTTAAGCAAGGCACACTTTATTTCAATGCAACGGGCGATCAAATAGTTTACGTGCTTGAAGATGCGCACGCGGCATATTCCGAGATTGACACGCCGGTAGATATTGGGCGAATTAACGTGCTTACGAGCAAACAGGCGACTAAATACATGATTCGGCTTGTGCTTAGTTATGATATTGACCTTAACTATACAAACAATGCAGAGTTGCTTCGTTTTGGCTCTGCGGCCACGCCCTATCGGTTTTCATTTTCACATACGGGTTTTGTTTCCAATCAGACTGCAACGCACGCGATAATAGAGGTGCGAGACATTTCCTCTGGAGCATAGGTTTAAATAAAAACCTGCGTTCTTTACGACGATAACGATGGTGATCCGTGTTAACTTAAATCCGCCTATTCCTGCACTTCCACGCCTTGATGACAAGACGCGTGTTGACGTGCGCTATTCGCTTGTTGCGCCTTACGCTAACGTCCATATCTATTGGGAGGCCAAAAGTGGAGAGCTTGTTTACGAACTTGAAGAACCTCTCCTCAAACCCGATGAGAAGAAGGCGCTTTCCCTGATTGAAGATGCTATGATTGAACTGGTTAATCTTAACGTCGTCGTTGAAAAGACATTAGATAAGATGATTGAATATATTGACAAAACTGCACGGCTCTTAATTGGAGAAATGAATATTAAACTATCTGAAGAGAGTTACGAAAAATTGTTCTATTATCTGTATCGCGATTTCATTGGGTACAACCAAATTGACCCGCTTATGAAAGACTACTTCATTGAAGACATAGAGTGCAATGGGGCAAATACTCCTGTCTATCTCGTGCACCGCGTATATCGGAATTTACGAACCAATATTAGATTTGAGGATATTGACGCACTTGCGAGCTTCGTTGAGAAGCTTGCTCAACGTTGCGGGCGTTACATCTCCTACGCACAGCCTCTTCTCGATGGGACACTGGGGGACGGAAGCAGAGTCAATGCAACGTACACGAAAGACGTCACTTCGCGAGGACCGACATTTACCATTCGTAAGTTCACCAAAGTTCCGTGGACACCTACCCAGCTCCTTGCCATGAATACGCTTAGCCCCGAAATACTTGCTTATTTCTGGCTTCTACTACAATACAAAGGAAACCTTATGATTTCGGGAGGCACCTCTTCGGGAAAGACGACGCTTCTCAATGCCATTGCGTTCTTTATCCCTCCTGATGCACGTGTTATTTCGATTGAGGATACGCGAGAACTCAACCTTCCCCGAGAGAACTGGCTACCTGCAGTGGCACGTACGTCTATAGGCATTGGCAAAGTTGGAGAAGTTGATTTGTTTGACCTTCTCAAGAATTCGTTCCGTCAAAACCCTGATTATGTAATTGTGGGGGAAGTTAGAGGAAAAGAAGCGTTCGTGCTCTTTCAAGGGATGGCTTCGGGGCACGCGTCAATAAGTACTATCCACGCGGATTCGCTCGATACGCTCATTCGGCGTCTCCAAACGCCTCCGATTAACTTGTCGCCTACACTTGTCAACTCGCTTGATTGCGTTGCGATTATGACTCATGCACTTATTAACAACAAACATACGCGTCGTCTTAAGGAGATTGTTGAAGTCGTGAATATCGAAAAAGACGGTACTGCTCTTATCAATACACCTTTTGTGTGGAATCCTGCGCAAGACGTGTTTTACTATAAAAAACAAAGCAAGGTATTTGAAAAGATTTCGGCACGATTTGGGATTAGCGTGCCTGTTTTGCAAGACGAGTTTGTGAAACGCGCAAAATTACTTTATAACCTGTTTCAACGACACATTTATGATTTCGAAGAGATGCGCAAAATCGTGATGGATTACTATCGGGACCCTGCGGGAGTCTTGCGTGCGTATGGCGTCGTTTGAGTTGAAAGGTATTTAAAGCTCCGACGTTTTTTTAACTAATGGATAAAAGAGAGGTACTGCTCTTAGCTCAGCTTCTTAAAACGCTTGAAACGATTGTGGCGCAACTCGAACAGGCCGAACAGACTGCGTCTGTAGAACGTTTTGAAATATTAAAGAAAGAAGCAATTTCTCTTCAAAAAAAGATAGAGGGCACGATATGATTGAAGAAATTAAACATAATATAGTAACTGAGCTTGCAATGGCACACGAACTTTCAGGTCTTATCGACCGAGCCGAACGTGCTTCAGATGAGGAGCGGCGTATCATACTCGGTGCGGCCCAATCCATACAAGAACGCATAAAGATGCTTAATCGTTCTGTAGGCTCGTTGCTTGCTTCACTAAGCGTCGTCAAGAAATTGCCTGGTAAGGATAAACCAACTGGCGTGGAACGCGTTACATTACAAGGTGCCCCTACGCCGATTGCGTTGCGAACTGCAGATAAGGAAAAATACCTTACCGAATTGAGCATTAGTGAAAAGTTGCTCCATAAGCTTAAGCATCACACGGAAGTAGCTGAGCAAGGAGAAGAGTACAAACGACCAAATTCGTATGTGCAGACTGCAAATAAATTCTTTTTACGCACATCGACGGAATGGCTTGATCGTGGCCTCTTTAAGAATTTGAACATTGATTTACGAAAGGCCAATCTGAATATTCTCACGGCGAGTTACGTGTCGAGCATGATATTGAGCACTCTGCTTGCATTCGTAGGAGGAACAATGCTCACGATATTCTTTTTGTTTGTTAAGGTTGCGCTTGAACCTCCCTTTATCAGCCTCGTCAGCGAAGGTTATTTTGTTTTGCTCGGAAAAACTATTTGGTTTACCCTTTTGATCCCCCTCCTCACGTTTGGGCTTTTCTACTTCTATCCGGCTATTGAGCGCAAATCACTTGCACGTCAAATTGATAGTGAACTGCCTTTTGTTGTTATTCACATGGGTTCGATTGCAGGAAGTGGAGTTGAGCCTACTCAAATATTCAAAATTGTTGGCCTTAGCAGAGACTATAAACATACACGAGGAGAGATACGGAAGCTATTGAATCAAGTTAACGTATACGGATATGATCTTATCACCGCACTTAAAAATATTTCACGATTAACGCCTAGTACGCGTCTTGCGGAATTATTTAATGGTCTTGCCACCACGATAAGCTCGGGGGGTGATCTCAAAACATTTTTTGAAAAACGAGCTGAAAGCCTATTGCTACAGTATCGAATTGAACGCGAAAAGTTCTCTAAGGTTGCGGAAACATTTATGGACTTATACATTAGCGTAGTCATTGCAGCGCCCATGATTTTACTTTTGCTTCTGATTATGATTTCGGTGTCAGGTGTCAATATAGGAGGATTGCAACCTACCCAGATGACTGCTCTTATTTTAGTTGTTGTTGCGGCCATTAACGTCGTATTCCTCTGGGTCATTACCTTGAAACAACCTAGCTACTAACATGAAACTCACAAAAGTTCATTGGATTGGCATCATCACCTCAATCGTTATTCTTGGTCTTGATATGGGTTTCTTCTGGAAGGAGCCTATGTTTCCCTTTCTGTTGGGCATCGGTCTGGCTGTTGTAGTGCTTCCGTTTCTTATCGGGCTTATTATTGAAAGTAAAGTTGAACAGGAGAAAAACGAGCGGTTTTTAGAATTTACTCGAAATCTTGCCGAAAGCGTTAAGACAGGTACACCTATTGGAAAGAGTATTACAAACATGAGTTCAAAAGATTTTGGCAGTCTCAGCCCCCATATTAGAAAATTGGCCAATCAGATTAGCCTTGGAATTCCCACCTCTCGCGCCCTGCAAACGTTCGCCATTGATGTTGACAGCGTAGTCATCAAACGTGCAATCAGTTTGATTCGTGAAGCAGAAAACGCAGGAGGAGAAATAGATTATATTCTTGACTCGACTGCCGAGTCTATTTATCAGATTGAAAAGCTTAAACGCGAACGAAAGGCGGCGGTTTCGAGTTTGGTTGTGCAAGGATACATTATTTTTCTCATATTTGTGGGAATCATGCTTATCATGCAGTTTAAGATTCTTCCATTAACTGCGGGAGCGCAAGGGATTGCATCGGGACAAACGCTTGAAGGTACTTCCATCGGAGGGGGAACGGCGGTTGACCCCGAGACACTCGCAAGACCGTTCTTGTATCTCCTTCTCGTGCAAGGGTTCTTTACGGGACTTACGATTGGGAAACTTTCTGAAGGAACGTTGCGCGGAGGTTTGAAACACTCGCTCATTATGGTTCTTGCGGCGTTCCTCATAACTTCAGGAGCCAATGCGTTTATTGGGGTCCCTGCTGTTTAGGGTTTCGTAACGATATAGAATAGTTCATTATCAATTTCTTTTACCTGAAATGGATAGTTAAGTCGGGCAAGCATATGTTCTAACCACATTCTGCGCGGACGATTCATTTTTTTGCCCGATAATTTACGTGTGGGAAAGCTCACTATAAGTGTTCGGGCGTTTACCATTTTTATTAGGGCCTCTGCATTAGTACGGCCTTTGATGTCAAGAAGGTCCAATAATTTGAGCATAAGACAAAGGTCTACTTCGGGAAATTGTCTATAGGTACGTACGTCGGCGACGAATGCATTTCCCCCAATCTGTTCTTTTTTAAAAAATTCATTGATTATCTTTATTTCTTTCTCATGTATGTCACAGGCGTAGTACGTTTGTCCTTTTTTTGCAAGCAAGAGTGGATTGAGCCCGCATCCGATATCGAGAATCGAATTGGGAGCGTATTCTTCAATGAGGCCCTGTAGAAAGTCATAGTGCGCCATTCGCTCATGTGTCGAGACGTGGGCATCAACCAGTTCGGGAAGTGTGGAATTGGAACGCTTTTTTTTATGAAACCTCCCCGTATGGAGACGTAATTCTGCCCGTATTTCTTTAAGAAGCAGTTTCCTTTCGCGGTCAGATGCAGGGATTCGACCTCCCCTTAGATGTTTCTCCGCAACGGTATGCACAAACGTGTCAGAGAGCCCACTAAGCTCTGGCTTTCTTTTTATTTCTGCGACAAAGGCAGATACGTCCATAGATTATAATGCGAGTAAGCTATTTAAACGCTCGGCGATTTATGCGCGTATGCAGACAAAGGGGATGGGGCATGTAGAAGTTATTCTTGCATTTGTGCTATTTATGGGATTCCTTGTCTTCGGGTTATACTTTTTTAATCCCCTCAGTAACGATCGTGTGCTTGGCTCTTCACTCTTCTACGCAGTTGATGAAGTTATGGATAATACCACGCGTGAAATTTTGACGTATGGTGTCTCTTTAAACGATAGCGATTTTGTAGTAGCTCAGAACATTAGCTTCCCGCTTTCGCGCGAGGGCATTGACGGGGAAGGAGTGTATGTTGAAACTTCGACAGGTATACCTCTTCGGGGAAAGTATGCAGCAGGAGCACTCTATGTCTCCCGAAATAATTCGGAATTTTTTTACGCACGATTGGGGAACTTTATTACCGATGAAGGTCCTATTCCTAACGCTGCTTTTTTAGAGTACGGTTCCAATTATACTATCTCGAGTTCTGATAAGAAGAATGTTGTGAGCGAAGCTCTTTTGTTGGGACTTAACCAAAGTTATTATTCAGATTACGACTCTGTACGTACGTCGTTTAATTTGCCACGTCGCGTAGATTTTGCTGTTGAAGCGGTAATTGATGGAGAGAATGTGATACGTATGTCTCGTCAAATTCCCGAAGGATTTGAAGTTGTTTCCCAAATCGAACGGGTAGAAGTGCTACGAATCGACGGGCATATTAGTTTCGCGGAGATTAATGTGCGCGTTTGGTAATCTTTATAACTCGCATTTGCATTGAGAGAGTATGCAAAGAAACGGGTGGATGCGCATTGTTGAGGCTAGCCTTTCTATCCTTTTTATACTAAGTGTTCTTTTTTTCTTGTATAATCGTGAAGCACAGTCGGAGAGTCTTGCACTTGACGAGAAGGCGCAGAACATTCTTGCCGAACTTGCTTCGAAAGGTGCTTTTAGAGAAGCCGTTCTCTCACGCGATGAGCCATACGTTCATCAGGCAGTCGCAGCAAAGATTCCGGAGTCACATCTTTTATTCGAAGCAAGAATATGTGGGCTCGATGAAGTCTGTGGAAAAAGCAATTTTACTGAAGGCAATGTGTATGCTGCAGAGAGAGTCATAAGCAGTTCGCTTGAAAAGAATCCTTCTTCAGATGGAGCTGTGCCTAAAAAAGTAAGGCTTTTTGTATGGAGAACTGTTGCTCGTTAGACCATGACTGTTCGATTCGTGAGCCATACTGCGGACGTGCAATTTATTGTGCGTGCGTCCACCAAAGCTAAACTTTTTGAGGAATGTGCTCGAGCCTTTTCGCTCTGTGTAGCAGAAGGAAAAAGGATTTCATCTCGTGAAAAAAGAACAATTGTACTTTCTGGAGAGGATGATCTTTCATTGCTCTATCGTTTCATGGACGAGCTCATATTTTTTGTCGATGGGGAGCGATTTTTGGTGTCAAATGCCCATGTTGTTCTTGCGAAAAATGAGCTGAAGGCAATATGTGAAGGAATACGCCTTACGCACTCCAAGGGATTTAGGCATGTAAAAGCAGCGACGTATTCTGAAATGTATCTGAAAAAACAAAGGGGGGGGTGGGAAGCTCGAGTTGTCTTGGACGTGTAACTCTTTACGTTCTCATCAGAGCATTATTAAATCAAACGCCATGACATCTTCTATGAAAGAAACGCTCGTTCGTGTTTCAGATCATGTGTATGAACTGCCTGTATCGGGGACTATGCATGTGCCCGGACGGATATTTGCCTCGGAGAATTTGTTGGCTTCTATCGAGGATCCCTGTATTAAACAAGTAGCTAATGTTGCAAGCCTCCCCGGAATTGTAGGGTACTCGTTTGCAATGCCCGACATTCACCAAGGATACGGGTTTCCTATCGGAGGAGTTGCGGCATTTGATAGTGAAAATGGAATTATCTCCCCTGGCGGCGTAGGATACGACATCAATTGTGGTGTACGTATTTTGACTACGAAGATTACAACTAAAGAGTTCAAATCCAAGCGTATCGCGCTCCTCAATGCATTGTATAAAGCGATTCCCTCCGGCTTGGGAGAATCGAGTGAGTTCAAACTTTCAGAGAAAGACCTACATGATGTGCTTGAAAAGGGGGTACGTTGGGCAGTGGCACGAGGATACGCATCTGCAGAGGACGCGGAGAAAACTGAAGATAGAGGTTGTATAGAGGGGGCTGATGCGTCGAAAATTTCTCAAAAAGCGAGAGGACGAGGGAGAAACCAGCTTGGCACGCTTGGTTCGGGAAATCATTTTCTTGAAATTCAAGAAGTGGAAGCTATCTTTGACCGTACAACGGCGCGTGCGTTTGGATTACAAGAGGGAACTGTGGCAGTCATGATTCACTGTGGCTCGCGCGGGCTCGGGCATCAAACTGCTTCGGATTACATATTGGCCATGGAAAAAGAATATGGGTTTGAACGCCTCCCCGATAGAGAGCTGGCTTGTGCGCCTTTACATTCAAAACTTGGAAAAGACTATCGCGCAGCTATGGCTGCGGCTGCCAATTTTGCATTTGTGAATAGACAAATCATTAGTTACCACGTTAGAAACGTATTCAGACAGTTTTTCCCTCGTGAATCTATGCCTTTACTCTATGATATTGCCCACAACATTGCAAAATTTGAGACTCATATGGTTAATGGAAAGAAGAAAGAACTTTGCGTACATCGTAAAGGTGCGACGCGTTCTTTTGGACCAGGACGAAAAGAGATTCCTTCGCGTTATCGGGCACAGGGTTGCCCTATCTTTCTTCCGGGAAGCATGGGTACACACTCGTATGTACTTGTTGGTACAAAGACAGCCGAACTCATTTCGTTTGGATCAGCAGCGCATGGAGCGGGAAGGGTTCTTTCACGAAGTTATGCAGTCAAACATCTGCGCATGCCCGACGTAAAAAAACAGCTTGCGCACCATGATGTCATTCTTAAAACAGGAAGTGAACGGGGCGCACTTGAAGAGGCGCCTGCGGTGTACAAAAATATTGATGAAGTTGCGCGTGTGAGTGATGCATTGGGGCTTGGAAAGTTAGTTGCGCGTGTGAAACCGCTTGCCGTCGTGAAAGGTTAACTCTAACGCACAACCTTTATAAAGTTCTTTTTAGTACATGAGCTATGCAAAGAGGGTTGGTTTTTCTTGGACTTGTAGCCTTTGTTTTTTTTGTTTTTTCCGCTTCATTGGTTAACGCTGCCGATTATACCTGTTCCGACCTCGGAGACACCACTCAACGCATATTTAGAATTTCATCAGATACTAATGCGCACGGAGCGACGTATAATGGTGCGGGGAATTATCCACGGCATATTTGTTATGACGATTATTTTACTCGATTTATCGGCACTCCGACGCGTGCGTGTACGGAAACTAATGTGGTTGTGCGTCTTAGCGGAACAACAAATGCACACGCCGAGCGCCCTGAAGGAACAACGACAGGATATCAAGACGTATGTTTTGATGGATTACTTTGTGAAAGCGTTGTCGCGACGGGCACGTGCGCGGCAGGTTATTTTGAAATGGCAACGTTATCGGCCACAACAAATGCTCACCTTGGATTGCCCGGCCAATATACGGGCGCAGGAAGATATCGCATTTGTTGCAAAGAAGAAGCAAGTGGTGGATCTGGACGACTTATAACGGGCACATGGAGAGATGCCGCGGGTTCTCAAGAGATAACAAAAACATGGGTCAATCGTACGGTGCGACTTGTAGAATTCACTAGTCTTCCGGAAGATACTCCTGTTGTCATGGAAGTTTGGGAGGACGACCTCGTTAAGGGACATGGACCTTCATCAGACTTTTTAGCCAACTTTACTACGCTCACTCTTGCAGACGGACGGGCACGTGTACTTGACTATCTCATTAATGATGCCAATATTACTGAGGGCCTTGAGGGGGAATTAGGCGATAGTGATGTTCTTGAGTTCTATTTTATCGCACGCTACGCTGATCAGATAAATGAAAGCACGACTCTGTATGTAAACGTCACGAAAGGTCCGAATTATCCTCCGATAGCCAATATTACTGCGCCAACGCATAGGGGCATCTATTATAACAACACCAATATTACCTTCAAACAGGCGAGCTATGACCGAGAAGGAGGTCAATTCACCTATCTGTGGAACATTAGCGAGGATGGATTCACTACCTCCAATGCGACGTTTAATTATACGTTCACATCGCCGGGACAAAAGACGATAACTCTGCGAGCAACTGATTCCGAAGGTGCATGGGCAGAAGACCAGGTTGCAATTGTGGTCGTTTCTAGTCCCGGATTGTTTGCGTTTATCAATCGCCCCGAACATCATGCTCTTGTTGTGAATCATACGTTAAAGGTGCTTACCAATGCAAATGAAAGCTATGCCCTCAACAGCCAAGGGACGTGTCCGACTATAACGGTGACTTGTATTGCGGGGGCGTGTCCCAACCAGACTGAAAATTCCCCTTGCGGGCCGGGCTATTTTGATATTGTCGGAACGCCCAAGGGATTCGACGAGCTTTACTTTGACTGGGGATTCAGCGACGGTGATAGCGCTCCTGCCGCCGATGGTCTTGGAAATGTTATTATTACCAAACAGTTCAGCCTTCCTTCTGAAACGCTTAGTGATTACAAATGGGCGAGTCTGCGACTAAATTACACGAACACTACGATTGTTACGGGAGGTATTTCAATGCAACTCTTTACAAATAGATTATTTACACTCCTTGATGCTCGACAATGCATCGACAGTGGACGCAAGTGGGTTGAATATAATTATACTACGGGAGATGTCATAGAAACATGGTCTACGCTCGCAAGTAATGATCGCTGCAAGGGATATGATGGCCTTGCAGGAAGTAGTGATGACTGCTGTCCCGATACTTTCCGTTGTTCGGGAACTCCTGCGGCATGTGTTCCCACGAATCTGACGCGTTGCTTTGATTACAAATCAAATCAATCGTGTGATGATGATCCGTTACGATTAAGAAAAACCGATCCGGGGTGGGACCAGGAATGCAAGGAGGGGCGCGCTCGAAACGGTTCGATTGTGACCTGTTCTTGTGCATGGGACAGTGATACGTATGTTACGGGAGATTATTGTGTATTTTCCAAAGAGTATGGTCAGGGAAGTCATAATGGGGATGGAAGTTGTACACCTCATCAGTGCAAGTATCTCCCCACATCCGCCCCTACAGAATGTGTTAACGGATATGCTATGGTGACTGTTAAGGCCGAGTTTACTAAAGGAACGTGTGCAATACCTCCCTATCAAGAGGCGAATGCGACCTGCATGGCAGGCACCGGACCGCGTACCGTCTTATGTGGTCGGCCGTCGATATCTCTTGACTTTTTCGGGCCTTGGCAGTTGGTTATAGGCCTCTTTGCAATTCTTGCCATATATTGGGTATGGTGGTTTAAGAGAGGCCCATGATGCGAAGATTACTAGGAGGGTTTGTAATCGTTACGTTCGTGTTTTTTTTTATGGGGGGCGTGAGAGCCGATGTTATTGCCCATAACGATACCATCAAAACGAAGTACAGTACAGGTGAACGTATTAGCGGCACAATTACGCTTACTTTCAATAAGACTGACCTCGATACGACTATTCGAACAAATTTTGATAATACGACTATGTCTCTTCGCGATTTTATTGCGGCAAATGGGTTTAGTGTTGGTGCCCATTACAACTGTAGTACCGCTAACTGTCGCGCAGGGTACGTGCGTAAAGAGGTTGTAAACTCTCTTAATCTCCGAGGAGGGAATGCATTACTTGGTTTTATTGTTGAAGATCCCAGTGTCACACGCGTTGACGACGCAGAAGTTGATTTTCAAAGCACTGCAGAGCCCTCCTGTTATCTTGACCTTGCCGTCGATGTTCTAAACAAAAGTGAATATTTTGTGACCAGTGAAAATTATATTGACGAATCCTGCTATGAGCCTCGATATGGCTGCTTCGAGCGGGCTCGGGCAGGGACTGATAAAATTGTCATGGAACCCGGCAAGGAATATTGTGAGCGCATGACTCTTCCCGTTTCTCCGGCGTTTAGGCTCGGTGCTAATATAACCAATGCGACTCAGGGAAAACCCGGTTTAAAGATGCGTATTCACGCACTTGATAGTTCGTTGCTTGGGGAATGTATGCTCCCTAACTTAACTCGCTCTTCGCAAATGGTCGAGTGCGTTAGTCGCTATGGTTCTGCATTTCAACGTGACTATTTTGTATGTATTATGTCGACGGGATCAAATTCCAATTACCAAATTCGAGTTGAAACTAATGAGCCTTGTGGAACCAATAATTTTGGGAGCAGTTATCCCGGAGACTATGAGGTATTTGCAAAGAACTTGAAGTTTAATACCCCTCGAATTCATGTTAATGAGAGTGAATTCAAAGATGCGACGGGGGCAGATTTGAGCGAGTACATGAGTTCGTATCTTTCTGATTATTATGATAACGCCTGCACACCTTATTGTGTAATTCCTATTCGTGTTTTTGGATCTGACCAGACCATCACGATTGCAAATCCCTCTATACGTTATACCGGCTCGATTGGCCAGCGCCAGTCGTTTGAGGTATACAACATAGAAAAAGGTGGCGTAACGTTCGAAGCCGCGCGCATTATCATGGATATGAGTAAAGCAAACTTTACGATTCCGCTCAATGCGCGCGGTAACCGTCTGAGAATTTATATTGACGATGAAGAAATATTTGATAAAACAATCAATCTTACGACCACCTTCTCATTTGATATGAACCCGCTTTTTGTTACCTTTGGACAGCCTACAACATTTAGCGTGATAACGAATTCGAATATTAGTTCTGTTCGCTGGACGTTTGGGGATGGAAGTGCTATGCAAACTTCCTCTGGTAAGAATATAAGTTATAGGTATACGCGCCAAGGTACCTTTAACGTAGAAGTCGAGTTAACGCGCGCCGATGGCGTCACAAGTAAACGCACGTTTGTGGTCACTTCGGGTGATGCTCGCGGTGCAGCACTGAGTCTTAACGCGACCGTCCAACAACGATGGGGTGCGCTTGTAACAAACCTTTCAGGATATCCTGTTTGGATGCGTGATATTCTTAAAACACAACTTGGATATGACACTCTAAACACGAGCGTACGCGAAGCCGCGCTTTTGGTTGCACGGGCCACGAATACTACAAACGACAGCGATTATGCGCTTGCGGTGAACGCGATGGTTGCAATGGACATGCCTTCGCACATACAAAATCAAGTAACAGGCGTTGTACCGCTTGTGCTTTCCCTTGAATATGCCGACATGGAAACGTTGCGTGCCTGGGCTGGGAAGAGAGAAGGAACTGATGAAGAATTGCGTGCTTCGTTGGGGTTGTGGGCGATTGAGAACAGCAACGCAGATATTTCATTTAACAGCGTCGTGGGATATTATGATAGTGGGGCGCGTCCTCTTGCGACTTTTTTCAAAATACAAACAAAGCCCGTTGCTTCGTTTGAATCGGGAAGCGCTCTTATTGTTGGGCTTCATCCTGATGATCTCACCTTTGCCGGAAGTTACGATGCTAAACTCGTGGGTACTGCCGCAACCAGCATCTCGCTCGGTACGGGTGGAGAAACATTTGAGTTCGGAATTATTGATACCATTTTGCCCGAACAACTGGGCGCTTATATAACGCCTCCTTTTGCAAAACTGGGCACGTTTAGTGAAATGGAATATACTTGCAACTTTAATGCAAAATGTGACAGCGAAGTAGGAGAAACATGGAAGAATTGTCCGAACGATTGCAGACCGTGGGGATTAGCGAGCGTTATCATCCTTGTGCTCGTATTTGTAGGCGCAGCAGTATTGGGGGCTATTCTTTGGTGGTATAAAACGCGCTATGAGAACAGTTTGTTTGCTCATCGTCAAGACCTTGCAAATGTACTCGCTTTTATTACCACCTCTTCTCGGGCAGGGATGGGGTCACACGAAATACGAACAAAGCTCAAGCATGCGGGCTGGACAAACGAACAAATTGCCTATGCCTTTGCTAAACATGCTAAATCGAAGGGGAATAACGTGCCCGCTTCAAATGACGTAAGGTTTATTAAAAGACCTGATTTTAAGTCGCCATGATGGCCTTCCTTAAACGGTTTTTTAGTGGGTGGTTTAAGCGTCGCGATAACCTAAAAATAGGATTTTATGGACCTCCAAATGCAGGCAAAACAAGTCTTGCAAATCTCATTTCACAAGATTGGACCGGAGAATCGATAGGCGTAGTTAGTGAAGTCCCCCATGAAACGCGACAAATACAGTTCAAAGAGAAAGTTGAAGTAGAACACAAGGGCAAAAAATTAGTGTTTAAAATTGTGGACACGCCAGGAATTGCAACAAAAATAGATTATGAAGATTTTCTTCGGTTTGGGCTGAAGAGGGGTGAGGCAAAACGACGTGCAAAGGAAGCGACGCAAGGGATAATTGAAAGCATTAAATGGCTTGATGATATGGATGCAGTTATCGTGGTAATGGATGCGAGTGAAAACCCGTATTCGCAAGTGAATCTTACTATTGTTGGAAATCTTGTTGCGCGAAAAATACCCGTATTGCTTGTGGCTAATAAGATTGACCTCAAAAACGCGTCGGTGAAAAAGATTGAATCCGCGTTCCCCGATTACGACGTCGTTGGTATTTCCGTTAAGAAACGCATTAATATTGATGAGCTCTACGAGGCGCTCTTCAGGCTTGCGAAAAAAGTATGACTATGAAACACAAAGAGGCTAAGATAAAAGGCGTGAACTTACATATCATTCCATTCTCGGAAATACGAGAGCTTTCTATTAGCGACCGCATTAAGAAAATATTGCATCTCGTGTTGGGTAATAAAGTGTTGATTATTCAAGGGAGACTGCGACCTGAGGAAGAGATTAGGCTAATTGAAGATACGATGGCGATGGTGGACCATGTAAAGACGTTTAAGGGTATTGAACTTGCAGTCATCGAACCTGATCTGGGCGATGAAACATTTATGATGAAGGTGCGCAAAGGCATAGCTAAAACGCTTGTGGGCCATCATAATGCGCTTACAATCATTGGGCCTGCGTCTATCGTTAAAGAAATTAAAAAAGATCCCAAAAAGCTTGAAGTTCTGCTTGGCTAAATCTTTATTAAGTCGTTGACGTTGCATTTTATATGCCTCATCGATGCGTTCACTGTAACAAAACCTATCCTGACGGATCGCGAGAGGTACTCCACGGATGTAGTTGTGGGAGTAAGTTCTTTTTCTATTTAACTCCTGAGAAACTTGCTAAGATTGAACGTGCGCCCGAGCCCGTTGTGCTTTCCGAAGAAGAAAAGCAACAGATAGAACACGATGTACGCGAAATAATCGGTGTTGAAAACGTTGAGGAAGCTCCCATTGTTCTAGACTTTGAGAGTGTGAAAATACTAAAGCCTGGGACGTATATGATTGATTTACACAATCTTTTCAATAAAGAACGCCCTCTGGTATATACGCTGGAAGAGGGCAAATATTTTGTTGATCTAGGGTCACAACTTCCCAGCACGATTTCTCGAAAGAAATAGCGACGTTTAAAAACGGGGTATACGTTTAGCAGGCATGAGTCTCGCTCGTGTGCTCAACAAACACTATTCATTATTACGTCCTTCCGAGCAGGAGCAAGCAGGCCTGAAAAAAGAATATGCGGAGTTTCTCATATCGTTGCGAAAAGCGCTTGTTAAAACGAAGGTGCGAGCGCGTGTGTTTGTGGGAGGAAGCTTTGCCAAAGGGACGCTAGTAAAAAAAGGCAGGTATGATGTTGATGTATTTGTTCGAATTAAACAGATAAAAGCATCTCGTGTTGCGCTTGAGAAAGCCCTTATGATGGTTGCTGCTTCAAATCAGCTTGTGCTCAAAAAGATTCATGGAAGCCGAGATTATTTTCAATTATTTCGTCATGAGGGGCGCGTTATTTTTGAGATTATTCCCGTGCTCGACATACCTCGACCTGTTCGCGCGGAAAATGTTACCGACTTGAGTTACTTCCATGTATCTTATATAAAAAAGCGATTGAACCGACGCATGGCTGATGATGTGCGGCTTGCCAAACAGTTTTGCCATGCGCATGGGGTTTATGGTGCCGAAAGTTATATCCGAGGATTTTCGGGATATGGTCTTGAATGCTTGATTATTCAGTACAAGACGTTTGCAAATTTCCTTCGAGGACTAAGCCGCGCACGAGAACCTCTTGTACTTGACCCTGCGCACCACTATCGCACGGCCGTGGAAGCCCGACTCTCGCTCAATGAAGCAAAACGACAAAGTCCGATTGTGCTTGTTGACCCTACCTACAAAGAACGCAACGTACTTGCGGCGCTAAGTGATGAAAGCTTTCAAACGTTCCAGAAAGCCGCGAAGAAATTTCTCGCACGTCCCGCAGATAGTTTTTTTGTTGAAAAACCGTTTGACCTGAAGACATTTACGAGTCGAGCTCGCAAAAGACATTTTGAGGTGCGACGTATTGCGTTACACACGGACCGCCAGGCGGGAGATATTGCAGGGACGAAGTTAAAAAAAGTTGCGTCCTATCTCCTTGAACAGATAACGCCTTATTTTTCAATTCACAAGCATCGATTTGAATACGCCGGCGAACAATGCGCAACACTCTTTGTTTCGTATACGCCAAAAATTACGATTGAACGCAGGGGTCCTTCGATACGTATGAAAGAAGCTTGCGCGGCATTTAAACGCCATCATGCTAAAACATTCGTGAAACGGGGACGACTGATTGCGCACGTTACTAACGCAAAAACGTTTGAACAAACTATTACCGAACTAACGAGCAATCACGAACAAATGTATAACATGGGTCTTACGGAAGCGCGTGTAGAAACAATTTAAGCGGTTCATAACCGTGCGACGAGTTCGCGATGAGCCCTGTCTCTTTGTTCGAGCTCTTTCCTCTCTTCGGCAGGAGGCTCATAGCCAAATCGCATGCGGACTATCTTTCCGAACTGTTCGTATTTGCCCTCGGTTAGACACCCTGCCTCATAGGCATCACGAAGGCTCCTGTATAAACGTTCTAAAGAGAGAGGATCGTTTTTAACCGCACGCCCTATCTTCCCGTTTCGATCATCGTAAAAATCAAACGAACCTTCTGGTCCCTTTTCAATTCGTGCAGATGATTTAAAAGCAGGTTCCATTTTTTAGTTCTGTGTCTTTTTTAATTGATAATCGAACAATGTATCAAGCGATTCGGTAAAGAACGGAGATTTCAACCAGATGGCGCACTCTTCTTCAACGCTTTCCGGATGCAACATGAAGAGTACTTCGCGCTTATCTGCCATGAAAAATCTGCCTTTATGGTCTCCAGGACGCATTTTAAGTCCAGTCTTTGATGCGGCCTTCTTAACAGCTTCTTCTTCTCCCGTGAGAACGATTTTTATCTTTACGTTTTTCTTTTGAGCATTTTCAAGTGCAGGGAGCAATACGCGCGATTTCTTTTCAAAGTCAACTAAAGAGGTATATAACGTTAGTTCTTTCTCTGCGTTTGCAACGAGTTCGCGTAATTTTGAAACAATATTTGCGCGTCCACGTAAAAAGCCTGAGAGATCTTCTGATTTAATCGGAGCGATACCTGTTTTATGAAGTTGCTCTAGTTCCGTGTATTCGGAGGTTTCTCTGAGCGTTGCGAGCGATTTAACGCGGTCTTGTGCATCAATAAGGACAGAAGATTTCATTTTCTCGAGTACTGCATTCGGGTCAACCGCGATGTACTTAACGGGTTTTCCAATTTTCACAATGGCAAATCCGCGCTTTTCGAGCGACTCGAGCACGTCGTACGTGCGAGAGCGAGGCACACCTGACAATTCGGCCGTCTCGCCAGCAGTTACAATTCCTTTGGAAAGCAATGCAAGCCAGACTTTCGTTTCATAGATGTTCAGGTTAAAGTATTCTTTGACCTTTTTGACCATATCAGGTTTTACTATCATGGTCGGGTGACGTAGGAAGGGGTATTTAAACCTTTCTCATGTTGTACCTAAAGAGTGACATAAACTAAGAAAGATTTAAATATGGTTCTGGTGACGTACGATTCATGACCACGATTATAGGATTAGAGACGAGGCACAAAGGTACACCTGCGATAGTCCTTGCTTCTGATATGACGGGGACGGGTACCAATTTTGATGATAAAGGTGAAGTCGTCTTAAAGAGACGCGTGCAGGCACCTCACAAGAAATTGTATGTTGCTCAAGACGGAAGATCCGTTATAGGGATTGCGGGAATTTATGACTCTCTCTTACAGAATTTAGTCAAGAATTTTGTTAATGGAAAACTCGACTTGGAGAAGATTACGAGTGAAGGTTTTTTCCCCGATATGGAAGCGATTCACTTAACGCGCGCGGAGGGACGATTTTTACGACCTGACGATTCGAACTCCGCGCTTATTGCATGTCTCAATGAAAAGGGTTCTCCTGTCTTGTACACCTGTTTCTCGCTCGGACACGTAGAGCGCCGTGAGGGGACTGCAATTGGAAGCGGATCCGACTACGCTCTTGATTTCATGAGTCAAGAACTTGTGCGCAGACGCGGACCGGTCGATATCATCTCCGAAAATTATATGGACCTCATGGCAGGAATGGATCTCTCCCGTCGAGCCATACGACACTCTGCGAGAGACATTTACACTAAGGGGCTTGACCTCGTCGTACTTACTCCCAAAGATATCAAAGAATATGGTCAGCGAATACGAACTGCAATCGATAATGCAGAAGAAGGCGAAATGGACCTGATTAGAAAAGAGCTTGACTAATTAGCGAATTATATACGCTATTGCAAGCCCTATGAATATGCCTACGGTGATGAACGGCATGGCGGGGTAAAACTTGCCTTTCTTTGAGATATAAAAGAGGAACGTAAGCCCAAGTGTTGCGCCGAGCGTTACAATCAGAGCAGGAACAAGACCCCACGCTTGCAGGACGAGGCCCGCGATAATGATGGGGAACACGATGTCGCCTCCACCAAGTATTGCAATGTGTACGGGAACTTTCTTGTTTTTATTGCCTGCGGCTTTTGCTCTTTGCAACGCGATACGTTCTTTTTTCCCGATATACGGAATAAAAAAGCCCGAGAAAAGACGCAAGGTCTCAATTTGGTACCGCGCCATTTTTTGCATGAACCCTACGTGCCAGACCGCGTACATATCGTATGCTGAAATAAGCACCAAGAGAATTAGGGCTGAGGGAATGGAAAGCAGGGGGATAAAAACAGAAGCAATCCCTGGGTAGATAACTAGTTCTGTACCGTTATGTGCGTACATGTTTCGTTTGAAGATTTTGAGATAGGCGAGGGGAGCAGCAATAATGAGCGAAACGAGCGATGCATACGGCAATCCGTAAAAGAATGCGTTAAGTGCGAGCGCAATACCGATTATAACGACGAGGAAAAACCATCCTCGCAAGAAGACCTCTGCCTTGAGGCGCATGAGTAACAACATGAGGCTGACTGCAATCGCGAGCGCAATGAGAATTGATGTGACTGATGCGGTGGGCTCAACATCCTCGGGAGGAGCCATGCCGTAGGGGATATGATACGCTGTTTTGTTTTCAAGCTCACCCGACGTTTGATTGAGAACTTGTATCGACTCTGGGGCATAAACGTACGCAACGTAAAGTCCGATAAGCTGTGCCACGAGAAACATTCCGATGAGAATACTCGTAATTTTCCATCGGTATTTCATCTTACTTTAATCTCACCGTTTCAAGGTTGCGGGGCACGATGGTTTCGACGCGGTTGAGTTTATAGAGAGTAGACGCAAGGTCCAAACATTTCGACGCTTCACCGTGATTTATAATAACTCTGCGCGGCTTAGGATTCATGCGACTTACATATTGCAATAATTCGTTTCTTCCTGAGTGTGCGGATAATCCGTACATGGTCTCAACTTGCATTTTGACCTCTACCGTTTCATCATTCGCTTTGACCATAGTTGCTCCTTCCTGCACCGTGCGCCCTAACGAGCCAGGTGCTTGATAGGAACCAAAGATAATCAGGTTGTTGGGGCTGTCCGCGAGGTTCTTGAAATATTCAACAGACGCTCCTCCAGCGAGCATACCCGATGTTGCGATAATGATGCACGATCCGCCTTCGATGACCTCCTTGCGCTCCGCAGGTGAGCCAACGTGCTTGAGAATAGGGGATGTGAACGGGTTGTTATCCTGAAATATTTGATTTCGTACCGAGGCGCTCAGAAAATCAGGATAGGCTGTGTGGATAGCGTTAATATCCCGTAACATACCGTCGAGATACACAGGGATTTCAGGGAGTAGACCTGTTCGAACGGCTTCTTCTACACGAAGCACGGTTTCTTGCGCGTGACCCAGCCCTAACTCGGGAAGGAGAATCTTGCCTCCGCGTTTTATAGTCTCGTTAACTAATTCAAGAAAACGATCTTCCACTTCTTTTCTTGTAGGGAGTACGTCATCTTTTGACCCATAGGTTGACTCGAGTGTAATTGTTTCAACACGCGGAAAGAAATTAACTGCGGGATCGAGAAGACGCGTTTTACGATAATTTGTGTCTGCGCTGTACACAAAATTGTGAAGGCCATTTCCGATGTTTATGTGCACCACTGCAGAACCGAGCACGTGCCCTGCATTATAGAAAGTTATACGAATATCGGGAGTGATATCGGATACTTCTCCGTAATTTAGACAGATAGAGTGGCGCACCATTTCCTTAATGTCTTCTGGCTTATAGATAGGGGAGTCTGCCTGTTTGTACGCAACACCTACAAAGTCAAGGGCGAGCAACGCGGCAATATCTCGCGTTGGAGGAGTCATGTAACATGGTCCGCGATAGCCCATCTTATACAGATACGGTATTAATCCCGCATGGTCTGTGTGTGCGTGTGAAAGCACGATAGCATCGATGCTATTTAAGTCCCCTACTTCCGCGACGTCTAGATAGGGAAATCGTTCAGGGCCTTCGGCAATACCCGGATTAATTCCACAGTCAAGTAACACCTTTGATTTGGGCGTGTGCAATAGTAGGCACGACCTTCCGACTTGGCGTCCGCTTCCCAAATAAGTAAGGCGCACCCACATATCCATCTTTTCGGGATTCCAATCTGTGTAAATCTTTTTTCCAATTGAGTCTAAGAATTTACGGCGATAATTGTTGTTCGCATATAACACTGAACGAATTTTCTCGGTTATCTTAGAAGGAATGGCGGGGCTACGTTGAACTGTTGGTGTCCACATAGTCGCATTCCTGATGTCATTGAGCAAAGAACCTTGCTTTCCGATAACCATCCCCGGTTTTTTCGCTTCGATGATGACAACGCTGCGTTGGACATCAAATATAATGTTGGTTATTTCTGCTTCTTCGGGCACAAGTGCTCTGATTGTCTTGTCCGTTTCTTCTTCCGCAAGTAGGATTTTTTGATCGGCACGTAATTCTATGCGTTTTTTTACTTTGTTTACGACATCTCGAATTTTTTCCTCGCCTGTTCGAATGAACTCTTTTTCGTTTGTGTAAAGAACTATGTTTGCGCCTTCGAATATGGCGTCGGTAATTGCTTTTGGCAACTCGTCAGTGATACTTTTCAAAATGTCAGCCATGTGCAGTAAAAAGTGAATATGAATTAATTGTAAACAGAGGTTATTTTTTGAGAGACTGCGTGCTTTATCCCTTCCTTTGAGATCGTAAATATATCGATTCCATTACCTGATGCCGTGTCACGCTGTGTTGACGATTTAAGTGCTTCGACTGCCAGCTCAACGCCTTCTTTGAGAGTCATGTCGGGCTTCCATTGGCGCTCGAGTAAACCAAGTACAAAGGGCATTCCGGAGCCAAAATTAGCATCGTAATCTTTGACTTGATAGACTCCTCCAGCGGGTTCGATAGTATACACTTCAACTGAGCCGTCTTCATTAAATCCGCCAACGAGCGTTCCTACTATGTGGGGAATCATTGACGGCGAGCGAATATTTCTATAATACATCATTCCGATAAGATTTGCCGCTTCACGTACGGTGGGGCGAGATTTTGATTTGAGTTCCTTAAGACGAAGTTCGGCAGTGATAACTTTCTCGGAAAGAAACGCGTCGGCAGCACCGCCGCACCATGAAAGTACCAGATAGTCGTTAATTTGTTTGACTTTTTGTTCAGTCTTACTCATAACAAGATTGCCCGCGGTTACTCTACGGTCCGCACCCATGATGGCGCCATCCTTGCATAAGATTGACACTATTGTTGTGCCTGTTTTCGCAATTGACGTTTCAAATGATTCGTTCATAGAGACTAAGAACCTCTGTATGCTTCGCAAAACGAGGTTGAGTATTTAAGGTTTTTGGTTAAACCTTGGTTGAATATCCGCCTTCTTTCTTCAGGCGAATCACGTTGTCTACAAAGCTCTCCATCTTTGGCTCATGGCTGACAATAATGAGCTGGGCCACTTTGATTTCTTTCAAAATATCTCGTACCTTGTCAAGTTGCTGTTCCGAGAATCCATCGGTCGGCTCATCTAAAATGATAAGGTCTCGCGTCTTTATGTTGCTGTGAATTGAGTTGAGTATCTGATTGAGTGCAAGCCGATAGGCAAGCGCCACGGCCGTGCGTTCTCCTCCCGATAAGAAAGAATAATCAAGTTCGAAGTCCTTTTGAAGAATAATGGGGGTAAAGGTCTCATCGAGCTGCACACTAAACGCATCGGTCGTGAGCAAACCAAACCATTTGTTGAACCGTTTTGAAAATTCTTCCCGCACACGTATAAGCACGTTTCGTTCAATGAGTGAAATTAGTTCTGTGAATGGTCCTGCAATCCATGTTTCCAGTTTCTCTATTTCAACTGCCCTTTGTTGGATAGCCCGTTTTTCCTGCAGCTCTTGTTTAAGACGTTCTTTTTCACGAACGAGGAACTCGTGATCTTTTTTCTTTTCTGCATACTGGATCTCACTTGACTTCTCATCTCCAAAAGCCTTTCTGACCTCCGCTTCCTTGAGTGAAACCTGCGTCTTGAACTTTGCATACTCTAAAAGGGCTTGTTTTATTCCCGTCATATGTTCTTCAAGGAATGCGAGGTCTTTCTTTAATGAAATGACCATCTTTTCAAGGTCATCCACTCGCTTCTTCGTGTGGGCTAGCGCGTCGATTCGAGCGCGTGAAATGTCAAGCGAGGCCTTTGTCGATTCGAGCATTGCCACTTTTTCTTGTGCAATTCCAACTAAACGAGATTTTTCTGAGAGGGCTGTTTCCAAGATAGCTTTCTCTTTTTCCCAAGAGGTTATGCGCGATTCTGTTTCATTTAGAATATTTAACTTATGCGTATTAGAGACATCTTGAAGACATGTGGGGCACATATCTATTTTGAATATGCGATTCTTTTTTTGGAGTTCGTCGCTTTTTCTGCTTTCGATTGATTTTAGATTACTTGATAGCTCGATGATTTCTCTTTGCAAAACTCCAAGGATGCTTTTTTGTGATGCGATTCCGCTCAACGTTTTCTTGTACTCTGATTCATCAAACGTTTGCCCTGTATTTTTTATGAGCGCCCTCGATTTTTCGAGTTCTGTTTCCGCGTCAGAAAGCGCAACTCGCTTATTGCTATGTTGAACGTTTGCCTTTTCAAGCTCTTTTTCGAGTGTAAGTGACTCTGCTATTTTTTCTTTTAACTCGATAAGCTCCTGTTCAACTTTCTTCCTGATTTGTTTTTTTGCAAGAATCTCTCTCTCTTTCGTGATGAGTTCAGAATCTGCCGTTTCAAGGGCGCTTGAAAGCGCTCTTATTTTTTCTTCATACGACTCGAGACCTTTTACTTGCGCCTGTAAAATACGCCCTTGCTCGCGAAGGCGTATTGTGATAAGCGCCGAGTTTTCTTTTATCCTCCGATATTTTTCTACACCGAAGATTGTTCTTAAAAGATTAAGTCTCGCTTCACTTTCCTCAAGAATTATTGATTTCATCTCTTCCTGGGGGGAATATACCGTATACTTGTACAGTACGTTTGTTTTTTTTACAAACTCAGAGGGATACTTAAGCAAGTCGAGTATTCTCGTTTTTAGTTCTGTCACGGCCATCTCACTTCTTTCTCCGTTCACAACGAGTGCACACTCTTCTTGGGAAACTCCTTTCGATGTCCTCCTTAGAACACGTTCTATTTCAATGCGCTTCCCCTCTATTTCAAGTTCAAGGATTATTTTTCCCTCATCTTCGCCATTTGCAAGCAGTGAAGTCCCGCGTTGTCCTGGTTGCAATCCGAAAAGAGCATATTCCACCGCAAGCAACAGTGTTGTTTTTCCTGACCCCACATCTCCTGCAAGCAATGTGGCTCCTTCAGGAAATTCTATTTCCTGATATCGATAACTTCGTATATTGCTCAGTGCGAGCCTTACTAGTTTCATACGTGCACCGCCTTCCTGAAGTCTTCATAAAGTCGTTCCTCGAAAAGAGCAGATTTTTCTTCTTCTTTTTTCTCAGATTCAAGCGTATGCAAGAGCGGTTCAATAAGTCGATTAAGTTCTGAATCGTGCTCTTCTTTGAATCGTTTTATAATGGTCTCCTCGAGTTCTTCTCCGGGAGATGCGAAGAGAAACGAGCCTTCTGCCCCTTTAATACCGGATGTATTCTTAAGTACTGCGTAAGCACCTTTTTTCTTTGCCATTTGTTCGAGTTCGATAAGGCGGACGCTGGCAGGCAAGCCATTCTCAAAAATACCCTTGAGACGTAGAATGACTATCGAATCATTTAGGTTTTGTTTTTCAAAGAGCGTTTGTGCTTCGTCTATGAGGCGCGTAGTGTCTGTAATCGGTAAATCAATCGTAATGACTGATTTAAGATTGAGTTCGCGACGTTCCGTCTTACCATTCGTATCGACAATGTAAAACGAGCCTCCTCCCAACTCTTCGAGTTCCGCAACGCTGTTAGGAAAGAGAGGACCACAGTACACTCGGCCATTTTTTTCGTATTTCACGTGTAAATGAGCGAGTGCGAGGTAATTCACTCGAGGAAGCTTATCCTGGTCAACGGCAGGAATTGGGAGGTTGCCTACCGCATCTCGCAAAGCTGTATGCAACATAAGAATAGTATACATTCCAGGAGATTCGTGAAGTTTGATTCGTTTAATGTCTTCCACTTCGAGCGCAGACCGTTTTCCCGGATATCCGTAAATCGCAACACCTTTGTATATGAGGGGGGAAAGATAGATAAGGTTCTCACGGAGCTCGGGTCGAGAGGCGTTCCTAACGAAATCTGCTTTCTCGAGTACATCGATAAACGACTTCCCTGAGGCCGAATAGTCGTGGCTTCCAGCGATAATAAAGACGGGCACTTGTGCTTCTTTGAGCCGTCGTAATTGGTCGAAGGCGGTCTTGATTGCGTCGATAGGGGGATAGGCTGAATCGAAAAAGTCTCCTGCAATAAGTACAAAATCAACTTTTTCTTTGAGGCATGAGTCTACAAACAAAGATAAACTCTTTAGATTGAGTTCAATCATTTCGGGTTGGCGCCAGCCCCCTAAATGACAGTCTCCTGTGTGAGCAAATTTCATGTACGCCTCCTTTGGTTCATAGAAGGACGCCGAACACACGTTATAAATAGATTATTGTGACCTTCTTTTTAATTCCCAGAGATCGAGTGTTTCCATAAAAAACGATTGCTTTTCGAGCACTTTTTTAACAAAGTGATGCGCACGCAATACTTTTTCTATGCGGTCGTGGGGAGTAAGTGAAGAAACAATGAGGAGCGCCACCCCCTTGGGGGCAAGATGACGAGACAGCCCCTTGATGAACTTCAGGGTAATCTCATCTCCTTTGGGCCCTCCCGTGGTTACACGTCGACTTAATGCGTCCTCACGGACGTCCCGGGGAAGGTAGGGCGGATTAAACGCTATCACTTCAAAAATACCCTTGATTGTGGAAAATACATTTGATTTGCACACCGAAAACCCTTTTTTTTGTACGTGAACGAGAACCTCCTCATCGATATCGGTTGCAAGGATTGATGCGGCTCCTGCTTTTCTGGCACACTCTGCTTGTATTCCTGAACCCGTACCCATATCGAGAAAAGATTTTCCTTTTACATAACGAGGAATATGCTTCGCAAGAAGTTCTGAATCTTCTGCAGGGTTATATATCATTATGCCAATAGAGTTGCGAGTGCGTCTGCAATTTCTTTTCTAAATAGAAGTGAGAGGATGAATCCTGTAACTGAAAGCAAAAGAATGAAAGACAGAATAATAATGAGCAAACTCGGGCGCGTGCGCTGACGACGAACTTCGAAACTAGTTCGCATAGTCGCCTCTTGTGATTGTCGCAAGGGCTGGATTTGACGTTGAGGAAGTGTCGCAACAGGTGAACTTTGTCGAACTTGCTGAGCGACGAGTGCGGCTGTACCCCCTTGGAGCGTTTGCGCCACTTCGCGCACTTCTGCTTCATGATAGCCTGCGTTTACAAAGCTCCTAATCGCTTGTTCGAGCGTTGCACCGTGCTCGAGCGCATTTCGCAGTCCGCCAAAGATATCATCTCTCATGGGAGGTTAAGTCGTTGTCCATTCGTTGTGATATGCACGTTAACGTCCTTTTTATACCCCATCTCGACCGCTAAATCCAACCCTGCTTTTAACTTGGGGTAATCGCCGTGAGAGGGAATGACATGTTCCGGATCTGTTAACTTGAGTAAGTCGCGTAAGTCTTCCCTACCCCCATGTCCTGAAACATGAACATTGTCAAAGATACGCACCTTATATTTACGAAGTCTTTTTTCAAGTTGTGAACGATTGAGTTCGTTAATCGGTGAGGGAATTGTTTTTGAAGAGAATATGATGTGGTCATTAGGCGCGAGCGGATAATGCAGCTCTTGACGAGAAATGCGGTCAAGAATTGAGCCCGGCTCCCCTTGATGCCCCGTACATACAATAACATATTTTTCCTTTTCCTTAGCGATTCGTTTCAGCGTTCGATCGATTTGCTTCCGGTAGGCAAGCAGATGTATCTGGGACCTGAAGGGTGCTTTTCCTACGGCGGTTGCCGCACCCACATATTTGTTTAGACTTCGCCCAAGGAAGATTACTTCTCGATTGAGTCTGCGCCCAAACTCTGAAATAGTTTTAAGTCGTGCGATATGCGAGGAGAAGGTAGTCACCACTATGCCTGCCTTTCTATTATCAGTGGTGAAAAATACGTCTTCAAGTAGTCCGCGCGCAACCTTTTCAGAAGGGGTTTTCCTGTCATCCGGTGCATACAAGCAATCAACGATGAGCGCTTTAATGCCTTCTTTTGCAAGTTCTTTTAACCGTCGATAATTGGGAGGGTCGCCAAATACGGGAGTATTATCAAACTTGTAGTCGTTTGCGTATAAAACAACACCATACGGTGTGTGGACTGCAATCATAGTCGACTCAATAGTTGAATGAGTCATATTGATGAACTCAATCTTGTAGCTTCGCTTTTTTCCTTTTGCCATAAAGAATCCGTTTGGTTTAATGGGGAGAAGTTTATTTTTGAAGGGTTGGTGGCTATTATCTTCAATCAGTGTCTTTAGCACCTGAATCGTGAACGGTGTTGCAGCTACCGGCGCGTTATATCGGTGTGCAACATACTGTACGCCTCCTACGTGGTCGAGGTGTGCATGTGAAACTACAAGAGCAATAACTTTTTTGCGCAGATCGTGTCTGTCTAAATATAAATCATCGGGAAGTGCTTCGAGCGCACGCATACCTCTCTCGGTAGGCACTTTTTCCTGCTCAGCAACGCCTACAATTGCGGGAAGATACAGCCCTGCGTCAAAGAGAATGACATCATCATCCACTTCGAGGGCAGTCATGTTCTTCCCCACCTCGTTATATCCTCCAATCGTATGAATCGCAAGCATAGACTCAAAAACGGCAGTTAGTTTATATACTTTTCAGCAAACTATTTATATCGTGTTCACGTCGATTTTTTGTGAAGCACCATATCCGTCATCTTAAGCGCCATCGAAATATTTTATATGGATTTGTAGTCATGCTTATGGTCGCACAAGTTTTTGCGTTCATAACTCTTTCTTCTCAGCTTGCACAGGTGCACGCATCACAGCTCGAGTTGCGGCGTTCATTGGGAGATTCGGTTGACGAAGTGCGACGAGACAATCAATACCAGATACGTGAAGTGACACGCGAGGTTAGTTTGCAACGAACGGAACTCCAGACACAGATACATGAACAGCAGCAAACTTTTGAGCACCAAATAAACATACTCCGTGCATCGCAAGATGATTTTTCTACGGTTATCGAAGAAGTCATACGAGGTGTTGTAAGTGTAGGCACGGATACGTCTGCAGGGACTGGTTTTATGATTGACGCGCGTGGGTACCTCGTGACCAATTACCATGTTATTCAGGGGGCTCGATTCATTAAGATACAGACTTATGACGGAGTTCAACATGATGCCACGCTTGTTGCAAGCGATGTTGGTGCGGATCTTGCACTTTTGAAGGCAGATGGATTGTTCCAGCCTCTTTCGTTTAGTGCACCCGGAGATGTGCAGATTGGAGAAAAGGTAATTGCAATCGGAAACCCGCTGGGACTTTCGTTTAGCGTCACAGAAGGAATCGTATCTGCGATTGAACGAGAAGGTCCTAACGGGCTAAAAGCATACGTCCAAACGGACGTTACGCTTAACCCTGGAAATTCAGGAGGTCCCTTGCTCGATGTAGAAGGAAATGTGATTGGAGTTAATAACTTTAAAATAGGAAATGCGGAGGGGCTTGGGTTTGCACTGGAGAGCAAATTCGTTGAAGAGTTTGTCAAGCGCAACCTTCCGGCATAGCAATGGCTGCTTTTTCTTCGACTGAGCGAATAAAACGACGATACCTCCTTGTAAAAGGTAGACGCGAATCTATTGAAAAAGCAATTTTAGATTATCTGGGTATACTTGGATGGGCGCGTGCTGCTCCTGTCTTCCTGCCTGCACATGAAGAAAAATGTGTTGTGGCCGTCGAGCGTAAGGAACTCGTTCATATTCGCGCCGCACTCGCGCTTGCTCCTGAAGAATTGAAAGTCATGCGCGTTTCAGGCACATTGAAGGGACTCGGCATACGCAAACCTTAAATATGCCTCCGCGTAAACAGACGTTGTAGAGAGGAAACGAAACTATGGAAATTCCTATGGAAATGCAACATCAAGCTATGGGCTATGACCGAGCAGCGACTATGTTCTCGCCTGACGGACATTTACTGCAAGTCGAATATGCTGAAAAGACTGTCCGTCTCGGAAGTACGAGCATCGGTTTTGTGTGCAGTGATGGCATTATCATGATTGCAGACCGTCGTATTCGAGACAAGCTTATTGCACCTGAATCGGCTAACAAGATTTTTGAAATTGATGAACACATTGTTGCGGCTGCAGCAGGCATCTTATCGGATGCGCGTATGCTCGTTGATGATGCACAAGTGCTCGCTCAACAACATCGCGTTACCTATGATGCTTCGGTTGATCCTGTGACGGTTATTCGTATGATTGCCGATAAGAAGCAAATGTTCACGCAGTATGGGGGTTCTCGACCGTTTGGCGTTTCAGTTATGCTTGCAGGCGTTAACAAACAGAAACCACACCTGTACACCTCTGATGTTACGGGCAATTATTTTGCCTATCGTGCTAACGCGATTGGTGAGAACGATGAACAAATTAAGGAAATATTACGAAGCGACTTTAACGAATCCATGACTATTGAGGAAGGCATTAAGTTTGGGCTCAGCATATTTAAGAAGATTCTCGGAAAGAACTTTGAAGTCGATCGATTTGATGTTGCATACGTTAAGACCCATGAACCTAAACTTGTGCGTCTTCACGGCGATGCACTTAAGAAATACGCAAAATAGATATACGAGAATCTTTATAAATAACGTTCATAACCAAATACTATGGTACTGGTCTTCGCTAAACATAAAGTAAAGAATAAGACGTTTGAAGTGTCGGTTGAGTTTGACGAGGCAATGAAAGTGCGTAAGAAAGAAGGTGATGTTGCGAAGGCGCTCAATTCTAAGAACATATTTTATAATGCTAAAGAAGGCAGTGTTGCCTCGCAGAAAGACCTTGAAGAAGCATTTCAAACAACTGATTTGTATGCTATCGCAACAACGATTATCCAACGGGGAGAATTACAACAGCCTCAAGAGTTCAGAGACACTGAACGCGAGAACCGTATAAAACAAGTTGTTGCCCTCCTCGTGCGAAATGCGGTTGATCAGCACGGACGTCCGTATACCGAAGAGAGGTTGCGGAAAGCAATTCAGGATGTACATTATAGCTTTGACAATCGGCCTGCCGAAAAACAAATGCTTGATGTACTTGAAAAGTTGAAAACAGTTATTCCGATTCGCATCGAAACGAAACGTATTCGTCTGCGCATTCCTGCACGATTTTCCGGACAAGTCTACGGACTCTTGAAGGACTTTAAGGAGAGTGAAGATTGGCTTCCCAACGGAGACATGGAAACCGTGGTGGCTATTCCTGCGGGAATGCAACTTGATTTCTACGATAAACTGAACGGCATCACTCACGGCGCGGTTGTCAGTGAAGAACTGAAATAAGTCTCGGTGAGAGGATATAGATTAAAATGGAACTTGAAATAATTGGCATATTTGTTTTCTTCTTTGGAGTATTATTTACTGTCTTGTCAAAGCCGTTTAGAAAAAAAGACAGGGTCTTTGTACATCAAATATTTCTCTGGATAGGAATTATATTAGACGTTATAGGGCTTCTCATGCTTGTGCCTTGGGTCATAGACGTATTTGCAGGAAACTTGGGCAACTCTACCGCGAATTGACTTATTTTACAAATCTCGGGTGTCGAAACCTTTAAAAACACGTAAACGATGGGAATTATTGATTATAGACTACAGAACG